>Ga0304730_1000678_pt1 | contig 28472 bp, 17 predicted proteins | sample M_130628_MF_Meta_FD_190474 | JGI IMG/M metagenome (GOLD analysis project Ga0304730, IMG submission 190474) | Freshwater microbial communities from Lake Montjoie, Canada to study carbon cycling - M_130628_MF_MetaG (v2) (version 2) | ecosystem: Environmental > Aquatic > Freshwater > Lake | place...
CCCTACTCCAGTAGGCGTTGCCGTTGTCCATACTCCAACACCACCACTCGTATTGTAGTAGACACCTCCAGCATCTACCTCCGCAACGATCACATACTGGGCATCAGAGCTACATGCCACCTCAACATACCCTGTAGCCGATGAAATGTCGGGGAGAATCGTAAGGTTGGTACCGTAGTCTGTAGTCTTATATACGGACCCTCCGGCTGTCACTGCAAACAGCGTATCTCCCAGAGCCGAGCAGGCAATCCCTTCCCACCCTTCTACGGTAGAACTGATATCGGCGTGCCAACTGATACCCCTGTTCTCTGACACAAAAATAGTCGAATTCGATCCAGCAACATAGATGATTTGTCCGTCTTCAGACCCCGCTACTCTAGACCAGTTCCCGTTCCCGACAGTGCCATTGGACGTGAGTGTCGCAACTCCGCCCGAGATAGTTCCATTGTAGACGTTTCCACTCAAATTAACTCCCCACACTACCTTACCATCACTTGCCGTGAACAACGCATTCCAAGAATCCGTTACGTTGGCACTCGTCCACGTCGCATCATCATAGCTTATAGTGTATGTCTGTGTCACCTTTGGTCCATATAGGTTTCCGTTGGTCACATCCACATACGAATCTCCGATAATTCCTAAGTTGGAGCTGGGTGCACCTAACCCCGACCGCATCGAGATTGCCTTCACACTGAAATCGTAGTTCCAGATTGGACTCGGGGCCAGGGTTGGCACGCCAGCATAGATGTATCCGGGTCCATTATCGGTAAGAAGGAATCCCGATCCGTCAGAGAACACACGGGACGCAGTCCATGCTGCGGGGTTGGGCACGGACGTCTGAGCCGTCCACGAAATTCCTGCATCGTAGCTTAAAAGCACAAGTCCGCCGTTATTGGCAGCAACAATATACTGCCCATTCGAAGAGCATCCTACCGTTGAAAACGAACCGTATATAGAAAGTAAATCCCACGTAGCCCCCCCAGAGCGGCTCAAAGCGAGTCCTGCCGTTCCTGCGGCTAAGATGACAGTCGACCCATTCGACGAACATGCAACAGACGACCAAGAACTGCCCGGTGCCCCTGCTAGACTCGCATCCACCCACGTAGTCCCCGTATTGGAACTCACGTAGACCGAACCACCCGTGCCATCAGCTAGAACGGTCTGTCCCAAAATCATCACCTGACCATTCGCCGAGCAGGCTGCACGGAATCCCTGTTGTCCGACAACAAACAAACTGGGGTCGGTAACCGCCGTCCAATTTGAGGCGTTGCTGGTGATATACACTCCAAAATCAGCAGCCGTTCCACCCTGAGGACCCACCGTCCCAATCGCTATCAGACCGTTCGAGGAGCATGCAATCGTGTCCCAGTACCCGGTGGGAGCATCCGTGGCCGCCCAATTGCTTCCCGCATCCAGCGAAAAATACATGGGACCTGGACCGTTTCCACCAAGGTAGACAACCGACCGATCTGTCGATGTAGCCACGGAAACCCACGGACCGTTTGTTCCGTCTGGCTGGTTGGTTAGCAATGTGCTCGTCGGAACCCCGCCAGTTACACTGACGGAATACACAAAAGCATTGTTCACAGCATATCCGTTACTTCCCGAAGTAATATCAAACCATGATGTCAGCGTATTGGAATCATATGCCCACCCGACTGTTGCGTAACATAGAGTGTTAGATAGGGCTAGCGGCCCATATAGTCCCCCCTCGGACAGATCAATATAGGTATCTCCAATGTTTGTGATAATTGTGGGGGCACCATACCCCGTGCGAATGCTCGTTCCGTCGAGTCCCGTTACACCGGTCGGTCCCTCAAGACCAGACTGTCCCTGTTCCCCCGTGACTCCTGGTGGACCGACGATTCCTGTCGCACCTTGAATGCTGGCTACGAACGGCCAAGGACTGGCGTTCACAAACACTCCGAGGGACATTGCGCCCACCGTTCGCATTCCGTTCGATGAAACAGCAAGCGTTCCCCATGTTCCCGCATCAGAATCCGTCTGAAAGTGCCATGTGCTGCCACCATCAAAACTCAAGTAGAGTCCATTCGTAGACGCAGCTACGATCACCGCTCCGTCGGCAGACACTGCGACTTGGCTTCCGTATTGTGAAGTGCTAGTCCACGTTTGTCCGAAATCCACACTTATGTGAATGGTATAGGCAGGATCCGAGGATGCAGCGGCCATGAGGCTTCCGGTGCTGTTCATCGCAACAGAGTTCCAGCCATATTGCGGGCTGAGAGTCGTAGAAAATGTTGCGCCTGAATCTGTGCTCGTCCAAATCTGACCAGGGTACCCTGAAGGTTGAGAATCATCGCTCAACTGACCCGCAACCAAGACAGTGCCATCCGCAGATACGGCAGCGGATGTCCATATTCCTGTAATTGTTCCAGTGGCTACACCTGCTGTATTTCCACCATCAAGGCTTATAAACAAACTACCTAGTCCACCGCCCTGCTGGACGCCCTGTGTAGCCAAAACGACGGACCCGTCCGAGGAAGACGCAACGGATGTCCAGTTTCCGTAGGGACTCAGCTGGACCCACGTCCCCGAATACTTGTAGAGAAACTGCTGATTGCCAGCTTCATCTGTCGCCGGTGCTGCGTATAGAATACTTCCGTCCGAGGACGATGCTACTCCCGCCCAGTTTCCGCCTAGATTCTGTGCTGTCAGAGACCAAACAGAATCAGCATAGGTTCCAACATACACATCTCCGGGCAATTGTGCGACAATAATCTGGGATCCGTTAGAATTGGTGGCAACAGATGTCCAGGGAGCCGGACCGCTCGCCGGTGACCACTGATACTGTGTATTGCTGATTCCGTTGTATGTGAGAGTCGTTGTCGATTTGGGACCGTAGATACGACTCGCATTAATATCAAAATAGCTGTCCCCCGGAACGCCCAATGCGTGGTCGGGGAGACCGTTCGCAGCAATGAATTCGGTTCCTGTAATTCCTGTAGCTCCTTGCGGTCCAGTTGCACCCACTTCTCCAGCTATTCCAGCTGGTCCTATACCTCCCGCTTCTCCGATGGCTCCAGTAGCACCGATCAAACTAGTCACAGGTGCCGCACCCCCGATGACCTGAATCTCATACCACGGAAAGGTCCCTGCTCCACCACCCTCGAAATCGGAGAGACCACCTAGATAATAAATAGATCCAGAATTCTCTTTAATGTCGGCGAGTTTGAACGTAACATCTGTTGTTTCGGTTACAGTGATAATTGCCTCTGCTGGAGAACCACTGCTCCCCCCGTTTGTTCCCAGCTGTCCAGTATAGGATGTCTGCGCTCCTCCGATCGGGGTATCGCCAATATACCATTGAAAGCTCACCACAGGATATCCGCTTACAATATTCCAGGTAGGAACACATCCGAACAATCGGTATGTGATACTTCCGTTCGCACCAGGACTCAACCGAAATACACCAGGGCTCACTACAGTGATGTCAGGTCCAAAGTAGACATTCGTATTATCGAACGCAATGACACTTCCAACGGCAAGTGGGGTCCCCATCGCAAGGGATGCTTCTAACGATAAAGAACCCCTGATAAAACTAGCCACTACCCCAATCCCCTGCAGCCCAGACGGTCCTTGCAGTCCACGCAGGACCGTTCCACATATGGGCAATACACGGCGGGACGCAAGTTGGTTTCCGATCACATCAAATGTTATTCCTCCGCCAGGCGTCCATGTAATCGCATCTGAGCTGTATAGAAACGTCCCCAGCGACGGCGGAAAACCACGGCCCGTAGCAATCCAGTAGGACCCATTCCATGCGATACGAATAGGTTGATTCTCAAAGCTGGAGAGAATGACTGAAATCTTCGTCCATGTAAGTCCATCGAAGCTCTGGTATACACCCTGATCGCTGCCAACAATCAGCCAGTACGTCCCGTTCCACATCACCGTATATGCGTAGGTAGTCGCATCGACAAACGGAACCGTCACAGTTGTCCACGTGAGTCCGTTCGTGCTGGTAATCACACGTGGGACTGACGGAGAATCTGTTCCAGTCGCAATCCAGCGAGTGCCGTTATGGGCAATACGTGAACCGCTCTCCGTGAATGCACCCGAAGTCGTAACATTCCACGTGACTCCGTCCGCACTCCAAAACATGGTAGCTGTTCCAGATCCAACAGTCACAAATATCGACCCATCGGATGCAACTGCATTTCCGCCGCTTCCAAATCCAGTAAATGTACCTGGAATGGCAGTCCAGGTATGAGCATCAGCACTGTACCAAATAGAGTTATAGGGCGATAAAGCATCAGTGCCTACAACCACCCACTTGACTCCATTCCAGGCCACTCCGTTCATCGTCACACGTGAATTTGGGGGGCTCAAAGGAGCAATCCACGAATGCCCGTCCGAACTCAAGACTACCGTATTGGATCCAGTGCCGATGGCAACCCACGTAGATCCGTTCCACGCAACATCGGTTCCGGTAGTGGGAAGAGTGCCGGTAGCCTCCGACCACGAACTGGCATTTGCACTCCACAGAATAGGAATGGCTCCCTCTCCTACTGCCACCGTGAAATTTTCGGTCACGTCGTCGCCCGCAAACGCAGACGTCCCCGCTGCGTTTGTTGCGATCACAAACCCGTTATCGTCTACACTGATAGGTGTCCCTCCCAGATAAAGAGTGTGTCCTGAAAGGTGGAGTTCCCGAAAACAAGACGTAGGGGAACCAAGATCGTGCGTGGAACATTCAGACGGGACAAGATGCCCCGAGACATGAGTAATTGGATTAGAACCTCCTGTATTCGGTGCTGCGCGCACAGGAGGACGACCGTTCCCGGACATCTTTATTATAGATAGATCATACAAATTCGTCGTAAAGTAAACTTCTCACTCCTTACGTCGTTCCTTCTCACTCCTTACGTCGTTCCAATCGTCGGCTCACGCACATCGTACGCCGGGTTCTCGACCGTCTCGGAAACGCCAGACATTACCCGGAGAAATCCGAATGGACCATTTGTCTCATTCAGTTTACTCACTTTCGGCCGAATACTCTTGGGCAGAACTCCGATCGGGCTATTGTCATTCAGGAGTCCGTCTACCAACACAGTGAACACCGCAGTCAGGACTAACGAAATGATCAGATCACGAGTTCCCACAAACGCCACCGCAAAAATGAGGACCTGGCGAAGGATGGAGTTGGTAAGATACTCTTTCTGAGTTTCCGACAGATCAATTGTGATGAACCTGCTTGCGATATTCAGAAATATCATCATAAGTCCCGCAAACAGTTTACTACCGTTGATGGATTCAAGCAGCATTCTTATTATTCAAGTATCACATTAAAAGGGGGCGGCATTCTGTAGGCAGAATGTTTCACTTCCCTTCGTCTCAACCTTTGCTACCGCCTTATCTCCAGCCGCTTCGGGATCCTTGTCCGCAGAATCACCCGACTCCGCCGTCTTCTTCTTGGCGGCCGCCGACGCCGCAATCCTGGACAGATCCGCTACTCCACTCGCTAACGGAGTCTTCTCCTTCTTCTTGTCCTCCTCCAGTCCCTCCTTCCCCTTCGCCGCCGGCTTCTTCATCGTCTTGTCGTCCTCCTTTCCAGCATATTCACGATTGGGGATCGAGAGGACAACAGCCAGTGCAGCCACAACAGCTACGAGCAGGGAAACACACGCACCGACGTAGACGACAACGGACAGAGCGGCAAGCTGGGCGACAGGAGACGCAAGGAGATTGACAACAGTTGTCGGGGCGGGACGGGTGAAGAACACTATGTAGAGCACGAAAAATCCAGCAACGATATACTGGAGATTCTTAGAGAGGGCCATTATTACTTTATCGCTGATTTTTTCTACACGTGAAACTACAATGGCGTCCTACGCATCCTTAGATGAAGCTTTCGGTGGGTCGTATGGAACAAAGGGAAAAATCAAGGACGAGAATAAGGTGTATAATTCGCCTACTCGCCGCACGGAGGCTGCACTGGAGGACAACGCAGACGCAATCAAGAGTCTTACTCGCACCCTCCCTATTACTGAGACAGACAACGACACGAACAATTACGCCCCCGCCCGAATCAGCGGAACACGCTCGGGAAACAATCAGATCGAGCCGTTCAGTGTTCGTGATTACAAGACTCCTACTGTTCCGGGGACCCACGGATTCGCTTATGCTCCGCCCCAACCATCTAGCGATGCTCGTGGCGACTGGGATGTTCGCCTCGACCGCCTAGTGCGAAAAATGGAGCGCAGCAGTGCTGTCGGAGAAACGTCGACGCACGATCTCCTGCTCTACATTTTTACGGGTGTATTTATGCTATTTGTCCTGGACACCTTTGTCCAGATCGGGAAGCGGTCGAAGTAGATTCTACGGAGACCACGGCTGGCACGAAGTCGGCCAGTTGTCGAGCACCTGCTCAACAACTCGCACGAGCTTATGCAGTGTATCGCTGCCGCACAGAATGTCGGCACGAGAAACCAGCGCAACAGGGTAGCACGGAGCATCGAGCTGGACGAACTGGTACGTCTCATTGTCGATCTTCAACAGATCGAAGGCGGCGTAGATGTAGCTGATCACATGATCAGTCTTCTTTACGAACATCGTGGAGTTCGACTGAGAGAACGCAGACTTGTGATTGAGACGCCAGTCGTTGTGCATGCCCTTGGTGATCGTGAAGATCTCGTCCTTCAGCGAGTTGGTGTTGTCACGGATAATGCGGAGCTGGATGGCAGGGACAGACATTCTTGGTATGCCTTCTTCCCAATTAAAAAACTGGGGATCCGTTTTACCGTTTTTGAGATCGAGGATCTAGGCGCTGAAATGAGCGATGATCATCTGGAAGAACTTCATGAAATCACGAGCCTTAGTAGACTTGGTGGCTCGGATATATTCGCCGAACTCCTCGATGTGCTGGGAGTCGGCGTCAAACTTTATCGTATCGACGATTTCGTCCACCCTCTGGCGGAACACGGAATCGTAGACGTCATAATAATCGTAATCAATGAAGCGGTCTGCCAAGAGGGCAACGAAACCGCGGAGTTCGTCCAGTCGTGATTCGGAGGATGGGAGGGCAGGAGGCAGGATGCGCTTGCGGGTTGTCATGTTGTTGTTGTGTGTGTAGTTGTAGGCCGGACACTATCCGTTTTCTAGACTCTAATCCGATCCGTTTTTATATGAGGGTTCCCACGACCCATACGGTAGCCGCCGCCGAAGCCTGGGCGGCCAGGTAAATCATGAACATGTTCGTCGACATCTTGCCGGAAAGGTATGCCCATATGGAAATACCCGGATTGAAGTGGCCGAACGACATCTTGCCCACCGCCGCAATTGCAAACGCCAGTGCGGCTATGACGTAGAGCGGATTACCGCTGAACGCCACCGTGCCATAAAAGAGCAGGGATCCCAGATACTCCGCATAGAACTCATACATTTATACTTCCATGAGGAAAAAACGAATGTATTGAATCAAGTGGGCCGGAAAGCATGTCCATTACTCGCAACGGCTACAAGGTTCCAAAAACATCTATACCCGATCTTGCGGCGCTTCGAAAAGAACTGACGGTCAAACCCTATATCCCCTCCGTGTTTGTGAAACCCCAGTATGTCAAGAAATATACCGTGTTCGGAGAAACCGAGAACTTCGTCTACGTCCCCAAACAGTTTGGCATTTCGAAGTGGGGCCCTGCTCCCCTCGATATTACGGCAACAACCAGCGACCGTTGGGCGTTTGCCGGATCCGTCCGCCCTGCCCAAATTGAAGTGGTGGATTCCTACCTGAAACCCGAGCCGCACGACGGCATGATCTGTCTCCAGACCGGTGGAGGCAAGACGGTGTGTGCTCTCTACATCGCCTCCCAGCTGAAGATGAAAACTCTGATCATAGTGCACAATACGTTTCTCAAAGATCAGTGGGAAGATCGGATCAAGGCATTCCTTCCCGGTGTCACGATCGGTCACCTTCAAGGCGAAACCGTCGATGTCGACAAAGATATTGTCATTGCCATGATCCAGTCTATTTCGATGAAAGAGTATCCCAAGGAAGTCTTTCGAGGATTCGGTCTCACGGTGATTGACGAGTGCCACCATATTGCTTCTGAAGTGTTTGTCCAGGCCTTCCAGAAAATCACCTCCAAACACATGCTGGGTCTCTCCGCCACCCCTGACCGCAAGGATGGTTTGATGTACGTCATTGAATGGTTCCTTGGTCCCATTCTCTACCGCTCCGAATCCGGGGATAAAGTCGACGATCTTGTGAAGGTCGAAATGTACCGGCACGATCCCACCGACGTAGACTTCAACCGCATTCTCCTGAACAACCAGGGGGTGATGAACGTAGCCGGGATGGTGAATAAACTGGCAGCATATATCCCCAGAACAGATATGCTCGTCAAGATCATCAGTGATATTCTTGACCAAGATCCTGCCCGTCAAATCCTTGTTCTATCCGACCGAGTCCAGCACTGCAAAGATATCTGGGCAAAATTAGATCCAGAGAAAGCCGCTATCTTATCCCAAGGCGTTGCCGCTTCCAAGAGAGCCGAGTTCTGTGCGTCCAAACGAGTGTTGATCGCCACCTATTCCATGTGCAAAGAAGGCTTTGACGTCGCCACCCTGAACACTCTCGTGATGGCCACACCCAGGCCAGACATTGACCAGATCGTTGGACGCATTCTGCGGACCGAAAAAGCCTCCCGAACAATTCATCCGCTGATTGTTGATGTGGTCGACTCCACCTTCCGCCGTCAGTTCCAGGCTCGTTTGAAACTGTACAAGGACCGCAACTATGTGGTGGACGAAATGGAAATCTAAGGCATGTATAATAGTGAATGTCTGGATCCCCCCGACCCACCGGATCCTTCAACGAAGAACTACTTTTTCCATACGAGGAAGATTCCCCCCTCCCCACCCGCCCTCTCATGAGCCCCCAGCCTATTGCTTCTGCAAAGAAGAGTTCGGCAGTAGCTCCAGCCAAGCCCAAGGCACCTGGTATAACCATCTTTGACCCTTCTCGCCTAAAAATGCGGACATCCCCCGAAGCATTTCGTATCAACCCTTATTCGAGCAAGGGATACCCCCTTCCCCGTGGAAAGACCCCAGTTCGTGCACAGGGACCATACATGCCTGGTGGCCGCCGGCGCCGGTTTACACGCCGAGGGGGCCGGGCAATTCGTAGTCGCAAAGTGTCACGGCCTTCCACTCGACGCTTCCTTCGGCGATGAAATACTTTAGATCATGAATCCACGTTGATAGTTCGTAATTCTCCAGGACAATGAGTTGCACCCCACGAGTGTGTGAGATATCCTCAGACTCCACCAACTCAATGTGATCCTCCAGATTCCAGTGAAACCGCCGGATCACCTCCCTCAGATTCTTCGAAATATTGAACACAGCATCAAGTTCAGTGGGAACAATGAACTTGCGGGTGTGGTTAATGAAAAAGGCTTTTCCGGTCATTTATTTAGATGGATACACCATTACCACGAAAACCATTGAGAACAAGAGGAGGGAACTGAAATACGCCTGAAACGTTTCCCGATTGTTTCGATTGATTGGTATTGCCCACATGTTCAGGTAAGGATCCATAATGGTCACATCCTGTCCATGATAATACCGTTCCAGCCGAGTGAACGGACATCCATACCCACTGATATGAAACAGGAACACCGGGATAAATATGAGAATCAGGACACGTCGCAGTTCAGGGCGCACAAGGAATGCAGCCAGAAATAAGACAAAGACGAACTGGTGTGCTTCAAAAAGAAACCAGCCTAGGTTCATTATGATTCAACTTACTACTTGGAGAGAATAGAACGGGAGCAAAGAATGTAGAGGAACAGGGCATTGATCACCGGGATCGCAAACGCCAGGACGCTGCGGACAAGTAGACCCCAACCCGTGCGGCCCTTGGACGATACAATCACAAATACGTCAGACAGTACCACAAAGCCGGCGAGGAGAGCAACGAGTCCAAACATCAAGTAGAAATACTTGCACACGTTCGCACTCGTAATGCTCTTCATCCATGCGGGTTCGCTAGAAGGGAGCAGGTCCATTTATACTACGCCAACATTTTGTTATTCTTCTTCATAGGTCGCTCCATCGTGGGCTTCTTCGCCATCAGCCGTTCGAGCCCGACGATCTCCGTAATCTCCACGATCTACTTCCAATTCTTGGTCCCCGACCATAGGAACTTCACCGTCCGCTCCCACATCCCTCTCAGCATTCAATCCCTCTTCTGGGATATCCCCCGCATCTTCTGGGGCATCGCTCGCCGGCGCAGCTTCCGGTTCCGGTTCCTCCTCGCCCAGACGTGTCTGCAACTCTTTCATGAACGATTCACGATCGTCTTTGGTAATCAGGTAAGGCGCCAGACCCAGATCAATAAGTTTTGTCGTGATATCACGCAGGGCGTCGGGCAGGCGGCGGAGACGTAGACGGAACTCGTCACGTTCACGGGCTTTATGGGCATCTACGGCCCTGCGATTCTCGGCGGCAGTGGAGACGAGTGCACGCACAGCCATATCGATCCTGTACGATCGCTCGAACTGCGTGAGGACTGCCTGGTTGTCCGAGAGTTTCTGACTGAGTTCATAGATGTATCCCTTGAACAGATCACGCAGGTCTGATGGATTTCCGTCGGCAAGTGTCACGGCTTCACGCACATCTCCAATATAGTTACGCAGAGCTTCCCCCGCAACCGTTTCCTCTGCCACAATCGTGAGTGATCGCAGAAGTAGGTTGAGCAGAATACCCGGTGTATCGTTGCTCTTGGCATCTGCTGCCAATTTTGTGGTGCCTCCAATCTTCAGGCGGCGGGCAATATCGGCTTTTACCATCGGGACATCGACTGGAGGTGGGAGTGTTTCTACCGGGCGTGCTTTTCTGGAAGGTTTGAGCGGCTCTGTAATCACAAACGGTTCCTGGACGAAGGAGAAACGAGTCGACGGAATGAGCCACGGAGTATTGATCATACACGTATACCGCATCTCGGGAACTGTCATCACCGAATCAGTCGGGGGCAAGTATGCGACTGATTTCTTAGGAAGAACAGGAGATGGAACAAAGGATTGGACAGGGACGTAACCTACAGCTACGGCTTCCAAACTATCTTTCGCATCCGACAGTTGCGTCGCAAACTCTTTGGCAAACTGGCCTTTCAGAGATGATAAGACAACCCTGCGAGTCGCTTTCTTATCATTCAAGAGCGTCCGCAGAAAGATGACCGAGGCACCACGGAACGTTGAGGGATACGATTCAAATGTCTGGATAAGAGCATTCAACAGCGAATCGACGAGGGGGGAATCGTTGATATCATCGGTATCTCTCGGGAATCCACGCAGGACGAGCGGCTTGGACCCAAACGACCGACGAGGAATGAGTTGCGGGCGGTGTGTTTGCAGGAGAACGATGACGGCATTGAATCCAAAAATTGCGAGAGCCATGTCCACATCCGACGTCTGCTTGCTTGACAGTTTCTTTCCTGCGATACGTGATCGCAATTTATCAGATTCCCGGCGGACGTAATCCAGGTAGACTTTGAGCTGTCCGTCTTCTGGAATGACTTGTATGAGGGAGAGAAGCAGGTACATGATATCCTCGCCAGGATTCGCAGTCTTGAACGCCACCTGAAGTCCCTTCAACGACTCCGCAAATGTCAGATGCTTCTCTTTCTCCTTGTCCCCAATCTGATCACGGCGATTGGTCACCCGTCCCTGCTCGTCAAATTCATCCTGGGCTTCCAAGATTTCCGAGATCCGTTCCCCTGAATACTGGCATACGTAAAAGCCCGATTCACGAGCACACCATTTCTTCAGGAATGCCCTGGGGTCTTTCGCATACGATCCACGCAGAATCTCCAATTCGTGCTCACACACTAAGAATGCCCCCGTCTCCTTGTCGGCGTATACGTGGTTCTCTAGCGGCGCATCCTTTATTAGGGCTTCAATCTCATACAGCTGATCTTCGGGTGTCTTGGTCTCATCGTCCAAGATGGATACGATCATCAAGCGAGTCTCATTGTGCGACTGAGCGGGGGTGGCAGGGATGATTTTGGTATACGCAGGGACAAAATACTCTTTGAATTTCTGGAGAGTTATCTGGTGATCTTTGAGAATCTGATCGTCTGTTCCCGGCGTCCACGGTGCCTTGTTCGCATATGGTGCATCCGACCGTTCGTTATGGACGAACGACATGGGGAAACAACCGTGTCCAGGTTTGTACTCTAGTTTCACGGCCTTGTCGGGGCACGATTTCCCTTGGTGACCTACCGCTCCACAGCTCGCACACTTGGGCGCACGATAAATTCCCCGAGTCAGGAAATCAGAGAACTCGGTGATCTCGGGAGGCAGGCAATCATCCGCCGTTCCTTCGATGACTCCCGATTCCGGGAATACGACGGGGGGAGGGATAGCAGCTACCCCCACTCCACCCGCCTGGGACAACAGCATACGTGCCACCAGCGTGCCCCCGTCAATCTGGGAATTTAGCCATTTGCGGGACGAGAGCGCAGGAAACCACTTGGATTTGTATGCGTCCAGGATATTCTTGGACGGCGCATCCGCATTTCCTTCCGGGAACCGAAGATCTTGCGGAGGGGGCATTTCATCTACCACAGCTTCCGGCGGGAATTTAGATGTCCACAACTTATCGGGAACATCTCGCAACTTGACATCGTAGATCTTGAGGTAGCGCAGTCCTTCTGTATACGGCTTCGACGTTTCGGGAACGGCATGGGTGAAAATCGCATCGAGTGTTGGCAAGAGTTCCGGCAGGGGTTCCGTGGAGTCAATGACCATAGGATCAGGGTGTACCGAAAGGAACGGATGATCGGCCAGAGGGTTGGGGGGTGTTATAGGAGGATTGTCTACAATATAGTTCGTGAATTTCGCAATATCCTGGGTATCCTCACGGTATATCCGAGTGGTCGTATACGTTCCATCGTCACGATACGTGGTTTTGGTATACGGAAACTTATCTAGAAATTGATGATCCTCTATCTGCGCCTTTCCGTCTGTATACACCGGGACACCGTCTCCAGCTGCATAGTAGATGGCGGATTTCGGGAGAGAGTCAAGGAGCACAAGGTAGTAATTGGGACTGAGACGGGACGCATCCGTAAAGAGTGGGCCCCATTTCTGGCTCCACGCATAATCCGTATACTGGACAGGGTTCGTGTTCTTGTAGTGCACCCACGGAAGCGCAGAGGGACGAGTATATGTCTGGTGGGTATACCCTTCCGCCGTCTCTTCTACAACCCGCTTGTGAAGAACGGTAAACGAATCCACTTCATACTCGGCTTTCCGAATAGCCGCCTTCGCAATCCTGCCAGTCTGAGGCAAGAGTTTCTCAATGAAATCGGAAGCCTGTTCTTCATAGGTAAAAAAGCGAATAGCCTCGGGTCTCTGTACCTCTTCTTCAAACTCAAATTCTTCGATGATTTGGTACTCTGATTTCTGGAATACCAATTCTTCGGCACTTGCCATCCTTTTACCTTACTTATCAATACCAGAAATTGTGCGGTCACACAACTCCACGATCGTCTTGCCGACCGTTTCTAGAACTTCCTCCGGCGTCTTGGTCGTCAAGAATCGGAACTTCATCTCGGGGCGCAGAGGATGCGGGACATCGTAATTTACCACACTGCACAGATCGGGAATCTCGTAGGCTACAATCTGCGCCAGGGCTCCAATCGTATGTCCTTCCACCACCGACACGATATGGTAGACATTGGGCTCCGGCTCACGGACAATCGAGTCTTTGCCCGCCTTGATCCATGCAATCGTCTTGGCCCGCAGAATCCCCACAGCTTCACGGATTAGATCACGAGCAGGAATCACACCAATGCTTTCCACCGTGAAATCAAACCAGTCTGCCCGTCCTTTCTCGTTCCTGTGAATCACACGCTGCTTGTGAAACACATCGAACGTCTGCTTGTCGAGGTGCTCTTCACGCAACAGTGCTGCCTTCTCTTCGTCCACATGGATATTGTAGGTTGCTACACAGACATGCGACGCCTTAGGGTTGATCGTGAGACGGGCAGTCAGATGTACTGATTCACCAGCTTTGAGTTTCAGGAAGTAGAGTGGCGTTCCCAGATCCCGCCCCTTCATCAGGATATCCGACCGAGACCCGCTCACTACGAAATCGTCCGTCGTTACCACCGTGGGTTCCGTCACCAGAGGGAATCGCAGTTCAATCCGAGTATCACGAATCACATCCTCTTCCGTTGGACGGACATTAACCGGCAGCATCTCCGTCCGGTGCCGCATAAGTTCGTGCGGCATCAGAGTCGTATTGTCTGGAATTTGGACATCGGTGATTTCCACGACCGGCATTTCATTCAGCAGGATTCGGCGGATCGCATTCACAAACTGGATAGGGACGCCACGGATCTGGAACGTCATCCCGAACCCACCAAACTGAGTAGACTTGGAAGGGATCATTTCCATTTGAATTGCTTCTGACATCTGTTCGTTATTGAAGTATTCGTTTTTATCTACATGAAATTTAATGTCCACAAACGCCTATGTCCCCGTTCTCTTCTACAGTGACAAGTGTCCAAACTGTAAGGAGGTGGTAGGGACGATCCAAGCCCTCAACAAGGCTTCACTCTTCCGCTTTGTCGACGTTCTCACCACGCCCCGCCAATTCCTGCCCACGGATCTCAAGAGCGTTCCCACCCTCCTGTTCCCACAGAGCAAACAGCTGGTAGTCGGAAAGGCCAATATCTTTGCCCACTTGTCTAAGCCGGTGGAGAGCCGCCGTGAAATCCCTACCCCCCGTGTCGCCCCAACCGCCCCTGCCGAACCTCTTTTCTGGTCCTTCAATGAATCAGGGATGTCCACCGGATTCTCCAGCTTTGACGGCACAACCAAGGTGGCTGAAGACCAATTGCGATACTCGTATCTCGACGGCGAGATCAAGACCTCGGGACAGGAGGTGATTAACCCCACGACCATGGACGGTGAGGGAGGAAGCAAATCGGGCCGTAACAACGACGTGACATCTCGTATGGAATCTATGCAGGCCATGCGTGAAGCCGAATTCAACCCTACGGCTCGTAAATAAGTAAACTAATTTACAGATTTCTTGTATTAATATACAATGTCGGCCTCAGCCTCCACCTATCTCAAGAGCTTTTTCCACCAGCTATCGGAGGTCGTAGGCGAGCTCGCTGAAATGTTTCCCGAAGACCAGGATTTCAAGGTGTTTCAGACCTACGTCTCGATGCTTCAGCGCACCAATCCTAGCATGGTCATTGATTCGTTCCACGAATACGTGACGCTCAAGTACGATGACAAGATCACCGCTCGTGACGAGTCGTTCTTCCTGACATATGTTACAGCGGAGTATACTGATACGCCCGATATCGTGGCAAAAATTAAGAGCTGCTGGGGTGTTCTAACGGAACCCAGCAAGGAGGCAATTTGGCAGTATATCTATATTCTGAAGGAGCTAACTAAGCGGTACAAGAGCGCCCCTGCTTAGGAGAGCTGGGTACACTCCCAGGCATACGGAGAAGTAGTACTGTTATCGTACACCCAGTTGGGATTGGAGTCCTGGAGAATAGGTGCTAGAGCGGGCATATCGGCAGTCTCCAGCTCCGTGATCCGACGATCCAGGGCTTCCACCATCTGCTTGAGCCGGGCAATCTCTGTGTTCTCGCTGTTACGAAGAGACATGAGAGCCAAAGCCGCATCGCAGTGGCAATTACTGTCGCAGCACTCATCCAGCATCTCACGCTCAACCTCAGTATCCGTCTCAATATAGAAAGTTCGGTCCAACTCGTCCTGATTCATCTGTGCCTCGATCCTCGCCTCATTCACCGCATTCCGACGACGCTCCTTCTGATCCTCAAAGTCCAGGAAACGCTGAAGACGCTGGCGACGAGACTCCAGTGTCCCCGAGGTCCTGGAGTGGCGGGCCAGCAGCTCGGCATTGATCTGAGACTCGGTGAGATTGTTGACGTTCATCTTTGTATGACCTAAAATACCGTAAAACCCTCATGATCCGTTTTGACGAAAACGAATCATGATTGTTGGTGAGAGGAGTACAGCATACTGCCGAAATGTCTCCTATGGCCCCTCTATTCTTCGTGTTTACTATCCGTGATGACGATATCCTGAACTGCCGCATGGCCACCTATTCCCGTCAGAAGGCCGAGGACGAGTGTATCGTAGCTCTCCAGAACCGACTCAACTGGGTTCGTATCGTCTCCTTCCCCTGTACATTCTACACCGGGACCCGTGTGTGGGTATCCCTGGAAGACAACGAAGAGGCTACGGATGTAGAGATCGTGTCCGTCGAAGATCAGGAGGAACTGATTTCTCAAGGTGCAGGATGGGTGGATGATGTCGTGATTGTGTAATTCATCAAGTCGTCAAGAAGCAGTAACTGATTGAAATATACCCATCGGCTCCTGATCCTCCCCTTGGAGCAGTCGTTGAACCGCTTGATCCCGAAGAAGACGGCGCTCCTCCACCACCACCAGATCCATACGACCCAACTCCAGCAGCAGCATTTCCAGGTGTATTGGGGGTAGACTGGGCGGCACCGCCTCCAGGGCCTCCACCTTTTCCACCTGTACTTGCGTCATTAAGTGTTCCCTGTCGATTGTCGCCACTGATTCCGGTAATCGTAGTATAGTTGCCTGAAGGGATAGGAGTTATGTTGGGATTTGTTGATGGGTATGAATTTCCCCATCCGCCAAATCCACCTCCTCCGCCGTTGATGTTTCCGGTTCCGCCGCCAGTTCCACCATTGCCAGTGTTTCCACTCGTGTCTAACCGCCCGCCAGCCGCACCAGGACCACCGTTTCCTCCTCCTCCACCGCCACCGCCACCTGCCCAGGCTATAGTTTGGACAGAGTTACTTGTGATCTGGATGAAAGATGTTTGACCTCCTTGCCCTCCACCTCCATATAATCCTCCTGTCCCTGCCTTTCCTGGAATAAGTGTGATTGTGGATGGTTCCTGTACAGGATTAGTTCCCCCGGTAAACAACAGGGTTCCTCCTTGGCCGCCGCCGCCGCCTCCTTGCCGACCGTTAGTCTGGCCTCCGATCGCATACCCTCCTCCTCCGCCTCCCCCGCCTCCCCCGATAATCGACATCGCTGTAATAACGAATTGCGACGGTATAATTCGTGTCACAGTTAGACCTGGAGCATTAAACCCAGTTATCCTGTTTGTTGCGGTTACAATCGAATACGTGCTCAGAAGATTATTCGACAAAGCCGCTACACCGATTACGATGTTACTTCCTTGAGCAAGATTTATTGTATACGGAATATCTGTTTCCCCTTTCCCTGTAACCAATGTTGATCCGTACGATAACGTATAGGTATTACCTGTCACAAAATTCCACGAGACCTTTATGCTGGTAGACGTGGCGTATCCTGTTACGGTTAGTCCAGTCGGAGGGGGTGGAGGAGAAATTTGAGCCGATACTCTCGCACTTGTGATCCCCCCAGCTGATGCTTCTATGCTTATTGTAGTCGGTCTTATTCCAGTATTGGGAATGTCCGCAAACTTCTCAGTCGCAGTCCCCCCTGTAGTATTACAGTAATAGTTTCCGTTAGAATAGATGTTGTACGTCACAGTGGTATACGCAACTCCCACTGTCGGTGTCCACTTCGCTTGGATATTTGATCCGCCCTGCCCGACCAGGGTCGGTACAGGTGGAGGACGAAGTGGAACTGTGATTGTTGCGGTCGTTATCTGTCCTCCAATGGTATTAACATTGATAACGTATGTTCCTGGAATAAGGTCTGATGTCAAGCCTGGAGACGCAATGCGTAGAGACGACTTGAGAGGCGGGGGCGTCGACGGGAAAGCAGGTGTGGGCGTGTACACAGATAGGACAGGTGAGTCAGTATACCCCCCTGGTTTGACCAAAATCTGAGAGGTAGTCGTCACCCAGGTAGCACTTGCGTCGATGACATAGTACCCCCAATAGTAAGTCTGAGAGAGACTGAAACCAGACGCATAAGGCACTACAAAACTCGCTGGTCCTGTTGTCTGAGGGAATACGTCGGGACCTGCCTGAGGCGTTATCCATACAAACTGCTGCGGTCCAGGTATATTTTTCAATAATGGTGTGATCGTATACCCGTCTGCGCCAGCAGGTACAGTATATTTCGCCCCGTTGCCGGCGCCAGGTTTCAATATAGTTGTTGTGCTTGATTGGGGCGTAGCAATAATTGTTTGGAGATATGTCTGATCCCCCATAAGAACTTCTGATAGACCGTTGGACGATATTGCGCATGCCGCAAATCCAGTGCCTTGATATCTAGTTTCTTTGTACCAAGAAAACGCAGAGTCATACGAGACGTAAACTTTTGAACTGCCTGTGTCACATACTATCATCACATCTCCAAAATAGGATTGTGTGCACCTCCATTGTCCTGTAGATGTTCCGACCGTGTCGACTCCTACAGAAATTTCGAGCCAGGATGTTTCAAATCCATTTTGTCCAGTTTTGTAGGTAAAGAGATTTTGCGCTGTGGATATAGCCGTATACTGGTTGAAACTTGCCAAAATTATGCTAGCGTTTGAATTGATTGAAATACTCGTGTATGCCCGTGCGGGAGTTGGGTTGCCTCTCTCAGATGCTGGAAAGTAAGAGACTGTAGGAAGCCGAGAAAATGTTTGTCCGTTGTCCGTGCTTCTATAAATAACCCCCTTCGGGTTGAACCCTCCAGCTACAATAATCGTTGTGCCATCCCCCGACCACTTGAGAGAATTTAATGACCAAACGTTTGCGGAAAACCCGGTGGGTCCGTTTGCTCCGAAAAAACTGAGGGTGGGGAACCCATCCATCGTCGCATAATATAGAGTACCCGTTGTCTCAAATGGTGCAATAATAATTCTGTATCCATCTGGGGAAATAGCAACGGCTCCTCCGATCACAGGCGTGTTCACCGGAACCCACGTTGCGTTCCCAGATACATTGCTCGACATGAAAAGACCACGGTCTGTTGTTAACGCACCTGTTGTACCATTCAGAGCAAGAGCAGTGGATTGAGCATAGGATCCTATACGTGATCCCGTATTCCCTGCGGATGTCCAGTTCAGTCCACCGTTACCGCTAACCCACAAGTTTGACCCGGTAGTCGTAATATTATTTGCGGCAATAACGTTGCACCCGTTTGAACCCATCGCAGCAGATAACCAATACTGTTGACCAGGAACACCCTGATACGAATTGTAAGTTGTCTGTAGAGCCGTGGGAACAATGCTCCAAGTATCCTGTACCGGAGTAGAATCGTAAATATATACATTATTACTTCCTGTTACTGTGGGATCGTTAGCACCATTTTCAATATAAGGTGGTGGTCCGAGTCTTATACTTCCGGGGATTGTGAGTGTGATACTTGTTGTTGCGGGTTCACTACACAGACCACTCAGGACACCAAAGATATTGAACGTATATGTTCGTCCAGGTATATTACCGAATATAGGTGCGATTGGCGGACCCCTACCAGTAGTAAAATTTGGAATATTCGACTGAAGAATTGTCCCCGATCCATCTGTCAGTGTAAACGTTTGGGAGTCGGCTGCCGTGTTTGCCGAAACTGAAAATGAAATCGTTGTGCCCAAATAGCTGGATCTGAAGTTTGTTGGAACTGGACAAAACAGAGTCACAGGTGATGCGCTGGTGATTTGTGATGATGGGATATCTCCACTTACTGAATATATCGAGAATCGGTAGGTCGTATTCAGGACTCCTGGGACAGAGAACGGGGAAGGAGAACCGAATACATTGCTGTTGTAATCTCCCGTCGTCAAATTTGTGATGAAGTATTCTGGCACTCCTGCTCCAGGATTCCATTCATTCGAAAGAATGAATCCTCGGAACGACGTTTTGAGTGCCGTTGGCGGGTTTATAGTCGTCCTCAGAGTGATGCTTGTAGTTTTTGTTAGCCCATTACTCGAGCTTTCAATTTGAAGATTGTATGTCGTGTTGTTCGCAATAGTGAACGATATAGATGTTGCCGACGTATAGATAGAGCTGGCAAGCGACGCAGTCGTCAGTGTTAGCTCAACCTTACCGTCTATACCAGGACCACTTCCGCCCCCCACGATTGGTTGTGCTCCTCCCCCAGCAGATCCAGATCCGGGGAGTTGAATTCCACCGCCATCAGGAAACCCGTTTCGGATAAATCCCTGCCCTGAAACTGTAAATCCTCCGCCTCCTCCTGCATCAAGAATCAAGTAAGGATTTCCGGGGTTCGGAACATGTACCGTAGAGCTGTCTCCTCCTGCCCCTGCCGATCCGACCTTTACGACAATCGTTGTCTCTGGTGTGACTGCATATACATTGGATATGAATCCGCCCGAAGCAAATGAACCTCCTGCTCCCCATGCCTTCGCTACAATCGTTTCTGTAGCCAGGGTCGTAACGCTGTAGACTCCAGGATTGCTGAATGTGACTGTTTGATTCGTGAGTCTTGACTTATCTCCGAGTGGAAATCCATTCGAGTCAAAGATACGATACGGTGCATTGGGACCGTTTGATACAGCTGCATTCCAGGTGAGAGTTGCTACCATTCCATCAAGTGTAACCGCTGGGTTCGTTACAGGGTCCACTCCCAAGAAAATAGGTCCAGGTGCAGTTGAAATACTCATAATACCGTTATGACTTGCTGAAACCGCAAAATTATAGTATTTGTAAAGACTTGAGTCGACCATAGTTATGTATACCTGAGTATCGGTCGCCCCAACGTATACTGGCGTAGGATAAATATTACATAAATCTACGATCATATACCCTCCGTTCGGAGGTATACTGCTCAGAACTGTAGGGGTTTCGGGGAGGTAGACACTCTGCGATGCCGTCAGCCAAGTTACGAGAATTCCCGAGCCTATCGTTGTCTGAGTAACAGCGGGAGGAGGAGTCGTTCGCAATGAAATCTGGTTTGCGGCCGTGGGTGAGCTGGACACTCCGTAGTAGTTGGTAATAATCGAATACGTAAATGTCCCTCCTAGTCCAGGAAAAAGGCCGCTGACTGTTTGTGTAGCTGGCGTCCCACTGGATGTGAACTTCACACTTCCGCTCTGATCAACAATTGTCCAAGTATACGGCGGCGTGGTTGTAGGCGTGATTCCGTCGAATTGCTGCGGAGTTTTCCATGAAAGCGTGACGTTACCACCAGTGTACGTCGCTGAAAGGGTAGACACCGGAATTGTTGACAATCTGAATAGCCCAGTAATCGCATTGCTTCTGCCCGAATATAGATTGCTATTCAGTGCTTGGACCGCAAGGTTATAATTGCTACCCAGTGTACCTCCTGTCCAGGTATACGTATTTTTGTAGATATTCGATGCTATGACTACTCCGCTGCACAGATCGGACAGTGTATACCCGTTCGTCGGAAGTGCCGAAGGGTTTGTGATAAACATTACAGCATTTCCGTCATAGAGCGGGAGACCTGCGATGGTCGAGTTGGTAAATTTGTATCCGGGGATGCCAGGGATTGGTGGAGAATACGTAAGTATAGGCAATGATTGTCTGTATGCGGTGGAACCTATACTAGACAGCGTAATCACAATTGGATGCCCGAGTGCCACTGCCGTTGTGATAGTAGAGTATGTAGTAGAACTCATGATATTGATTCCAATGGTGATGCTAGGGGGTCCGCCCGCAGATGTAATAGTGACACCGCTTGCCGTTGTGGACGAAGTAGATGATACCGTATAGACAGTATTTGAAGGATATTCTGGCTGGAATGCTGATCCCCACGACAGAGTTACAGTTCTGAGTGTGCGTCCATACCTTAAGGTCGTTGGCGGATTCGTGAATACATACGCAGACGCAGACTCAATGGCTGTGCTAGACACTCCATTGATAAAAGAATATACACGTATTTTTGAAGTGCTTCCGTAGTTAAGAGAAATTTGGCCGGTTGTTAACGTACTGTTGTTTACATACGTTCCACCATTCACCGAATAGTAATACGAAACATCAGATGTCGCAGATTGCCCCCATGCGATGGTGGCGGGGACTTGGCTTGGATTGAGCGTATATACGATACGGACAAAGCCCGACTGTCCAGCAGCACTTCCTCCGCCCGTAGTGACTACTCTTCCAGCAGGACCGTCTCCGCTTCCTGACGTGGCAGCATTTGTCGCAGTCCCACCAAGTCCTCCGCCATCTTGATTAAAGTTATTACCTCCGCCATGCCCGCCTGTGAAGGTGGAACCAGCTACACCCGTTAAATTAGACAGAAGGTCGGGATCTGTAGAACTACCCCAGGGGAAGCCGCTGCCGCCGCCGCTGCCGCCGGTCACACCTCTGCCGCCGCCACCGCCACCCGCAAAAACAGATAGATCGTAAATACTCACAGCAGACCCTGCTCCTCCTCCTCCTCCGCCATCTCCTGACGGCGATCCCCCGCCGGCTCCAACGATGTAGTAAATGGGAGTACCCACATCAATATTAGAAAATGTATAAGTCACGAGTCCTCCAGCTTTCCCAGTTTCGCTGCCGCCGGCTCCCCCGCCACCTCCCGCAAGTGTGACCGTATAATTTCCATACTTTGTGGTGGTATACGGAGAATTAGGCTGTGATCCCTGGGGGGCGGTTACGTATACCACTTGTTCGGAGATCCCACGAGGATCTAGGACATTCAGATCTGGTGCTGGTGACAGAGTAATTGTAGGGTTCAGAGGGGGTGCTGGTGGGACTACGAATCCACTTGTTGGAAACAGAGATCCAGTTACCTGGTTTTTGACTGCATAGACACTTGCGTAATACGTGTTTCCGGTTTTGACAGGAACTACAAAGGATGACACAGTCATTGTGGAAAACGTATACCCTGCGGCACTGATCGTGACATATCCGTTGCCGCCGTAAGAGCTAGGTAGACCAGTAGGTGTAAGTCCACCTACGCCACCACCGCCTGTAGTAACTATTCCACCGCCTGTAGTAACTATTCCAATCGGTCCTCCACTACCATCTTCTCCTGGACCAGTTCCTCCAGCTCCACCGAAGGGCCCGCCGCCATTTCCTCCTGGTATACCATTCCCTGCATCTCCAGCTCCGCCAGCACCTCCACCCGCCGTAACCCGTAAGTTATCGATACTCACATATGAAGATCCACCGCCTTCAGCAGCTGAAAATGGATAACCATGCTGTCCACCAAGTCCAACATTATAAATGATAACGGTCCCTGCTGGAACATTGGGAAACGTGTATGTTACGAGTCCGCCAGCTCCTCCAAACAACCCCCCAGTAGTTTGAGCGATTGCACCTCCTCCCGCCCCACCACCAGCGCCTGCAATAATAACGTCTACATTCCCCGCACCAATCGTTGTGAATTGAAATAGGCCAGGTGTGCTGAATGTCACCGGAGCTGGAACAGGCGTAAACGCAGAGGATATATTGATGTAATAGGATGTATCTGCCCAGAGACCCGTGACACCCCCACATCCTGTAAAAATCACTACTTGTAGAGATACTGTTTGAGTTAATGGATTGCCTAGGATGCTATACGTTATATGCGGAGATACGGAGGGGCGTGGACCTCCAGCATTGAACGTTCGCAGATCCGACCACGCTCCTCCATACGAAATTCCATTTGTGATCGTATGTCCTGAAAATGTATAATTCGACAAAGCAGTAAGACCCGTCAATACAGCAGTATACGTGCTTGAAATGCTATTGTATGGGATTGTAGCGGATCCAGTGTTGGGTCCGGAAAATAAAAACACATACGTATCTGGATTCACCCCTCCCAACTTGGACGCAGTGTTTGCTGCTGATACGGATACATACGCAGTCGTATTGCTTAGAACAATTGTTGGCTGTCCGTTGGGTGTGAGCGAGCCAACATAGTAATTGTAGGTGGAGGGGGCGCTATACACTTGATTGGCAAACGCAGAAATCGTGAACGTATACGACGTTCCGAGGGATAAGTTTGCCAATGTATACGTTGGACCACCAGTGACGTTCGTATACTGCGTTCGGGTATTTGTTTTTGTTGTTGTATACCCTGCTGTCCCGCTGACGTTCAAGAATACATCTATAACCGGGATGTATGATATCGACGACAACGCTGTGCTCAATGTCGCAAACGCTTTTTGCGTGCTGTTAGATCCGAACGACGGAACAAAATTCGGAGGATTCGGGCGACCAGGGAAGACAACAGGAGATAACTGGCTAGGGGCACTGCTAATTCCTTGGGCAAACGATGTGGCGAAAAACGAGTATGCGGATCCAGTGACACATTGACCAAACACAAACGCTGACAATGTCGTTGTTCCGCTTATTGTGCGTCCATAATTGTCAGTGACTTCATAGTATTGAGGAGGCACCGATGTCGACGGTGGAGGTGCGAATGTGACTGTTGCACTCGCATTGTTTGTAACGACCGATGGCGTTCCAGGTGCGGCAACATACAGATCGATGATGACAGAAGCACTTGCACTGATAAGCGTATCGCCTCCAAGAGACTGAATATCGTAGCGGTACGTCCCCCCTGTGAATGGTCCTACCCCAGAACACCACGTGAACTGTAAAGACTGGGCAGCATCAAATACTGTTGTTGGTTTCGTAGTCAGCGTCGTTCCGTAATCTAGGTTAGGGGAGAAGGTCGAAAAGGTTGTTACTGGGAAGGTTAACGACGACGTAGATTGTGTAAGCCTGAGCGTAACTAAATTCGGGTATGTGTTCAGTGCGAGGGTATCGTCGGTAGTAGATATAAGACTGAATTGAGGTGTAGTTCCAGTAGTCTCCCGCCATTGAAAATTGCCTCCAGGCACGACTAGTGAATAACTTGCCGTGAATAATCCCGAGATAGTTTTTGTAGCGCTTGGGGACAATCCTGGAGTGATCGCCGGCACCACATAGGTCCCACCCGTAGGCTGGAAACTACCAGTTACAGTATTTTTGTTGTATTCTGTGATCCTGAAATTGCTGATCACCACCGCACTCTGGGGAGACACCGATAGCGAAAACACAATTGAACTGCTTCCGAGCGTATACACAATAAACGGAGCAATCGGCGGACCTCCCGTTACTTGAGGTGTTTGTACAAATGTGCTGCTCGTGACTCCGCATATCGTCTTGTAAATCGCAAACTTATACGCAAATCCTTCCGCTGGATACGAAACGGGCGATCCAGGAACGTCAACACGTGTACCTCCACCCCCAAACGGTGCTTGTAACGCTGAAATTGTATAAAAATCGGTTGTACTCGGCGGGAATGTTGTGCCTGTAAATGTAATATTCATAATTCCACCGTTGTTCCCCGTCATAAACAGATTTGGGGACGTCGGAGGCTGGGGGTTGAAATCGAAGGTCGGACTTATTACAGCCGTTCCACTTACATTGTTTCCGAACGGAGTGATCCTGAATGTATAGGATAGATACGCCGACAAGTTCGGGAACGTGAATTGTAAATCGTAGTTGGGGAGCGCAGAGGCAGTGTAGAGGTTTCCAAAATTGTCAGAGATGTTATACTGTGCAACAGTGGGTCCGAATCCAGAGACGAGACCACGAGACGCAGTTAACGTCAAACTTACAGTTGTTATGGCTCCCGACACTGATCCTAGATAAACTCCCCTGACGTTGGATGGCTGGAAGGGAGGACCCAAATAGTATATTCCAGGTGCAGCGGCCGATAAGTTGTTCGGAGAGGGTGTCCCAGACGTTTGAGTATACGCAATGAACTGGTATGAAACCGACTGTAACCCAGATATGACGGAAGAAATGTAGGATGCACTAGAATCTGCGACGGTCGTCGTAGTCCCACCTGTTCCTGACGCCACAATGATATAGCCGAACTGCGACCCTCCCAGCGGGCGACCAATAGAGAGAGTAACTGTATTGCTTGTAATATTTGTGACGGCCAAAGATACTGGAGCTGCGAATGTGGGGATGAGATTATCTGCGCTTGTCGGCGGTCCAGTTACATTGTTCGCAAATGCGTTTACAGAAAGTTGATACGGGATGCCATTCGTAAGTCCGCTTACTGTTCCTGTCAACGTCGTCGTGCTTATGGTGGTTATCCCGGAGCCAAAAAACGTGTAGTATAACGGTCGGGGACCGAACGCACGTTCTACCGTCCAGCGGAATGTCTGATTACCAATTTCGGGACCATTGCCATATCCTGGTGACAATGGAGGCCCAGCAAAAATAGTGCCATAATCAGATCCGACACTGAATACCCTGTTCGCAAATGTTTGCGTGACAAAGGTCGTAAACGTATCAGTTTGAACAGGTGAGACAGTAAAGATTGCCCCAGAAGGATCAAACGTTGTCGTTACACCGTTCACAATGACCGTTGACCGTACTGTTGCTAACGCAGATACTGTTGAAATAACACTCGTTATGCCGAGCGTATTGAAATTCACAGTAAATGATGGTCCAGTCAGCACGGTTTTGCTGATGTAAGGATTCGTGAAGGAGGTGTTTCCACCCGAGACACTGATATTGGTCACACGGAACGAATACCATAGTCCTGAGACGTTCGTAATATCCGCCATCAAATTACACGACCCAACCCCTGCAGATAAGGTGGAAAACAGACTCGGTGAAAGACCAGAGATAGAGAAACTGGCATAGGTTGTGCTAAGATCATTGATCTGTCCAGACAACCCCGTTATCGTCGTAATCGGAGTGAGCGTTGATCTACACATCGCAACCTGGTAGTAATCTGGAGTTGGGTGAAACGCAGTGTCCGCACACACTGAAAACGATACGGTTGTGTTATCAGCACTGATCGATGTGACCTGCGGAGTTCCCGGTGGACCTGGAATGAAATAGTTTGTTGGAATGCCTGTCGGTGTACCGTAGCGGTAGATTCCACCGAGGACCGTTACAGGTGTAATCTGGTATTGGTAAGATGAACCGTCGGTATACGGACCAATGACAATAGTTTTCAGTGCGGACGTCACATCTACCAGCAGTTGGGGGTTCCCGAAATTGTCGTTGACTGCGATCTGATTGGGAAACGGGGAAGACGGATACACTCCCGCAAACTTTATCACAGCAAATGATCCCGAACCGGTTAATACCGCTCCTTGAATGAGTCCTGGAGCGGTTGCAGGCGATGAAAGGAATGACGTTGTCGCACTGGACGCAGTAAACAGTCCATTGATGACTGGGGTGACGTAGACAAAGTAGTTCGTTCCTGGATCAAACTCACCGATCGTATACACGTTTCCCGACTGCTGATAACTCTTGATCGTAGAAATTCCGGTATTGGAGTTCGTGAACGTGAATTCGTAGTGATCCGTGCCTTTCATTTGGTACCCAAAACTAACATCCAGTGTCACGGTCAACTCTGTGGCATTCGATGATACAAACGACAAGGAAAGATTGGGGATCTGCGTGATCTGATTCGTATACAGAATCGGAGTCGGAGCGCCAGGCATCTGGTGAGTCGTACGGTTGGTTGGGACTTGTGGAGCTTGAACAGGTGCCCGTGGGAAACGAACACTTGCCGTTTCCAACGGTGGATTGAATCTGTTGTTCCAGCGGTGCCCACTCATTATATGAGTTTCATACTTTTTCCACGAAAACCAAAACGGATCTGAAAGTAATCTAGAATAGAGACAGCCACGACAACCATGACGATGACCTTTACCTATGACGATTACACCGATGAAGATTACGACAACGGCATCCTCGAGTATATGGGTATCCCTCTGGACTATTATGATGAGCAGGATCCGTGCCACTGGTACGTAGCCACGCTCTTCGACCTCTCCGACGAATAAATAAATAAATAGATACAGATTCAACCAAAACGGATATTTTTAGCCTGGTGTAGACCAGATAGCCAAAGATGACCGATTACGACCACATTCTTGCGCTTATCAATCTCTCTTTCTTATCCTATCTCCGCCGCCGCATCATGGAACTCAACGGAGACTGGCCTCCTATTTCTGAAATGTATTCTACCCTCTCCCGCATCTTCACTGAACAGTTCCCACAGATCACGCTTCGAACCGAGGCTGCTCTCAAGCTGTTCGCCGAACGGATCGACGACAATCTTGAGAAATATGTAGAGATGAACCCCGAATATGACATTATAACGTTCATCGAGTATGCGGAGAAATACGTCAGGGGAGAACTCCGCCAGGCACATCGGTGGGCGAGTCTCCACTACGACTGATTAAAAACAAAAAGGGCAACGGGGTAATGGACCCTCTGACCAAACGTATCCAAGCGCTCCCATCTGAACTCATTCATCTCATACGGACTTTTTTACCTCCTCACCCTCCTCGTCCAAAGCCACGAGATAACGGCGTTCAAAAACAATTGGACGCTCTGGCTAGATCTCCTAAGATGACAGCCATGGGCCTCTACAAAACGGAAAAGGATGACTATTAAAGTAAAGAATGCAAGAAATGATAGGGCTTCCCGTTGTCAAGCTTGTGGGCACTCTGCTCCTGACCTACTCCACCCATTACGGTGCGACCAAGATGTATTCTGCACTGTGCGTCCCCAACGGTATGTGGGGATATGTCCAGGGTATGTTCACTACCGGCAGCCCC
>Ga0304730_1000682_pt1 | contig 28323 bp, 30 predicted proteins | sample M_130628_MF_Meta_FD_190474 | JGI IMG/M metagenome (GOLD analysis project Ga0304730, IMG submission 190474) | Freshwater microbial communities from Lake Montjoie, Canada to study carbon cycling - M_130628_MF_MetaG (v2) (version 2) | ecosystem: Environmental > Aquatic > Freshwater > Lake | place...
TTGAGTGGTTTATGCTCATATTACGTTAACTTTTGTTAATGAAAGAGCCGTTTGAATTCTAGTTAGGGCTTTTTTTTTAAGGCTTTAAAATTTTTATAAGAAGAGCCAGGTAAGCTCTTTCTTTTTACGTATTAGCTGCCCCCCCTGATGCTCGATTTAATCGCACGCGCAGCGTACTCCACCTTCACCCCTGCTCCCTTTATGGGCTATCGAAGGGAAGCTATCGAGGGAGAGGGGATCGTCTCCGTATCTTTTTATAAGGACTATTGATTATTAAGAAAGAGCTGTTTGTTCTTTTGACTAGGTTTATGTTGATTACGTTTATTAAGTTTATGTTGATTAGGTTTATAAGGATTATTTTCTTATTACCTCTACAGGGATTTACTTGATTTAAAGAAGAAGCGAATGGGTAGAAAAGGAAGAAACGAGTAGGCGTAGGCGAAAGGTTGAAGGTTATGGTAAAAGTTTAATTGTTACTAAAAGGGATTACGCCTATGGAGTTAAAACAGACTCACTTATAAATGTAAGGGACTCACCCGTACCAATTGCACGTACACGATAACTACGTAATGCGCGCGGACATTATAACGGGATAAGAGTTATAAAAAGATTATCTTCTTTTTAATTTTAAAAGTTTATTGAAACACAAAAAGGTAAAAGGGGGCGGGTTGACTAAGGATATACTTTTTTTAAGAACAAAGTTTAAGATGAATTTTTAATTATTTTTTAAAGAAGGAGAAAATAATGAAATATTCCTATAAGGCTCGTGCGCGACTTTTTTTTTCAGCTCTACTTTTGTTAGCTAGTTGTTTGGTGGCAAGAGCAATAGATGATAATGATAGAAGTAAAAAGGTTAAAGGTTATCCAGAAATTATAAATGATGATGGGTTGCTAGATAAAACCTTTGGAAATCTAGGGATGACACTTACTGGTTTAGGTGAAAATTTTTCTGTTGGGGCACAGTGTTTGGCTGTGCAGGCTGATGGGAAATTAGTGGTAGCTGGTTATGTGAATGGAGGAAACGCTGTATTGCTGGTGAGCCGTTACACGAAAGAAGGAAATATTGACACGAGTTTTGGTGGGGGTAAGGGCACAATTCTTACTCCTGTAGGCGATGGTTCTTTGTGCAGTGGTAATGCTATTGCTGTGCAAAAAGATGGAAAAATAGTAGTGACTGGGACAACAAGGATAACTAAAGCTAATCATTTTACTAGGCGGCTTTTTGTGGTGAGATATACGGCTTTAGGCGCTATGGACACTGATTTTGGCGATAACGGTTTGGTTCTTGTAGGGGGAATTTGTTGTGGTAATGCTATTGCCGTGCAGGCTGATGGAAAAATAGTAGTAGTTGGGTCTACTTATGGTATTATTTGTAAAATGGCCATAGCACGGTTTACGGAATCTGGAAAACTGGATGCAAGTTTTGGTCTAAATGGCGTAACTATTACCTCTGTTGGTGAAGAATCCTGGCAAAAATTTTCTGGTATTGCCTTGCAACCTGATGGAAAAATAGTAGCGGTAGGAAATTTAGGCTATAGGTTGATCGTTGCTCGATACACTACCGATGGGATAGTAGACAAAAGTTTTGGGACTGACGGGTTAACTATTACATTGATAGGTAAAAACACAAATGGGCGGGGCGTTGCTTTACAGAGTGATGGTTCGATCATAGTCGTTGGGGATGCAACTCTTGCTAATCTTGAATCCTTTGTGGCTCGCTACAACACTCTAGGAAAACTGGATGAAAGCTTCGGGTATCACGGTTCAAGGGTTATCTCTTTGGGGAAAATTACGATTGGTAGAGGGGTTGTTTTACAAGCTGATGGTAAAATAGTAGTGGTTGGGGATGTTAGTGATGGTACTACTACTACAAAATTGGCGTTAACTCGGTACCTATCATCAGGATGGCATGATCTAAATTTTGGTAACTACGGTTCTAATCTTACTTCATTTGGTAAAGATACAAATATCTATGGTCATGCTATAGCTTCTCAATCTGACGGTAAAATAGTAGTTGCGGGCAATGGGCTTGGTAAGCTCTTTGTGGCTCGTTACCATACTGAAAATGAAGCGATAGTTGATGCGTATTAGGTATTGGCAAAATTCTTAAGGAAAAAACATGTCAATAAGAATATTAATTCTTGTGTTCGTAAGCTTACACTCTTGTTTGTTAGCAGCAATGGATTACAACGGCAATCCGATAAGTAAGAATGGCAGTATTACCATTACTCCACGAACATCTTCTGCGATTCTTGCTGGTTACACACAGGCCATAAACTTTGATGGGATGTTAGATCAAACATTTGGGTCTGGGGGCTCAACCCTTACAGCTTTAGGTAATGGTGCTTTTACAGCTGCTCAAGCTCTTGCCTTGCAGCCTGATGGTAAACTAGTAGTAGCTGGTTATGCACAAGTTGCTGGAGCTGCTTATCAATTATTTGTAGCTCGGTATACAACAGCAGGGATACTTGATCACAGTTTTGGAACGAATGGCTCAACCCTTACAGCTTTAGGTAATGGTGCTTTTACAGCTGCTCAAGCTATTGCCTTGCAGCCTGATGGTAAACTAGTAGTAGCTGGTTATGCGCAAGTTGCCGGTGGTGGTAATCAATTATTTGTAGCTCGGTATACAACAGCAGGGATACTTGATCACAGTTTTGGAACGAATGGCTCAACCCTTACTGCTTTAGCTAATGGTGCTTTTACAGCTGCTCGAGCTATTGCGTTGCAGCCTGATGGTAAATTAGTAGTAGCTGGTTATGCACAAGTTGCTGGAGCTGCTTATCAATTATTTGTAGCTCGGTATACAACAGCAGGGATACTTGATCACAGTTTTGGAACGAATGGCTCAACCCTTACGGCTTTAGGTAATGGTATTAATACGTCAGCCCAAGCTATTGCGTTGCAGCCTGATGGTAAATTAGTGGTAGCTGGTTATGCGCAAGTTGCCGGTGGTGGTAATCAATTATTTGTAGCTCGGTATACAACAGCAGGGATACTTGATCACAGTTTTGGAACGAATGGCTCAACCCTTACTGCTTTAGGTAATGGTATTAGTACGTCAGCCCAAGCTATTGCCTTGCAGCCTGATGGTAAACTAGTAGTAGCTGGTTATGCACAAGTTGCTGGAGCTGCTTATCAATTAGTGGTAGCTCGGTATGTAAATCCATTTACCTTGACTTCGTTTAACGCTAGTTATGGACCTGTTGGTATTCTTTAAAAACAGTTTGTTATATAAAACAAAACCACGCTATACAGGTTGCTAGAAAACAGAGTCCTAATACTGTACCTGTAAATACTGAGGGAAAAGGAACATGAAAATCTTTTTTTGCAAAATAAACCATGGTTAAAGCCCCTACCATTCTTACGCTCTGTGCTGCTGCAATAAAGCATAAAAGTGAGATTATTTTTGTAGCATAAAGCGCAATAAGTAATGCATAAAAAATGGCATAAGGAGCGTAAGAGATGAAGATTTCTTTGTACCGAAATTTAACTTCAAGAACTCGTGCATAAGGAGAAAGTATAATTTCAAGAGCTGATCCAGAAGCTACTATCAAAAATAAAGCAATGGATGCCGTAGGCGTTTCGGAATGGTTCTTAAAGAATAAAAAAATGCCAAGACATAATAAAGGAACGGATAATAAAAAGACTGTTTTAAAAATTGAAGTAAATGCTAACCGTAATTCTGAAAGTCGATTATTGGTAACTTCGATGTAGGATAAAAGAGCTGTATCTGCAACTCCTATAGTTTGCACTGCAATCCGCTGAAAAAAAATAGCTGCATCATGAATAACTTTAAACATGTTTGCGATAACAGGCCCTTGAATAGAAGTTATAAAAGGGAAAAGGAAGTTGCGCTCAGAAAGTGATTGTAACAAAACTGTCACCCACATATATAAAGAATGTTTGATAAAGGCACGTATTATTTTTTGTTTATCGATAACTTCATACGAAACAATAAGAGTGTTTTTATAAAGTGCTGGCAGAAGGCCTATCGAGAATAAACATACTCCACTATTTCCTATTAATTTTGTAATAAATAAAAAAGAAACTATTTGTATCGATGTTGCATCAACAAAAAAAAGATAAGTGAAATTTATACACATTTCTAAGACTAAAAAAAGCGCTTGTATAAGGTTAAATTGTTTTTGCCAAAAATGCGCGTGGTAAATAAGAAGAAGTAAAGAACACAAGCCTTCTGTTATAAAAACAGCAACAATAAGAGGTAAAAAAACAAGGCTAGGCGTAACCCAATGGAGCATTCCTATAAGTATAGGAACCCCAATAACCAAAATAACTATTTTTATAATGATAAGTAAGCTGATAAATTTTCGATGAAAATCATTGTTTTTGCTGAAAAGAGGGGCGAATCGTGGAATTGATTTCTTAAAACCACAATTAAGCCATAATAGTAATAAAAAAATAAAACTATTGGCAGTTGCCCATTGAGAAAAATAAGCACTGGGTAACGTTTGATAGAGAAAAAAAGTGAGAGCTACAAAACAAACTTTATAAATGCTATAAAATAAAGCGTTCCAACCGATGGCCATACTAAAAGCGCGAAAAAAGTGGCTGGCGTTTTCGTGTTGCATAATAAGACTAAAGCCTTTACAAAAGATCGTATATTAAGAATTAAGAACAGAATCGGCATTTACTTTTAAAGTAGCTTGAGCGTTTTGAAATTGATCATTAGCGTCATCAGGAATTATTATTTGCTGTTGAAGATCACTAAGAAGTTGGGTAATTTCTGAATCAGAACTATTATTGTTTATTTTTTTATAAAGCTGATCATACGATTCGAACCATGGTTGTGTTTGAGCATCATCTGTAGAAAGAGTGCCTGAATATATTTTTTTAAATGCTTGTTCTGCTGTTGGAAAAGTAGGTGGCACAGAATTAAGAGAAATAGATGGTTTAAGTGAAGGTACAGAGAAAAGAAATAATATAATGTTAAAAGTTAAAAATTTTTTTTCTAAAATACTTTGTGTTCTATGTTTCATGAGACACTCCTTATTTTTTCATATACGTAAAAAATTTAAAAACAGTAAAACTCATCATAGCTATCACTGTTTCTCTTGTAAATGATTCTTTTGTTAAGAGTTTATCCGACGTCTTCCTTAACGAGTATGTTATTCTCGGTAACGTAAAGATCACCATACAAAAGCTCTTTTGAAAACCGCTCCAGATAGGGCTATTGGTAAAAAATCAAAAATAAAGAACGTTTTTTAATTTTTCATTCAAATGCATGGCGAGGGTCAAAAAAATAACGCCAGTCCATGCTCTTATTTTCCAGCTTCAAAGTTGGCTTTAGGAGCTGTTTTTAAGCGATACAACATAAGAGAGAGGAGTATAAAAAAGGTAAAACGTATAAAAATACAGGATCCGACAAGTATGAAAAAGGGTAAATTGCATAAAAAAAGTAAGTAGCAGGTGAAGCAAGTAAGCATGTTTCCAACAGCTAAAACCTTAACTCGTTCTTGCATAAGAAAAAATTTTTCATATAAAATAAAGATGCTTTCAAGAAGGTGAATGAAAAAAAAGAAAATCAAAACAGTCCAAGTAAGATGATCTAATGATCCACATCCAAAACTTTCGGCACAAGTTCGACCATTTAGAAAAACAAGAAGTCCAACGATAACAGCAAGTGTTGAAAAAATATGTAATACCAATGTTAAAGCGCGGTAGTGAAAAACTAATGAAAATTGTTTTATACGACTAAACAGTGCTTCGGCAGGAGAAACAGCAATTTTTTGAAATAATGAAATACAGGCATGCGTTAAATAATTTGCGAAAGTTAAAACCCCTGCTTCTTGAAATCCTCCATGTAATGCAAAAAGTGGAATTAAAAAGTTACTAGAAAAAAAAGATCGACTTATTTGGTTTACTAAAACCGCAAAACGTATACGAAAAAAAGTTAAAGAAGAAGGAAGAATAGAGGAGCTTTTTTGACAGGCAAGCGTCCGATAATAGTGAAAGAGCTTTCGTATACATAAAAAACTAAAAATGGTCGAATACGCTATAAAGGGGAGAAAAAAAAGTTCTATAGAAAAAGGAAGACCTAATTCATGAACTCCCCATACGGTTAAAACATAGCAAAGTATTTGAACCACTTCGTAAAGAGCGGTTTGACGATTATAAAAAGCGAGATACAAAAGATGTTTTAAAATTTTTTTTATTCCTTCAACCACAATAAAAGTGGCTAAAATAAAAATAGTTATAGAAGATAATTCAAAAAAAGGACAAACATAAATGACCAAAAACCAAAGACTATAGGTTGCTAAAGTCATCAGCACTAACTGCAAAGCAACATGTTCAAAAATAAATATTTTAAAAGACCTTTTGTCTGAAATAAATTTTTTAAAAAATGGAAGCAATCCCCCATCAAATCCTGAAACTATTAAAGTTACTGATACATAACAGGCAGAAAAAAGTGCACCAACTTTTCCATAAAGCGCTCGATCGCAATACATAAAAAGTCCAATTTGGTGAAGAATAAAAATAAATTGATAGCCGATCGACTCAAAAGTATTCCATTTAACCGCTAAGAAAAAGCGGTCACGATAGCTTTTAAAAAATTGTTCTTCAGTCTGTTTACCTGGCTCATCACAAATTGGTATGTTGGGAACATCTTTTTGCATGATTGGTCCTCGGTTAAAAAAGGAGTACTGTATATGAATCTGAGTATAGCACCACATTCAAACACCTCTACATTTTTTACTTCAAAACGATTACCACTAACAACCTTTCATTTAAAAGAGTGTTTAAACAAGCACTTACGGTAGGCCGAAAAGAGTCGGATGTAAAAAATTGTATCATTATGATATACTTCTCCAATGCATGAGCGTTGCTCAAATCTTGGTAGAGGTATCTCTGAGAAAGGGATCACATATGTTCTCGCTCAACGATAAAGTAGTATATCCAGGACACGGAGTTGCGTCGATTTGTCGCGTGTTCGAAAAAAATATTGGCATTCAGTCAATGGTTTTTTACGAGTTAAAGTTTCAAAGTAAAGATATGACCATCATGATTCCTAAAGATAAAATAGAAGAAGTTGGAGTTCGTGCCTTAAGTACAAGCAGTTCCATTTCAACTATGTTAGAAACATTAGGGCAACCCGCGCGACATATAAAATCTCTTGAGTCTGGAGCAAGTAATTGGAACAAAAGAAATAAAGATTATCAGTCAAAATTACGTACAGGATCGTTAAAAGATATTTCTGATATTTATCGAGATCTTAAGCATATTTCTCGTTACAAAGAACTTTCTTTTGGTGAAAAAAGTCTTCTTTTAAAAACAGAAGGTTTGCTCGTTGAAGAAATTTCTGCAGCAGAACGACTTGATGAAGATAAAGCAATTGAAAAATTACGATCTTATCTTGCTCCTTCAATAATAATGAGTTCTCCAAAAGTACCCGTTTTTGAAAGATAACTTTTAAATAATATCTACGTTTTGCAAAAAATAAGCCGTTGATTTTCTCAACGGCTTATTTTTTTACAATCACGGTCTTAAAATCTTGAATATTTTAATTCTCTTACTTTAGAGTTAATAATTATTAACTCGATAAAGTTCTGGAGTTTTGCATATGAAAAAAATAGTACTTATGACGCTGATGCTTGGAATGATTATAAATTTTAAAGCGGCTATTGATTATAATGGCACACCCATTAATCGATCTGGCGGAATAACTATTACTCCACAAACATCGCCGGCTATTTTGGCCAGTTATACACAAGCATTTAATATGTATGGGTTATTAGATGAGACTTTTGGGCAACGGGGAATTGTAAATACTCCTGGTGCTGGTGCTGGTTCAGCCTATGCTGCTGTATTACAACCTGATGAAAAGATCATTGCTGTTGGGTATAATGGTACCACCTTTGAACTTATTCGTTACAATTCAAATGGATCAATAGACACCTCATTTAACGGAGGCAATCCTGTTGTCGGAGCAAACACAACAAGATATGCTCATGCAGCTTTGTTACAACCTGACGGTAAAATAGTAGCAGTCGGAGTAAGTAGTGTAGGTACTGGTGAGCGCTCTTGCCTTGTTCGTTACAACTCAGATGGATCGATTGACACATCATTTAACGCAGGCAATCCTGTCATCGGAGCAAACACAACAAGTATTGCTAATGCCGTTTTGTTACAACCTGACGGTAAAATAGTCACTGCTGGACATAATAGTGCAGGAACTGGATTCTGCCTTGCTCGTTATAACTCAGATGGATCGGTTGATACCACATTTAACGGAGGCACTCCTGTCATCGGAGCGGGCACAACACTTTATGCTCATGCAGCTTTGTTACAACCTGATGGAAAAATAGTAGCAGTCGGAGTAAGTAGTGTAGCTGCTGGCAGTCGCTTTTGCCTTGCGCGTTACAACTCCGATGGATCAATTGACACCTCATTTAACGGAGGCAATCCTGTTATTGGAGCAAACTCAACAGGTAACGCCTATGCTGCATTGTTACAACCTGATGGCAAAATAGTAGCTGTTGGAAATAGTACTGGTGATCTTAATCCTTTTAAGCTCGCTCGTTATAACTCAGATGGATCGGTTGATACCACATTTAACGGAGGCACCCCTGTTGTCGGACCAAACACAACCGGTACTATTCATGGAGTTTTGTTACAACCTAACGGCAAAATAGTAGCTGTTGGAAGTAATAATACAGGAAATCGATTTTGTCTTACTCGCTACAACTCAAACGGATCGATTGACACCACTTTTGGACCAGACAATACTAATGTTGTTATCACCACTGGCACAACTTATCGAGCTTATGCAGCTTTACTGCAACCTGATGGTAAAATAGTAGCGGTTGGGACGAATGGTACAGGAACTTACGATTTTGTTCTTATTCGCTACGTTAATCCTTTTACTCTTGCTTCATTTACTGCAAGTTATGGTAACGTAGGGATGATGTAATCCCTTCAAAAACATACAAATTCTTCGCTAGAGAGGCCTTCTTTTTTTATCAATTTGAAGGAAACGCAACATATGAGTACACTGATCTTTCTATTGTTTTAGAGTTGTATCAGTTTTTTTACTTCAGGCGGCGTTTATGCATAAGCAAAAATCGATCATTTTTATTTACGGGCCTACCGCTGTCGGAAAGTCTGATTATGCCATTGCGCTAGCAACTGTTGCACCGATAGAAATCGTCAATTGTGATGTCGGACAATTCTACACACCACTTTCTATTGGAACTGCAAAACCTGATTGGAAAAACGAAAAAATTCCCCATCACCTTTTTGATGTTCTTGATGAACCACGTGATTACACTGTTGTTGAATATAAAAAAGCACTCTTAACTATTTGCGAAGAAATCTGGGCAAGAGGAGCGATTCCGGTAGTTGTCGGAGGTTCGGGATTTTATATAAAATCATTGTTCTTTCCACCTTTGGAAGAAACTACCGCTATCTCGGGAACCAATGAAAAGTTTAAAGATGAAGCGACTGAAGACTTATGGGAACAATTGGTAGCCATTGATCCTGAAAGAGCGCAAGCGCTTCACCCACATGATCGCTATCGTATTGAACGGGCACTTACTCTTGCATCCTTACAACGATCAATAACTACACTTCAACCTATCTATAAAGATCTTGAGGTGCCATACCTTCTTTTATGCCTTGCTCGAGATCGAGATGAGTTGTGCCAACGCATTGATGAACGAGTCAAATCCATGGTAGAGGCAGGATGGATTGAAGAAGTTGCAGATTTACAAAAAAGCCTCTGGGCACCTTTTTTAAAGCGTAAAAAATTAATAGGCTATGATAGCATATTAAATGCTCTTGAATATTTAGAAGATCGTAAAACAGTAATAAAAACAATTGCACAAAAAACTCGTCACTATGCAAAACGACAAATGACTTTTTGGCGAATGTTAGAAAAAGTTCTTGCTTTACATGTGCACATACCTAGTCAAATTAAAGAAGTACCAATTACCGATACACAAGAATCTCTTACTCATTTCAAAAAAATAGTAGTTGATTTTCTTAAAAACGTGGAAGGGAAGAATGTATGAAAAAATGGTTAACAAAATTACAAAATTCTCTGGGCATTCTTACAAAGCATGAAGATCATCATGTTGGACTTTTTATTCCCCATCGCCAAGTAAGTTGGATTGTTTCAGGCGCTCTGATATTTGGATTTTTATGTTTTATGCTTGGCTATTTTTGGGGGCATAGAAGAGCGCTCCAAAGGTTCGTTGCAAAAATAGAAGAAGAATCTTTTGCCGATCGTATTAGTTATGCTCTTTATACTATGAATGATCGAGATAGCAGTGAATTTGAACAAGAAGACACCAATGATTTAAATAGTTCTGATGACACTACTGGATCAGATGATCAAGAAGAATTTGTAGAGGTAGAAGAACCATCTACTCTTGAAAAAAAAGTATCAGAAGGTGAAAATGTTTCTCGAACTTTAACAGAAATTGAAGAGTCAAAAAACTCTTTCAACGAAGAAAGCAAACAGGTTGAAATACCGATTGCTGAAGTTGCTGTTCAACCAAAATCTGTGACGGTGTTTGTTGCTCCTCTTGCAGGGTTTGGTACACTATCAGCTGCAACAGAATTTATAGATCGAGTAAAAATTTTAGATCCTCAAGCAGTAGTACAAAAACGAACTAGTAAAACACAAAAAGGACGAGCTGTTACCTGGTATCAAGTAGTAACAGGAGAGTATGAAAAAAAAGAAGACTTGCAAAAAATAGTAAGCACCATACAAAAAAAAGAACATATTAAAAAAGTAGAGATTAACGAAAAGAGAAAGGGTTAACAGCCATGGCAATCATTATATCAGTAAGAAAATTTATAAAAGGAACCGCTGGAAGAATTTTCATGGGGCTTGTATTCCTAACTATGTTTGGAGGTATTGGGCTTTCGGGAATAATTTTTAAATTCTTCAAAGGAAATAACTTTGAAGGAATAGCAATGGTTAATGGAGTAGAAATCTCTCGTCAGCTTTTTCAAACCACTGTTGCCCAAGAAGATCGTCAGATTTCTTATATTCGTCAACAATACGGTAAAAATGCTGATCTTTATATGAAGATTATGGGTATAAACCCAAATCCTCAAATAAACGCAGCCAATAGATTAATTCATACTGAGCTTGTTGATCAATTTGCACAAAATATGGATATTCATATCGCGCATGGCTATTTAGAAGCCCGTCTTGCTGACCCACGATTCTTGATGCAAGAAGCTGGTGAAATTCTTCCCCAAGAAGTTTTTACTGCGCAAGGTTCTCTTGATATTTATGCTGCCCTTGAATATTTAAAAGGGACAGGCCAAATGCCTCTGCTTGAAAAACAACTTGCTGATAAATTAAAAAAACAATTTGCTGTTCTTATGCTTCAATCTGCTTTTTTTGTTCCTTCTTATGTAATCAAGGCTTTATATGCCGAAAAAAAACAAGCTAAAAAATTTTCGTATCAAACGTTTTCACTGGATACTTTTTTAGCTAGCGAAAAAACAAAGGGCGCAACGGATGAGCAATTAAAAGCGTTTTATAATGAGCAAAACAAACTAGCAAAGCGCTATTGGACTGCAGAAACACGTACCGCTACTCTTTGGACTTTTTTACCAGAAAATTTTGGTATAAGTGTTGAAAAACATGAACTTGATGTTTATTACAACAAAAACAAATCAACTCGTTTTGTAAAAGATCCATTGCAAATTAAAGTGCGTGAAATTGTTTTTGATGATCTTGCTGGAAAAGGGCTCAAGACCTTAACAGAAGAAGCAACAATGGTACGGGGAAAATTAACAGAAGACCCAGCGACTTTTGAAGCATTAGCAAAGGAATATTCTTCACATAAAAAAACAGCGAACAATGGTGGGCTTGTTGATTTCTTTAAACGCGGAACGCACGAAAAAGAATATGAAAAAGCAGCTTTCAAATTAAAGGAAGATGGTGAAATCTCCCCTGTAGTTCAAGTTGAAAAAGGGTTTGTTATTTTGCAACGAGTTGCACGCAAAGATGCTACATTTGAATCATTTGATGCAGTTAAAGATGTTATTGAAAAAACCTTGCTTGAACAAAAGTTTAAGTCAGAATTTACTAAACAAGCCAATCAGCTATCTCGTCAAGAAAATCCTCAAGAAGCTCGCGACTCTTTTATTTCTGCTCACCATGGTACAAAAACAACTATGTCTCATGTAAAAAAAGATTCTGAAGATCCTATTGAACAACGTTTGTTTGCTGTAAGAAATGAAGGTGAATTCAATGCTTTTGTTATGAATGGCAAAGGGATTATTGTTCAACTAGAAGCAAGAAAAAAAACTGAAACAGCTCCTTTTGACACCGTTAAATCAAAAGTTGCCGCTGATTTTTATGAAGCTCAAGCAACAAAAGCGCTTGAAGCAGCAGTTAAAGAATCAAAAAACAATGTGCTCAAAAATAAGACTTTTTCTCCTATTGATGGTGGAAAAATAAGCTCTACCCAATTAGTAAAAATGGATGATGAAGAAAAAATTAAAGAATTAGCAGAAATAGGATTTACAGAAGAATGCTTTAATCTTGACTGGAAAGGTGCCGTTCTTTCTTCATTTTCACCTAAAAATGGTATTGTTATACGCCTTGACGAATTAGAAGAATTAGATGAAAACGACTTAAAAGAAAAAAAGCCAGAAATTTTAAAAATAGCTTTTGAGCGTAATAATAGTGTTTTTTCACAGGCCTTTATTGCGTCTTTGTTTAGAACTGCTACAATAAAAGTCAACAATTCAATATCCTCTGTGAAAGACCGACCATGAAACAAAAGACAGCACAACACGCTTCTGAATCAACTATTAAGCTAAAAGACGGCATCGAAAATGCTGAATCCTCGGCTAAACATAAAGCTCTTGAAGTTACCTTTGCTCAAATTGATAAGCACTATGGAAAAGGTGCTGTTATGCTTCTTGGTGATTCTACTGGAGCAAATGTTGAGGTAGTTTCTACCGGCTCAATTTTGCTTGATCAAGCACTTGGGGTTGGTGGATACCCAACAGGAAGAGTTATAGAAATTTATGGACCAGAAGCTTCTGGTAAAACAACTTTAGCGCTTCAGGCTATTGCTCAATCTCAAAGAAATGGTGGTATTTGTGCCTTTATAGATGCTGAGCATGCACTTGATGCTGAACATGCAGCGAAATTGGGTATCAATGTTAATGAGCTTATCATTTCACAGCCAGATTACGGTGAGCAAGCGCTTGATATTGCAGAAATGCTTATTAGGTCAGGAGCAGTTGATATAGTAGTCGTAGACTCTGTTGCAGCACTTGTTCCAAAGGCTGAGCTCGAAGGTGATATGGGTGATACTCATGTTGGGCTGCAAGCGAGGTTAATGTCACAAGCGCTAAGAAAATTGACCCCAATTGTCCATAAGTCAAAAACTATTTTGATCTTTATTAATCAAATTCGACACACTATTGGCGGCATGGCTTTTGCAAACAAAGAAACAACAACTGGTGGTAACGCTCTTAAGTTTTATGCTTCTATTCGTCTTGATGTTCGTAGAATTGCGAGCTTGAAAAAAGATGAAGTGCATATTGGTAATAGGGTTGCGATTAAAGTAGCAAAAAATAAAGTTGCCGCTCCTTTTAGACGTATTGAAGTTGACCTTCTTTTTAATGAAGGAATCTCTCGAGAACTTGATCTTTTAGATGCTGCAATCTTTTATGGGGTTGTTGCTCAATCGGGTTCATGGTTTTCCTATGAAGGTAATAAAATAGCTCAAGGGCGAGAACAAGTTCTTGCTTATTTAAAACAAGAAAAAGACATTGCCTTGGCGATGCGAGCAAAAGTTCAGTCAGTTATAGCAGCAGCAAGAGCAGCGCTTTAATTGATTTGGACGAAAAAAATGATAAACAGTTTTTAAAGGAAGTGATTCATTGAAAGAAAATACTACCAATAAAGTTAACCAACAATTGGTTAATGAAGCGATACGAGCACCTCAGGTCCAATTAATTACTGCTGATGGAACTAATATAGGTGTAATCTCAAGGCTTGATGCTCTTTTGCAAGCGCGTGAAGCTGGGCTTGACCTTGTTATGCTTTCAGAAAGCGGTGCTTATGATGTTCCAGTAGTAAAAATCATGGACCATGGAAAAGAACTGTATAAAACTAAGAAAAAGCAGACTGAAGCTAAAAAAAATCAAAAAATTATTCTTGTAAAAGAGATAAAAATTCGTCCAAAAATTGGTGAACATGATTATGAACGTAAGATCACGCAAGCGGTTGAGTTCTTAAAAGACGGTAATCGTCTAAAAATCACAGTCCAGTTTCATGGACGAGAGGTCGCCTTTAAAGCAGAACAAGGTGGCCAATTGTTCGATAAAATAAACCGCAGTTTTATAGCAGAAGGATTATCCGATCGCCTTGGCGAGGAAAAAGAATCTAATGCGGGTAAAACGTGGTCAAAAATGTTCTTCTTGAAGAAGTGATAGGTATACAATGCCAAAAATGAAAACAAATTCAGCAGCAAAAAAACGCTTTAAACGCGTTGGAAAAGACAAAATCAAACGTGCTAGTTCTTTAAGACGTCATATCTTAACGAAAAAATCACGCAAGAAAAAAAGACAATTACGTTTAGGCGGATACATTGCCGCTGTGGACACAAAAAGAGTCTCTCTCTTACTCCCTTATTGGTAAATGGATAAAACATGACTAGAGTTAAACGCGGTATTTGTACAAAAAAACGTCATAAAAAATTACTTAAGCAAACTAAAGGTTACTGGGGACAACGCGGTAATATTTTTAGACGTGCTAAAGAAACCTTACTCCGTGCGATGGCGTATGCTTTCGTTGGAAGAAAATTAAAAAAACGCACATCTCGTGCGCTTTTCATTACACGTATTAATGCTGCTGCAAAAAGCTGCGGACTTTCATACAGTGTCTTTACCTTTGGTCTTAAAAAAGCAAACATTGAGTTGAACAGAAAGATGCTTAGTCAGCTTGCTATTTTTGAACCACAGGCTTTTTCTAAGGTTGTCGACATAGCAAGGCAGGCTCGTTCTTGACAAAAAAACTCCCTTCTCAGTAGAATCTCATTCAGCACGTAAATAACAAAAAGAGGGAGAGAACGTGGAAATGATAGCTATACTCGAGAAGAAGATTGAAGGACTTATTGAATTATTGCGTACTTTAAAGACTGATAATGTTGCTTTAAAAAGCGAGAATATCCATTTAAAAGATCAAATAGTTCGTCTTGAAGATTCTTTGCTCAAAGAAAATAAACAGTTTGAACAAAAGCTAACCGTTACAGAAAAAGCGGTTAGCGATTTGCTTAAAAGTATTGATGAGCTTATAGAAAGTGAAAGATGAGTCCAAGATGGTCAAAAATAGAGTCAAAGTCTCTATCTGTGATGTATCTTATTCTTTGACGGGAGATGAAGACGAATCCCATGTTTTTCGTACTGCTGCTTATGTTGATACTGCAATGCGCACTGTCCTTGAGGCAGGAGTTGTTGAGCAAGAAAACGCTGCCGTTTTGGTAGCTCTTCAATTAGCAAGCAAAATCTTAAAGATGGAAGACGTCTCAAATCATCAAACAATCGAGACGCAACGCCTTTTAGAGAAAATTGAAAGAGAGATCCATCTTCTTATTGGGCCTTTTTGAATATCATTTTTACGGTTATTATTCCTTATTGCGTGCCAGAAAAGTGCACAATGTTTAACGTTGCTCAAACACATATCATCAATTTTAGAATGCAACGCATAGAGATAGGAAAAACCAATGTTATTAGGAATAGGTGAGGTAATCCTTGGACTAGTCGGAATTGGACTGGCCCTTGTGATGCTTATGTATGCAAAAAGAAAGATGGCTGATGCTAATGCATTATTATTATCAGTTGAAGAAAAACATAAAAATATAAAACGTGAAATTGAAAATGAACGTAAAGAGTCTCTTTTAAAAGTAAAAGATGAAATCTATAGACGGCGCAGTGAATTTGAAACAGAAATGAAACGGGATCGACTTGATCTTGATCGTCAGCAAGCAAAGTTCAATGCAAAAGAAGATCTTCTTGAAAAAAAAGAATCCCAACTTGATGACCTCAAACGAGAACTTCAAGAAAAAGAACGCAAAATAAATCGCATGAGTGAGCTTATGCACTCTAATGAAGAAAAGCTTAAAAGTCTTTATTCTGATTTGATTGCTAAACTTGAAAATATTAGTGGTCTTAGTAAAGATCAAGCGAAAAAAGAACTTGCGGATATTCTATACGCTGAAGTAAATCTTTCTAATCAAAAATGGATTCAAAAAGTTGAAGAAGAAGCTCGACAATCAGCTAAAGAAAAATCCATTCAAATTGTAGTAAGCGCAATGCAGCGCTATACTGTTGACCAAGTAACTCCGAATGCTTCTAGCGTTGTTCATTTACCTAAAGAGGAAATGAAAGGGCGTATCATTGGGAAAGAAGGCCGTAATATTAAATCACTTGAAATGTCGACAGGCATGGAATTTGTGATTGGAGAAACGCCTGAAATTATTACTATTTCTGGTTTCAATCCTATACGTCGTGAAATTGCTCGTCGTACTTTAGAAAAACTGATACTTGATGGTCGTATTAACCCAACACGCATCGAAGAAACAGTTGCCTATTACGAACAAGAAATGGAAGAATCAATTCAAGAGTATGGAAAGCAAGCGGTATTAGAATGTAACGTTCAGGGAATTCACCCTGAAATTGTAACTCTTCTTGGTAAACTCTATTTTAGAACTTCTTATTCACAAAACGTTCTTGATCACTGCAAAGAAGTTGGTATGTTTTCGCGTATGATTGCAGAAGAATTAGGGCTTAATGGTGATATTGCTATGCGTGCTGGATTGTTGCATGACATTGGAAAAGCGGTTACTGCTGAAGTTGAAGGTCCGCACGCAATAATTGGTGGCGATATAGCAAAGCGGTGTGGTGAAAATTCAATCGTTGTTAACGCAATTGCGGCTCACCATGAAGAAGTTCCATTTCTTTCTATTTATGCACCTATTGTTGTTATAGCAGATACTATTTCAGCTTCGCGTCCTGGTGCTCGCCGCGAAACTTTAACTGCTTATATTAAGCGTCTTGAAAAACTCGAAGATATTGCAAACTCATTTAGTGGTGTTAAAAAAGCCTATGCTTTACAAGCAGGAAGAGAAGTTCGCATTATCGTAGAAGAAGACCTTCTTGATGATGAAAAAGCATGTGTACTTGCCCGTGACATTGCAAAACGAATCGAAGAAGAGATGAGTTTCCCTGGGCAAATTAAAGTGAACGTTATTCGCGAAAAGCGTTCGATCGAATACGCCCGTTAGTTAGAAATAATTATTATTTTCGCCATAGCCATCCATTTAAGTTACGTCGCGATCTTCAGGGCTATGGCGAATTTTGCTTATATTTGGGAGTGTAAATATGCCACAAGTACTTAGGGTACTTATGTTGGGTGATAGTATTGGAAAAACGGGAAGAGCTCTCTTTGCTCGTCATATCCAATCGTTAAAAGCTGAGTATAAGGTCAATGCCGTTATTGTTAATGGAGAAAATAGCGGTGATACGGGAGTTGGAATTACTCCTGAAATTGTTGCTTTCTTTAAAAGCCATGGTGCCGATGTTATTACTAGCGGAAACCATATTTGGGATGATGCATCAATTCTTCCCTATCTTGAAAAAAATACCGATCTTATTCGTCCTGCAAACTTTCCTGCAAGCTGCCCTGGGGTAGGTATGTCTTTTTTTACCTGTGAAGGCTTTCAAATTGCTGTTATAAATCTAATGGGAAGGGTTTTTATGCAGCCTGTACTAGATTGTCCATTTATGGAAGCAGAAAAATTATGTAAAAAAGCTACAGAAATCACTCCTCTTATTCTTGTAGATTTTCATGCAGAAGCAACATCAGAAAAACTTGGCTTAGCCTATTTTTTAGAAGGTAAAGTTACTGCTGTTGTAGGAACCCATACCCATACATTAACTAATGATGCACGAATTCTTCCTCGTGGTACTGCGTACATCACTGATCTTGGCATGTCCGGCTCGCTTCATTCAACACTAGGTTTTGACGCTCCATCATTTGTTCAAGGTTTTATAACTGCCATGGGATCTAATCCGCAAGTAGTAACCAATCCTCCCTACATCATGACTGGAGTTATTATTACGATAGACCCGCTTACGGGAAAAGCAGTTGCTATTGAAAATTTTGTAAAACATGATGATCAACCACTGGAAGGGCTTTGATGAGTACCATATTACGCATTTTAATGCTGGGTGATCTCGTAGGGAAAACAGGCCGCGATATGTTCGCTCGTCATATCCCCGCATTGCGCGCTGACTATTCTCTAGATGCCGTTATCGTTAACGGAGAAAATTGCGCCGATGGCAAAGGAATCACTCCCCATATCGTTAAGTTTTTGCAAGACCGGGGAGTAGATATCATTACCTCGGGAAATCATATCTATGATAAAAAAGAAATTCTTCCTTACTTGGATGAGCATGATACCGTCTTGCGCCCAGCAAATTATCCTGATGCATGTCCTGGAAAAGGGATGACTTTTTTTACCTGCAAAGGTTTTCAAGTAGCTGTCATGAATTTCATGGGGCGTTTGTATATGCCATCGCACCCTAACTGTCCTTTTTTAAAAGCACTTGAGTTAGTTGAAAAAGCTCAAAAAATTACTCCTATCATGCTTGTTGACTTCCATGCAGAAACTACCGCAGAAAAAATTGCTCTTGCTACCTTACTTGATGGCAAAGTTACTGCAGTAGTAGGAACCCACACTCATGTGCAAACAGCAGATGCTCAGATTTTACCTAAAGGGACTGCTTATATCAGTGACCTTGGTATGAGTGGATCACTCAATTCAATGATCGGGGCAAAAAAGGAACAGATTATTCATCGCTTTTTAACGCAGATGCCAGTACGCCATGAAGTTGCAACCGATGCCCCGTATGTTTTAAGTGGCGTTGTAATTTCTATTGATGCATTTTCAGGGAAAGCTCTATCTATTGAGACAGTGTATGTTGTGGATAGTGAAACTCTCTAAAAAGGAAATCTCATGAATAAAAAACTACTCATAAGCGCATTACTTTTGTTCACTAACAGCACGGTTTTGCCTGCTCAATCGAGCTATCATATTATTAAAATGGAAAATTTATTATCAGAAAACCCAATAATGAGCATTCATAATGGTAAACAAGGCTGCAATGTCCTCGAATTTTTTCCGAAAAATGTCAGATTAAAAATGGGAGAAAAGAGATATTCTTTGCCAGATTTGATCGATTTTATAAAAAAAGGACCTCAAAGTTTGCCCGAAACAGAGAGGGTTGTGATACCTGAAGTTATAGAATATTTTTTTGGTGACACTCAAAAATTACAGAATTTTCAGTATTCGCATTGTATCCTTGTATTCTGGGTTGAAGAAGAAAAATGTAAATTAACGCGGGGCGTAGAATTTTCAAACGATAGTGCTGACAGAGCAAACGAATGTTAGATATTCATCTCTTCTGTTGTTGTTTACGCATTTTTGCAGCTTCATACTCAAGATACTTATGACGATCGCAAGAACAAGGATGAGACGCTTTCATTTTAAAATGAAGCCAATCTCTCCAACTTTTTTGACTACGATCATGAACGGCTAATTTTTTAAAGAACTGAGACATACCATCTAAAATTGCAGGATTCTTTAATTTTAGCGCCGCATAGTCAGCTCGTTGTTCTTGGTAGCGAGAAAGACCTGCAACACCACACAAAGAAAGTACTGTAGATCCATAGCATGCAGCACCTCCAGCAATAGCTGCTGCCCCTGCACGGCACGTGAGATCAACTCCTTGTCGTACGCAATATTCTAATGAGGGAAGAAAACCGCCAACTCCCGCCATTCCTGCTACTAATGCCATTTTTTCAACTACTTTTGACCCGACATGCTTCATGTTCTTTTGTAAAGCGGATGGAATACGTTCAGCAATCTGAGAACTGACAGAACTAAAAGCTTTTCCGGCATGAGCAGAAGCTGCAGATACTAAAGAGGGGATTGCAGAGACAGAAGAAAGGCGGGCTCCTAAAGATCTAGGATTATATGCCGCAGCTCCAACAGCCGCACACCCTACACAAGCAAAAACCATAGGAGCAGCTAAAGAGATAGACATTATTCTTTGATTGATATCACCATTTAAAACATGTGCCATTTCGTGTTCAATAATTCCATCTCGAGCAGTATCAAGTTCAGGATCAGTAAAAAAAGTATGCCGACCGTTATCGAAAACAAGAAAGGCAACTTTTTTACCATGCGCTAGAACAGCCGCGTTCATTGTTGAACCATTCTTGCGGACAAAAAATACTTCGTACCCATGATCAGCAAATTTTTTGGTAATGTTTCTTTTTACAGGACAATCAGGAATAGGATTTTTTGCAGCACTTTTTTCCATTTTAACTATCTCATTTTTTACAATGCCAGACATTTTTGCATAAAGAGCAACAGAACTTAAGCCTGCCCCCGCGAAAATACTTTTATAGATAATTGATGGAGTGCTAATTTTTGCTAGGGAACTAATTCCGCTCAAAAGAGCTCGAGCTCCTGATTGAGCAATGCTTGAAACAATCGCAGTACTAGAATAAACGGGTAAGCTTAAAAGAGCTAAAAAAAAACAAAGAATACGTTTCATAAAACCCCACATTTATAGAAATCGAATACCATTTCAGTGTAAAGCAAGTTCTCTTTTTATCAAAAGCCTCCCATCTCTTTGATACATCCACTTAATACTGATGCTCCCTATGTTTTAAGTGGAGTAGTGGTTACGATAGATGGTCGTTCAGGAAAAGTTTTGTCTGTTGAGACTGTTTATGTTGTTGATAAGGAAGCTCTTTAAAAGATCTTATTATTGTTAATATATTGATTGTTCCTGTTGCTGTTCATTTTGCTCTTCTTCGGTTGTTTAGAAAAAAAATTGAATAAAAGCTTTCTAGTGCTTAATTAAAATGATCGGTATACTATCTTTTATATACTGGTTTTTACTAAAAAAGGCTTAAATACAAATGTTTGATCTCATTATCATGTATGTCATTATGGCAGGCGTATACACCTTTGGAAAAGAAGCATTGTTATATAGTGACCCTTTCTTTCTTACAGCCGTTCGTTATATTCCTTCAGGGCTTTTTTTTATAGTTGGTGCTTATTTTTTAAATAAAAAAGAATTTATTTTTAAATCAAAAACAGTTCCACTTTTTATTGGCATATCATTTTTCTATTTTCTTATGGATGTTTTAAGGCTCATTAGTTTAAAACATATTCCCTCATCTCACGCAGCGCTTATGAGTGTTCTTTCACCTTTTGTTGCAGCGCTTATAGCCTTTGGCTTTTTCAAAGAAAAATTTCCTCTTAAAAAATGCTTCGCGTTGGGTCTCGGATTTTTTGGAGTACTACCTTTAATCATAGAAAGTATCTTACGCACGAAAGGTACTTTTTCTTTCTACAGTCTCTTGAGTGGGTATATTGCAATGTTTATGAGTGTTGTTTCTGTAGTGGTTGGCACTTTTCTTTATAAAAAATTACTCTCCTTTTACTCTATCTACCTTATTCTTGGTATAGCTGTTTTTTTTGGGGGGCTTATGTCGTTGATGATTTCTTTAATTTCAGAAACATGGAATCCTATTCCTGTCGAAAATATAACACTTATAGCTCCTGTTATTCTATTTATTTTTATTACACACAATCTTATTGCACAACCTTTGTATGGATATTTGCTTAAAAAATACCCAGTCACATTAGTTACTTTTGCAACCCTTGTAACTCCGGTAACCTCTGCTGCGCTTGGCTATTTTCTCTATGGACAAGCAATAGGGTTTACCTTTTTCTTTTCGCTCATTACCCTTATGGTAGCTTTTTTTCTTTTTTATCAAGAAGAAGAAAAAGAAGGCCTTATTCATTAAAGGAACGTTATGATTTTACTTCTTACTCTTTACGCACTCTTTGCAAGTACCTTTATTTTAGGTGAAAAAGCGGTGGCGCTTGTTGCCCCAATTTTTTTTGTAGGTGCACGTATGACCTTGGCAGGTCTTTTACTGCTTGGCTACGTAGCATTTTTTAAAAGGGAATCTCTTAAAATAAAAAAAGAACATGCATGGTGGTTTTTAGGAATTGTTCTTTTTCATATTTATTTTTCTTATGTGCTTGAATTTATAAGTTACAAATACTTATCAGGATCATATGTTGCGTTAATGTACAACCTTTCTCCTTTTATTACGGCTCTTTTTGCATTTTTCTTTTTAACAGAGACAATGACCCCAAAAAAATGGTTAGGCCTTATTATTGGCTTTGTTGCTTCGTTACCAATGATTATGCTTAAAGCATCAGCAACCCCTATGGAGTCATCACTTTGGGTGAATCTTGCACAAATTTCGTTATTGCTTTCTGTAGTTGTGACTTGTATCGGTTGGATATTTTTAAAAAAAATAACAACTACTTGGGGATATTCGTATATTTTTGTTAATGGTTTTGGGATGTTTTTTGGGGGACTACTTTCTTTTGTAACTTCATACTTTCTTGAACCATGGCCAACTACATCAACGCTTACAAGTGCGCCTTTCTGGGCGCTTTTACTTGCAAGCGTATTGATCGGTAATGTTATTGTTTACAACTTATATGGAAAATTACTTCATCGTTATTCAGCCACTGCTCTCTCTTTATTTGGATGCACAACGCCTCTTTTTGCAGCCATCATTGATTGGCTCTGGCTTGGTAAAACAGTTGGCCCTTTATTCTTAATCACTTCAATACTAACGTCGTTAGGGCTTTATCTTTTTTATCAAGAAGAACTTGCAGAAACAGTAAAAGAATCAGGAGTTGTACAAGAACAACAAAAAGATTTAGAACGATAATATTTTTATTTGTCGTTGCCAATTCTTACTAAATAAAACTAAGATAGTATCTTTAAAGTTAGACTAAACAAACCCTTGAAAGGAGTTTCTATATGTTTTTACTATTTGTTTTATACGCATTTTTTGCAAGCACTTTTATTATAGGCAGAGAAGCAGTTCTTGCTGTGCCGCCAATGTTTTTTATAGGCATTCGAATGGTGTTAGCAGGAATACTTCTTGTTGGCTTTGTTAGAATCTTTAATAAAGAGTCCTTTAAAATTAAAAAAGAAGATCTTTTTTGGTTTGCAGGGATCGTCCTATTCCATATTTATGGATCGTATGTTCTTGAATTTATAAGCCTCCAGTATCTTACTGGAGCAAAAGCTTCGCTTTTATTTAACTTATCCCCATTCATTACGGCACTTTTTTCATACTTCTTTTTTGGTGAACTTCTTTCTCCTAAAAAATGGCTTGGTCTTTTAATTGGATTTTTAGCTTTTATTCCGCTACTTATTACACAACCTGTTTCAACAGAATCAACCACTCATAATACGTATGCCGAAATTCTTCTTATCATATCAGTGACCGCTTCTTGTATCGGTTGGATATTTATGAAAAGGCTTATTAGCCAGCACAACCATTCATATGTTTTTGTAAATGGCGTGGGTATGTTTTTGGGAGGAATACTTTCTTTGGGAACTTCCTATTTTTTTGAAACATGGCCTTCAGTAACCTCACTTTCTTGCAATATCCCTTTTGTTCGATCACTCCTGCTTTTAATTTTGGTTGGTAACATTATTTGCTACAACCTGTATGGAAAGCTTCTTCATCGTTATTCTGCAACAATACTTTCATTTTTTGGGTGCACAACTCCTATTTTTGGAGTACTCTTTGGTTGGCTTTGGTTGGGAGAAACAGTAAGCCCTTGGTTTTATGTAACAGCCACTTTAGCAGCGATAGGTCTTTATATTTTCTATCAAGAAGATCTAAAAGAAAGCATTATTAATAAAGGAAAATAATGAAAATGAATAATCTACACACTCAAGTGCTTGTTACTCTGTTACTTTTAACGACATCAACTATCTTAAGTGAAGAGCTTGATCAAAAAGAAAAATTTGGCGATAAAGTTGAAGTAGTAGCAATAGCGGTTAAAGATGTTGTAGCTGATACAGCCGATACTGTTAGGCGAGGAATAAAAGCGGGAGCAGAATATACAAAAGATTTTATAGCTTCCACCAGCGCCAAAGTAAAAATAGCTCTTCAAGAAGCTCGTGCAAAACAAGCTGAAAAAAAAGCGCAAGAAGCACGAGAAGAAAATGAAAAGGTTCAAAAAGCACTTGCAGAAACACAAGAGCAACTTAAGCTTGCTCAAGCAGCACTTTTACAGGCGCAACAGGCAATGTACCAAAGGAAATAAATTTTCAAAACCATAGTTGCATTTTATAAAGATAAAATCGCTAAGAAGTTTTGAATTTTCTTTTTTAAATTCTTAAAAAATACATAGTTATGTAAAAATCAAAGAGGGGGCCTTAAAATCCCCTCTTTTTTGTGCGCATTTTAAAAAATAATAAAAAACTTGCTAAAAACAAAAAAAGAGCGCAGTTTGGTCCGCAGAGAACAGTTTTCCTATGAAACATAAAGCTCGTGCAGATCATGGTTTAGCCAAAGCTGAAGTGGCTTGTGAAGAAAAAGAAAAAAATGAAGAAACTCTTGCTGAATTGTATACAAAAAGAGACCTTATTCAAAATGAAATCTCAGATACACACTATCAAACAAAACTAGCTCATGAATCGATTGCTGAAGCTCAAAAAACAGCAACGGCAAGAAATAAAATCGCGTAATAATAAAAAAGTAGCGTAGCACTGAAGTGTTATATAATTTTATTAAGGATTCAGCATGTCAAAAATACAAAATAAAACGTTGCTTGTAGTACTATTACTAGGTGTATCAACGTTGTATAGCAATCTTCAGGAAGCTGCCGAAGCAACCAAAAATGCGGCTATTGCTTCCGCTAACGCAGTTCAAGAAAAAGTAAAAGAAGAGGCAGAAAAAATAGAGGCAGCGCTTAAAGAAAAAAATGCTGAGCATAAAAGAGCTCAAGCTGCAAAAAAAATTAAAGAAGCTGCAACTGATACTGCCCATACTTCTGGTGAAAAAATTAAAGCAGCAGCTGAAAATACAAAAGAAGCTGTTGTAGCTGCTGCAAAAAAAGTAAAAGAAATCATTCATGAAAAGACAAGTTAGGCTTTAGCACATAACTAACAGAATAATACAAAGAGGGAGCTTTAAAGCTCCCTCTTATATTTTATAGGGCTTTGTTTTTAATCCCTATCCGATACCAATAAAAAGCCATGAAACCCATAGCTAGATGTACAGCCAAAGAAAAAAGCACTGCAAAAGCAAGATATGAATAAAGTAAATATCCTTTAGTATGAGCCAGATACAATGTATAGAGTCCAATTGGATAATTTAAAAAAATACTTATTAAAATACCTGGATTATATAATCTTCTTCCAACTCCATTAATAATATGTAAAGAAGCATTCAACAGAGAAAAACAGGGTGTTAAAATACCAAGAGCAGGATCTATATATTGAGTAGCAACAGCGGTTAATGGAAATAAAACCCAAACAGCCAAAATGTTAATCCAAAAGACACGTTTATCAGTGAGTGGAATATCTTGATCTTGAATATGAAATACCATCTTATTTATAAAATTTTTAAATCCACCTGGATAAGCATGTTCCTCAAATTCATGCACAAGGTAAACAGGAAATTGCAGCCAAATCAGTAAGAGATAGGTATCAAGTTGTGGTGCCATGCACAGCAAAACAAGAGTTACATAGATGGCTATCAACATTCCCGCCTGAGCCCAATTTTTATATAAATACTGCAACATCATTACTCTCCTTTTTTTATAGAGATAAGGGTATTTAAAATACCTTTATTTTTTACAAATCTTTTAACTCATTACCCTTAAAAGCTGTCCTGCTATAAGGACAACGATTGTCGTATTCTGCTGCTTTTTTAATACATACATTGATGCACATCACCACAAGGCAGCGTTGTTAAAATCAAGATAGCACAATAGAATCAGACAATATAACCCTTTCTAAGCGGCTCTTTTTACAAAAAACCGCAATAACCGTATACTTTCTTTCTATAATAAAAATTTCTTAAGATAAGGGCTTCTGATGAGCAAAAGACTTACCGATCCAAAAATAAACCTTGCCGAATGGTACCAAGAGGTTATCCATCAGGCTGAGCTTGCTGATAACTCCCCGGTAAGAGGATGTATTGTCATTCGCCCCTATGGTTGTGAAATCTGGGAAACCATCAAAAGCCTTCTTGATAAAAGAATCAAAGAAACTGGTCATAAAAATGCTATGTTCCCACTTCTTATCCCTGAATCTTTCTTAAAAAAAGAAGCTGATCACGTTGCAGGATTTGCTCCTGAAATTGCTGTTGTTACCCATGCAGGCGGAAAGCAACTAGCAGAACCTTTAGTAGTGCGCCCAACATCAGAAACAATTATTCATTACATGTTTGCGCAATGGATAAAGTCATACCGAGATCTTCCATTATTGATTAACCAATGGGCTAACGTTGTCCGTTGGGAAATGCGTCCACGAGCATTTTTACGCACCACGGAATTTTTCTGGCAAGAAGGGCACACCGCTCATGCAACAGAAAAAGAAGCTCTTGATGAAGTACTAATGATGCTTAGTATTTATAAAGATATCGCTGAAAATTACTTAGCTATTCCTGTTATTACAGGAAAAAAATCCGAAGGTGAAAAATTTCCGGGTGCGATTACCACTTACACTTTTGAAGGATTTATGCCTGACGGTAAAGCGTTACAAATGGGAACATCACATTTACTTTCTCAAAGTTTTGCGCAAGCATTTGATATGCAATTCCAAACTAAAGAGGGCGGTCTTGCCTATCCATGGCTCACAAGTTGGGGGACAACCACACGTTTAGTTGGTGCTTTAGTTATGAGCCATGGCGATATCAAAGGGCTTGTATTGCCTCCACGCATTGCTCCTATTCAAGTGGTTATCATTCCTATTTACAAAACTGAAGCTGAACGGGAACAGGTTTTAATCGTTGCACATAAAATTAAAAATGAGCTTGGCGATAAAGCGCGTGTATTTATTGATGAAGACGAACACAAAACACCGGGCAGCAAATTCTACCATTGGGAAATGAGGGGAGTGCCACTGCGTTTGGAAATAGGGCCTCGGGATTTAACAGAAGACCAAGCAATTATGACTGACCGTCTTGACCTAGAAAAAGTTGCCACACCACTGCAAGGTATTGGTCGTATAATTGTTGAAAAATTAAACACCCTCCAAAATGAACTTTTTGCTCGAGCAAAAAAACGACTTGAAAATATGAAGGTAGTGCAGCACAATCTTGATGCAATCATTACCGCTTCTGAATGGTCGTTAATACAAACCGGTTTTTGCGGATCTCGTGATTGTGAAGCTGAATTGAAAAAAAGCAAACTTTCTGTTCGTTGCCTGATTGCAGAAAAATTATGCGAAGTCTGTGGTATCTGCCAAAAACCAAGCGTAACTGATTGCATTGTCGCTCGATCTTACTAATTGCGTTATCGCAATGCCTTAGTAAACTATGTGGGGAAGTCAAAAAACTTTCCCCATTTTTTTAAAAAAGGCTTGTCATTATTATGATTAAAAATAAATTGAATTTTCTGTTACTTATAAGCTTTTTCTCTTCCAATCTACAAAGTTCTGATACCACTAAGGGGTACAAAACTGTGGGTCGTAAACTTTGTGGTTCTTTTAATCTTGAACTAGAAAGAAATGAAAATAATGGTCCTTTATTGCCACATCACCTTAGAATAAAACTAGTCCCAGGAAAAGGATTTTCTGGCTTTGGAAGTGATACCATAGAAGGTTTTTCTGGGCTTTCAATTGGGTCTAAAAAAGTTTTTTTCAAACTACCAGACCACAATCCTATTAGCTTAGCAACATTTCTTTCAATTTTTAGCACCACCGAAGAATCACCTCTTTCCCAACTAAAACTCGCTACTGCTATTATGACTTTATTTTTTAAAGGAAAAACAACAGAGAAAATGACTGAGTGTTTAACTTTTAAAAAAGCATATGAAGTATCTCTAAAAGATGGCAGCCAAGCATTAGTACTTATTCCTGAAGACGAAAATATTACTAACGCATAGGACAAGATACTTGAGTAATAATAACTCTTTTCTGCAACTGCATCTAACTTATTACATTACCGCACAAATAGATTAAAAAAAGTAAGAGGGACTTCGTCCCCTTATTTTTTTTAATCTATTAAGCTCCTAATCTTTTTTATTGACATTGACTATACTTAAAGTTCAAACTGTAGTAATTCACAGGTGGCTTAAAAGCCACCGCTTTACCCTTCCTATCTGAAACTTTTATTGATTTTGAATGTACTCTCGAATTCGAGACTCATTAATTTGACCGGAAGTTTCGGCAAAATAGCCATCC
>Ga0304730_1000684_pt1 | contig 28281 bp, 24 predicted proteins | sample M_130628_MF_Meta_FD_190474 | JGI IMG/M metagenome (GOLD analysis project Ga0304730, IMG submission 190474) | Freshwater microbial communities from Lake Montjoie, Canada to study carbon cycling - M_130628_MF_MetaG (v2) (version 2) | ecosystem: Environmental > Aquatic > Freshwater > Lake | place...
ATCGAGTCCAACCAGTTCAACACTTTGGTGGGATGAAGTATCAGGAACATTGTATGTCTGGTATGATGATGGAGTTTGTACCCAGTGGGTAGCGGCTGCACCGTCAGGTAGCGGAACAGGCAATGGTAGCATTATACAAAGTGCCACAGCACCAGCAAATCCAACCAGTTCGACCTTGTGGTGGGACGAAGTAAGTGGCACATTATTTGTCTGGTATGATGACGGAGTTTGCACCCAGTGGGTAGCGGCAGCACCATCAGCCGGTAGTGGTAGTGGTAGCATTATACAAAGTGCCACAGCACCAGCAAACCCAACAAGTTCAACACTTTGGTGGGATGAAGTATCAGGTACATTATATGTCTGGTACAATGACGGAGTTTGCACCCAATGGGTAGCGGCTGCACCGTCAGCTGGTAGTGGTAGTGGTAGCATCATACAAAGCGCCACAGCTCCGGTAGATCCAACCAGTTCCACTTTATGGTGGGATGAAGTATCAGGTACACTATTTGTTTGGTACAATGACGGAGTTTGCACCCAATGGGTAGCGGCTGCACCATCAGCAGGTATTAGTACAGGCAATGTGACATTCAACAACATCAATGTCATTGGTGACGGTAACTTGAACCTACAACCTGATCCTGCTAATGCTGGTGCATACTTGGACATTTATCTGACCGCTGGTCCAGACATTCACATTGCTGGCAACGGTGAAACTGTTATTCTTGGAACTGATGACTTTGCCAATGTCACTGTCAATGTTGATGGCAATGTATCCATACAGGCCAGCAACGGAACACCACATACTTGGACATTTGACACTGCTGGTAACTTGACTCTACCATTAGGCAGTATTGTTTATGAAACCAACATTCCAGAAGTCGCACTTAGTGGTAGTGCTATTGCTTTAAAACCAATAGGTGGAACTACTGCCAATCAACAGTTATTAATATATCCAACAGCAGTTGACGGTGATCACATTCACTTGACAAGCGGCAACTTATATCAAACTGAATTGTATTTGGGTAATGATGACTTTTATGTCAAATTGGCCAACACAGGTAATATTATAGTCAACACCGCTGGCAACACAGCACAGTGGACATTTGGCAATGACGGAACTACAACGTTCCCTACAGGTAACATAACTTCTGATATATCATTACAATTCACTACAACATTTGCCAATGTTAAAACAGTAGAATACCAAACAGCAGGTGTATGGGATCTATATGTAGAAGATAGTATCACAGGATCTAATACCGCGTCTTCTCGTCTAAACGTATCTTTCAAAGATAATCTAATAGATAAGCCTCAAGTCTACATTGAAAACGCAAAAGAAAGTGATGGTATAGCCCTTCGTTGGACATTTGACGAAAATGGTAGCTTGAACTTCCCGCGTGACGTAGCAGGTAATACAGATCCATACTTAACTATTGTCGGTGGTGCAAATCCTGGTATCACTTCCACCGACGTGTCATTGGCAGGTCCCGCCAATCTTGGCATTGTAAGTGACTACGCAATATTCTCGGGCTATACTGGTGCCAATGTTTCTGTCTACGCTGACAATGGCGCCATAGCCACCAGTGCCAATCTCGTATTGACTGCTAACACAGCCGGCAATACCACAAGTAGTTGGACCTTTGACTCAACCGGTAACTTGACTCTACCTGGCAATACTTTCGCAATTAACTACGCCAATGGCAACACAGTACCAACTCCAACACAAGGAACAACCGGTACTCAAGGCACTACAGGCGCAGGCACACAAGGAACTACTGGCGCTCAAGGTACTACAGGAGCCCAAGGGTTTAATGGAACTATAGGTAGTCAAGGAACCACAGGTGCAGGTACACAAGGCACAACCGGAACAACAGGTACACAAGGTACTACAGGATCACTTAGCTCCACTGGCAACATCGTAGGACCACAGGCAAATGTAACCTTGGTCGCTGGATCATATTCAACGGTGTTTGACAACACTGGTAACTTAACTTTACCCGGCAACACATTTGCTGTAAACTATGCCAACAACACACCAGTGAATGCAGTCACCAGTTTTGAAAGCTCCTGGACTGTGCCTACAGGTAACAGCACACAGAATTTCACAGTAAGTATTAACGAAACCTATTACATGTGGGTGGCTTGCAATATCCCCAATGGTATCTTGGCCTGGAACGCCACGGCTACTGTTACCAATACCAATGTGCCTGTTGTGGGTGTTCAGTATGCCTGGGTCTACAACGGCGGCGGCACACCCATTGACTTTACCAGCATACCCAATCAGTTTACAGGCACTGCCAACACCATAGTTCGTAGCAATGTGGCTCCCAGTGCAACTACCAATAGATTTGACTTTGGTATCAACAACACCAGCGGCGGTAGTGTCACTGTGCGTTACGGCTGGATTTCAATCAGTTAATATGGCCACAATCATACAAGGTGTAACACTTCAGGGGGTGACTGTATACGATGCATCATTTAACTCAACCGGTGCGCTTTTGTATGTAAATGCTGGCAACACTGCCAGCTATTCTGGTTCTGGAACTACCTGGACGGACCTTAGCACAAACACAAACAACGCCACACTTACCGGTAGTCCGCCTTGGACTAGTGCGGGCACAGCAAGTTATTTTAGTTTCAACGGAACCGGTTCACAGTATGCTTCAACAGTTACTGGCAAGTATAATCAAGTTTACACTGGCAAAACTGTCATGGCAGTCATACAAATCAATGCCAGTGCTTGGATCAATGGGGTTGATCAATACCGGGGAATATTTGGCACAAACACCGGTTCCAGAAACTTCAACACTTATATACACCACGACACTTCAAACAATTTACAAATACATTACAGTGCCGGTGGTTTTGGTGGATTGAGTAACAATATATCAATCCCCGCAAACACCTGGGCCATTGTTGCTGTCACACAAACCACCGGCGGTGTAGTGACTTTCTATCTTAACGGACAAGCAGTGGGAACTACTGTAGGGCAGACATTTGCTCAGTATATAAGTAGTTCAACCGAAAATGTAGGTAGAACTGACAACTTCTGGTATGGTAACATTGGAGTGACTGCTGTTTACGGACGAGCCCTGACTGCTGATCAAATAAAACAAAACTCCAACGCCTTGGCAATTCAATACAGCATATAATAATTATGGACTATAACCATATACACTGATTGATAAATCGATCGATCGGATAAATATAAAACATAATAATAGGAACCAATTATGACAATTATACAATTTCCTTGTCCCGCCACTTTAGGCGATCAATTTACCGCATCAAACGACGTGGTTTACACCTATGATGGTGTCAAGTGGGAGGCCACTGGAGCTGGAACACAGGGTGCCACAGGCTCACAAGGCGTTGGCGGAACTCAAGGAACCACTGGTGCCGGAGCACAAGGAACTGTAGGTGCTGATGGTGCACAAGGCTCAACTGGCGCAGGATCACAAGGAACTACTGGTGCAGATGGCGCACAAGGAACAATTGGTAATGACGGAGCTCAAGGCACGATTGGTAATGACGGAGCACAAGGAACAGTTGGCGCAGATGGTGCTCAAGGCACGATTGGTAATGACGGAGCACAAGGTGTCATAGGTAATGATGGCGCTCAAGGCACAACTGGCGCAGATGGCGCACAAGGCGTTGACGGAACACAAGGCACGATTGGTGCAGATGGTGCCCAAGGCACGATTGGTAATGATGGAGCTCAAGGCACAACAGGTACACAAGGCGTCGTAGGTAATGACGGAGCACAAGGCATTCAAGGAGTTGAAGGCGCACAGGGAACAACAGGAGCTCAAGGCACAACAGGTACACAAGGCGTCGTAGGTAATGACGGAGCACAAGGCATTCAAGGAGTTGAAGGCGCTCAAGGCACAACAGGTGCTCAAGGTACTGGTGGCATACAAGGCACTGACGGATTACAAGGCACTAATGGAGCCCAGGGCTCAACTGGTGCTCAAGGCATCACAGGTGCTCAAGGCACCGTTGGTACTGACGGAGCACAAGGCGCAACGGGTGAAGGAGCTCAAGGAACAACTGGAAGCCAGGGTACTACCGGTGCTCAAGGCACACTTGGTACTCAGGGCACTGACGGAGCTCAAGGCACACAAGGTGTTATTGGAGCACAAGGCACAATCGGTGCTGACGGAGCTCAAGGAACTATCGGCGCAGATGGCGCACAAGGCACGATTGGTAATGACGGAGCTCAAGGCACAACAGGTGCAGATGGAGCACAAGGCACGACTGGCGCAGATGGCGCACAAGGTACGATTGGTAATGACGGAGCCCAAGGCACATCTGGATTAGATGGATCTCAAGGCACAACAGGTGCTGATGGAGCACAGGGCACAATCGGCAATGACGGAGCACAAGGCACAAACGGATTAGATGGTGCACAGGGCACAACAGGCGCAGATGGCGCACAAGGAACCGTGGGTACCCAAGGTACAGATGGAGCACAAGGCATTCAAGGAGTTGAAGGAGCACAAGGCACTACAGGTGCTCAAGGAACTACAGGTGCTCAAGGAACATTAGGTAATGATGGAGCACAGGGTATCCAGGGCGTAGGTGGAGCGCAAGGCACTACAGGTGCTCAGGGCACATTTGGTACAACTGGATCACAAGGAACTACAGGTGCTGGCCTAGATGGAGCACAAGGCACAACAGGTGCTGATGGCGCACAAGGCACAATCGGCAATGACGGAGCACAAGGCACCAACGGCCTAGATGGAGCACAAGGCACATCTGGATTAGATGGCGCACAAGGAACCGTAGGCGCTGATGGAGCACAAGGTACAATCGGTAATGACGGTGCCCAGGGAACTACAGGCGCAGGCACACAAGGAACAACAGGCGCTGATGGCGCACAAGGCACCAACGGATTAGATGGCGCACAAGGCACATCTGGATTAGATGGTGCACAAGGAACTAACGGAGCTCAAGGCACTACAGGTGCTCAAGGCACATTAGGCGCACAGGGTGTTGTAGGTAATGACGGCGCACAAGGCACACAAGGTGTTATTGGAGCAGGTGCACAAGGTACCTCCGGACTAGATGGAGCTCAGGGCACAACAGGTAATGACGGCGCACAAGGCACAACGGGCAATGACGGCGCACAAGGCACAACTGGCATAGGATTAGATGGCGCACAAGGAACAACAGGTAATGACGGCGCACAAGGCATACAAGGCGTTGATGGCGCAAATGGCGCACAAGGCACTTCGGGTAACGATGGAGCACAAGGCATTGTAGGTAATGACGGAGCCCAAGGTATCCAGGGTGTTATTGGAGCTGGCGCACAAGGAACTTCTGGTAATAATGGTGCACAAGGCACAACGGGCAATGACGGCGCACAGGGTACACAAGGTGTTGGTGGATCTGGATCACAAGGCACTACAGGTGCACAAGGAACCAATGGCATTGACGGAGCTCAAGGTACAACCGGTATTGACGGAGCACAAGGTACTACAGGTAATGATGGAGCACAAGGTACTACAGGTGCTAATGGAACTTCGGTAACCATTATTGGTAATATTGCAACTGTTGGTGGAACTCCACAGGTGGCATTAAATGCAGCGTTCCCGGCAGCTGTTGCTGGTAACGGAGTACTTGCTGATGATACTGGCGATTTATGGGTATATGATGGTGCAGTATGGACCAATGTAGGTAATATCCAAGGAGCACAAGGAACCGCAGGTGCACAAGGCACAACTGGTGCTGGAGCACAAGGAACTACTGGTGCTGATGGAGCACAAGGAACTGTAGGTGCTGATGGAGCACAAGGAACTACAGGCAATGACGGAGCACAAGGAACACAAGGCGTTGGCGGAGCTCAAGGCACAGATGGCGCACAGGGCACTTCAGGACTTGACGGAGCCCAAGGTACTGCTGGATCAGGCGCACAAGGAACACAAGGTGTAGGTGGAGCTCAAGGGGCAACTGGTGCTCAAGGTACTGTGGGCAATGACGGTGCACAAGGTATAGATGGCGCTCAAGGAACACAAGGCGTTGGTGGATTTGGAGCAGATGGTGCACAAGGAACTTCAGGTGCAGACGGAGCTCAAGGAACTACTGGCGCAGGCTCACAAGGAACAACTGGTGCAGACGGAGCTCAAGGCGTTGATGGCGCACAGGGCACAAACGGTCTAGATGGCGCTCAAGGTACCGCTGGTTCTGGAGCACAAGGCGTTCAAGGTGTTGGTGGAGCTCAGGGTACTACAGGTGCTCAAGGCACCACAGGTGCACAAGGTGTTATAGGTAATGATGGAGCTCAAGGCACAGTAGGATTTGGAGCACAAGGTACTACCGGAGCACAAGGCACACTTGGTGCTGACGGAGCTCAAGGCACCAATGGATTAGATGGCGCACAAGGCACAACAGGTGCTGATGGAGCTCAAGGAACTGTGGGTCAAGATGGTGCACAAGGCACAAACGGATTAGATGGCGCACAAGGCACAACAGGCGCTGATGGCGCTCAAGGAACTATTGGCGCTCAAGGCACAACAGGAACTACAGGTGCTCAAGGCACAAATGGAACCACAGGCGCACAAGGCACAACTGGTTTTGGAGCTCAAGGTACTACAGGTAACGATGGGGCACAAGGCGTTGTAGGTAACGATGGTGCACAAGGCACACAGGGTGTTGGTGGATTTGGTGCAGATGGTGCACAAGGAACCACAGGTACTCAAGGACTAGATGGAAACACAGGCGCACAAGGTACACAAGGTGTTGGTGGATCAGGAGCCCAAGGTACAACTGGAACTACTGGAGCACAGGGCACAAATGGAACAACAGGTGCACAAGGAACTATAGGTGCAGATGGCGCACAGGGAACTGTGGGTCAAGATGGAGCACAAGGTACTGTGGGTCAAGATGGCGCTCAGGGTACCACAGGTGCAGATGGAGCTCAGGGTGTAGTTGGTACGGATGGCGCTCAAGGAACTATAGGAACTCAAGGTACAGATGGAGCACAAGGCATTGACGGAGCTCAGGGTACCACAGGTGCAGATGGAGCTCAAGGAACCACAGGAACTCAGGGCATTGATGGAGCTCAAGGTACAGATGGAGCTCAAGGCATTGACGGAGCTCAAGGTACTGTAGGTAACGATGGTGCTCAAGGCATTGACGGAGCTCAAGGTCTAGAAGGCATACAGGGAACAGATGGAGCTCAAGGCACAACGGGTACAGATGGCGCACAAGGAACCACCGGGGCACAAGGCACACAAGGAATCACAGGTTTTGGTGTACAAGGAACCACAGGTTTTGGTGCACAAGGTATTACTGGTGTACAAGGAACCACAGGCGCAAATGGCGCACAAGGCATCCAAGGAGTTACTGGTGCACAAGGTACTACTGGAGCACAAGGCACAACAGGCGCACAAGGCGTCGTAGGCAATGATGGCGCACAAGGCATCCAAGGAACTACAGGCGCTCAAGGAACCGTAGGCGCACAAGGTACACAGGGTATTGAGGGTGCTCAAGGAACTACAGGCGCACAAGGTACTACTGGAGTGTTCTCAGGCACGTTGACCAGTGATATCAACGGTGGCAACGCATACGGTGCTATCAATATGACATATCTGTCAGCTGGTGGTAACGTAACAGGTGGTAACTTGCTTGCTGGATCGGGTGTGATCAGTACCAGCGGTACTGTTTATGGTAACAACATTGTGGCTGAAGCAGTATTCAGCATACAAAGTGCTAGTTTTAATGCTGTAGCCGGCAGTCGTTACGGTGTGAATACCGCAAGCGGTGCTGTCACAGCAACATTGCCAGCATCACCCACAACTGGACAGTCCATATTCTTTGCTGATAGCAACGGAACATACAGTACAAACAACTTGATTATCAATCCAAATGGTGGAACCATTATGGGGGCAAGTGGTAATATGACTGTGAGCACTGATAATCAAAGTGTAGGCTTGTTCTATAACGGCTCAACATGGCGCACTTACAACGCAGGCTAACAGGAAAACTAGATGGCAAATTTAAACTCATACATAAACGTCGGCGGTAATGTAATCAGTGTCACCGGTAACATTACAGCCGCGAATATTAATGGTCCTGGGCAACTTAAAATAACAGCAAATGCATTAGCAAATGATATTTCTAGTATGTCTTTTGATCAGGCAGCAAACACCTCTATATATGGATATGGCAATGTGGTAATAACTGCTGATTCTGCTAATACTACTAGAGAATGGAGATTTCAAAAGAATGGCTTATTACAGTTTCCATCAGCTGCACAAATAGGATCTCCAAACAATGATGGCAATACCTGGTTAACTCCTGCCTCTGACAAAATATTAGGTTTAGGTATTAATAACATCCAATCTATTCAAATTGATATTACAACCGATGGATCAATACTTGTCAGCACCGATTACAACGACCGTGATAATCGTTGGGTCTTTAGCTCAGCTGGTACTATGTCGTTTCCTGTGCTAACATATAACGCTCTGCCATCAGCAACTCCTATAGGACAACGAGTATTCATAAGTGATTCCACTGTGGCAGCAGAAGGTAATTTTGGGTCTAACGCTTTTATTGGCGGCGGCGCAAATCTTGTACCAGTTTATTCCAATGGTTCAGATTGGTTTATAGGATAATAGGAAAAACAAATGGCCAATTTAAGCACATACATAAATCTGGGAGCCAATATTGCCAGTATTATAGGCAATGTCTCAGGTGGCAATCTCAGTTTGTCAGGCAATGTACAGACAGGTGGAATTTTAAGTACCTCAGGTAACGTCATTGCTGGCAATGTACAGACAGGTGGATCAATAAGCACCATAGGTAATATTACTATTGGCGATAGCCATCCTGGAGTGGTCTATATAAGTAACGATGGTTTTATAAGTGCCTCGGGCAACGTCACTCCTGGTAACATAATCACAAGTGGCCTAATAAGTGTGGGTGGAAACATATTAACAGCTGGATCGATAAGTGCTACAGCCAACATAACTGGTGGCAACATTTTGGGCAATGGTAGTGCTCTTACCAGTTTAACTGGTAACAATGTAACAGGCACAGTGCCCGCAGCCAATGTGACTGTAAATGCTGTGATGTCATTGGTCAGCAACAATCAAGAATATCGTCCGGTACTGGCAACCAACACAGCAGGTAACTTGCCATTCAAGGGCAGTGCTGGCATCAGTTGGAATCCTGGCACTTATGCCTTTACAGCAGGACGAATCAACTTGGGGTCCGGCATTGGCGCTAACGGCGTTACTGGAACCTATGCATACGGTGGCAACGTAAGCTGGGCTGTACAATCACAAAACGGTACCGGCACCGACGCACAGGGTCAAGAAATTGGTCGCTTTGGATCTGAATATACCGTAGCTGGTGGCACAACCTGGGACAGTTATGTCTCATACTATCAAGGATCAGGCGCCAGCACTGGTTGGTTGATCATAAATGCCGCTGGCAATGCCGTGGCCAATGTGACTGGTACAGGTATCAAAGTCACAGGCACAGTCAGTGCTTCGGGCAATGTCACAGGTGGTAATGTACTCACAGCTGGTCTAATAAGTGCCACTGCTAATGTCACAGGTGGCAATGTACTAACAGCTGGTCTAATAAGTGCCACAGGCAACCTTACTGCGGGCAACATATCAGCAACAGGTAACATATCCGGTACCACAGCAGGCTTCACAATTGGTTACTTGAACATTCCACAAGTTGCTTTTGCAGCCAACGCCACTCTGGCATTGACCGATGCTGGCAAACATTATTATTCTACATCAGCATCTAATCTAGCATTGACCATTGCCAACAATACCAGTGTAAGCTGGCCAATTGGTGCCACTATCACAGTGATAGAACGGGCAGCAGGCAATATCATTATCACTCCAGGTACTGGCGTCAGCTTGTATTATGCTGGCAATGCAACTGCCGGAAGCAGAGTGTTGAGTGCATACGGCATGGCCACATTGATCAATGTGGAAGCCAACGTCTGGATGGTAAACGGTTCTGGGTTGACATAATGGGCGCCATGGCTGGAATGATGTTGGGTCAGGGAGCAACTGTAACGTATTTTCCACTTGCCGGCAGTTTATTATTTAACGGTTCCACTCAGTATCTAACAATGTCGCCGGGCATGACCTTGTCCAGCGGTGCGTTTACCATAGAAGGGTGGTTCTACAACACAGGCAATCAGACCAGCCGACCCATATTGGCCACTGATCAAAGTTTGGGCATGAGTGCCTTTCTCAGCGATAGTGCTACCATAAGCCTAGACAGATACGGTGGAGGTTATGCACCTAGTTATACTTTTCCTGCAAGCACATTTAAAACCAACCAGTGGCAGTATATCATAATCAATCGCAATGCCAGTTTGTTAGAAACTGTATGGGTTGGCACTTTTGTAAATACCAGTTCGTATGTGACTTGTGCGCGAGCAACAGGTGCCGCTGGTGGCACCGGTATCAGTGGTGGTACTCAAACCGAAAGCCAAAGCTGGGGGAACTCCAATTGGGTGGGCAGATACTATGGGGGCTATTGGGTTGGCAACATCACAAATCTTAGAGTCACAATCGGTGCAGCCAGATATGACAGCAACAGTGCAACAGTTACCGCGCCGTCAGCACCATTGACCACTAATGCCAATACCAAATACTTGATGCTAGGTGCTGTAGTGACCACAGACTCATCCAGCACACAGACAGTGACCAACGTTGGAACTGTGACACAAACTGCCACAGTACCGTTTTAAGGGCATGAAAAGTTTACTACTAGTACTACTATTTGTTCCGGTATCAGTTCTGGCACAGATCAACGTCCAATGCCCACAGTTTACTGTGAACGGCACACCAGAATATCAAGCTGAACCAGGCGACCAAGAACTTTGTAAAACCAACTATGCTGTAATACATCGCTGTAGTGTCAAGGCACCTGTGGCGGTATTTGAACATCTTACCGTAGCCGCCATGTCAGGCCCAGCCAAACGACGAGACAACTTTAGGCCAGACCCTGCAGTCGCGCCACAATGCAGTGCTAGTTTAGCTGACTATGCCACAGTGGGCAAGACACACGACCGTGGACACATGGCACCAGCCGGGAACAACACACAGAACGATGCTGTCATGAGCGAAAGCTTCTTTTTGAGCAACATGGTAGCCCAAGTGGCCAACAACAACCGCGGTGCTTGGCGCCTGTTAGAAACAGCTGAACGCCAATGGGCCCAGACTCCGGGCACAGATTTCTACATCATATCAGGTGGCATCTACGATCTTGGACATGCAGTAACCGGTAACGGACTGGGTATTCCTACCCGTTTATACAAGATCATCATTGAAAAAAACAGCCGCCAAGTCCAAGCATACCTCATGCCCAATGACACAATCACACCGGCTACGGACTGGCCCCGATACCAAACAAACATGGCCACTATTGAACAGGCCACAGGAATGCGATTTAATTTAGGACCCTAATCAAACGCGCATAATTACAGTATGACTAACTTTTATTGTGCGGCACCTTGGAGAGGACTCCATATCAATCCACGCGGTGATGTAAAAACCTGCTGTGCTGGCAATCCCAACATGCTGGGCAATCTTAACACTCACTCAATTGAACAGATACTCAATAGCCCACTCATGGGCGAAATCCGAACAAGTCTAGCACAAGGCGAATCACATGAATATTGTTCTAACTGTGTGCAAGCAGAGAGATTTGGAGGCGGGTCTGAACGTCATTGGCATAACAATGTAAATCCCAATTTTGATTATGGTATTGCTGGTGATCAATACCACTATCCTGTGATTGTAGATGTACGCTGGAATACCACATGTAATCTAAGCTGTAATTATTGTGGCGAATCATGCAGTAGTAAATGGGCAAACATCAAGAGCATACCAGTAAAATCCGGCACAAGACCTTACTATGATTCGGTGTGTGATTTTATTGCTCAGCATCATGAACACATACACGAAGTGGCCTTGGTAGGCGGAGAGCCTTTGCTGTTGCCAGAAAATGAACGACTATTAGATGTTATACCTCAAGATGCTATAATCACATTAATTACCAATCTTAGTGTGGATTTAGAAAACAATAAAATTTTTAAAAAATTATGTAATAGGACAAAAGTGGGTTGGAGCATGAGTTTTGACAACATAGGTGATCGTTTGGAATATGTGCGATATGGAGCCCATTGGGATCAGATACAGCAAAATTTGTACACCATTAACGGTCTTATGCAGTCTCAAGGGCAGTGGGGTGGTATACATGCAGTATACAACATTTACAATGCCACACGCATTTGTGAATTACGTGAGTTTGCTGAACAGACTGGAAACACAGTGTTGTGGCAGAACTTGTTCCAACCTGATTACCTTGATCCGTTCTTGCATGGACCCAAAGTTGCGCAAGAGGCCATTGCTGAGATTGAACGTTTTTATGCTATAGGCATAACAACTCCAGCAGAAAAATCATTTTTTGATCAGGCCTTGCGTAATTATCATGCGGTAACTCAATCCCAGCCTGGCATTGAACACCGGTTTGCACAACACATTCAAGAGATTGAAAACAAGTATCACCCCGCCACACAAGGACAGTTTGCCCAGTTGTGGCCTGAACTGGCAACGCTATGACCGTTACATCAAGCCCTACATTTTGTTCTGCACCCTGGACCAGTCTGAATATTGACCAAACAGGTCGAGTAAGTCCTTGTTTCCATGCTCGTGGTAGTGTGGGCAATATCAAAGAAACGTCTATCCAGGAAGTTATCCATGGGCCTGCACTAACAGACATGCGAGAACACATGGCTCGTGGCGAGTGGTACAACGGGTGTAGCTGGTGCAAACAACTTGAAGAAACCACTGGTGCTAGTGGACGCACAGTAAGAAATGCCAGCGAACCAACCCTGAAAGCTATCAACCATGATCCGGTCAATTATTTTGAACTACAACACGTTGTGATCAACTGGAGCAATTTATGTAATTTGGCCTGTACCTATTGCAATCCCGACACTAGTACAGCTTGGCAAAGCATCAAAGGCATTGCTATTAACCATGTCAAGAACGAACATCCAGATTTAATTGAACTGGCTCGTACACAAGGACACACTGTAGTTGGGCTGTCATTAGGCGGTGGCGAACCACTTTTGCAAAAAGGCCTAGTAGATTTTTTACGATGTCTTGTGCCCAAACAGGTACAAGTCTTGGTCACAACCAATCTCAGTGTCGACATCACCAACAATCCTGTATACAATGAGTTACGCACCTGGCCTGGAGTACAATGGCAAATCAGTTTTGACAATGCTGACAAAGACAAATTTGAATATGTCCGGGCTGGCGCCAAGTGGGAAACTTTTGTTGAAAATATCAAAATCATGAAACAGCATGGACAAAGGGTTGTGGCACACCCTGCATATAGCATATATTGTGCGTTTGATTTGATTGAGTACTATGAATTTTGCATTGCACACCAACTTGACTTATTCTGGTGCGAGCTAACACATCCAATAGACCTAGACGTACGGCGCTATTCTAACACAGTACGAGAACAGGCTATTGCGGAAATTGATTGTGTGGTAGAAAAATATAGCAATCACAAGAATCTAGCAATAGACACATTACGACGTTACCGTATGACCCTAGTGGACAACAGTTATCTACCTGACGTACACGGTTTTGATCCTCCACAGTTTCATAAAGACAAGGAACAAGAACTAAAAACGGCTCATACATTTGCACAACTATGGCCAAAACTGGAAAATCAAATATGACAAACAATACTACAGAATCATCAGGCTTTGCATTTGAAATGGCCAAGACCAGCCAAACAAGCCTACTCGCAACTCGCGTGGGCATTCCAGAGCATTCTGGAAAACATCATGCCAATCAAACGCTAGAGTGGCTACCCACTGACACCCAAGAAAGCTATGAAAAACTAATACAGGATCCAGGTCATCGTGCTTACTTTGCTGAACAAGGGTGGGATCAACCGGGCGCAATCACCTATCAATTTAACAGCCATGGATTCCGTGCCGACCAATTTGATGGTGGCCCATACATGCTGGCATTGGGGTGTAGTTTCACCGTAGGCATTGGCCTACCAGATCACTCAACTTGGGCACGCCAAACAGCCACGGCGTTAGGACTCAAATGTGCCAATCTTGGCTGGGGCGGATACAGCGCAGATTCCTGTTATCGCTTGGCCGAGTACTGGATTCCAGAACTACGACCCAAATATGTGTGCATGCTGGCTCCGCCTAGTCACAGAGTTGAAGTACTGTTAGATGCCGCAGATCCACTAGTGATGCCTCACCAGACCTTGTTTGAGGTGTTTATGCCACAAAGCAAAAGTCGCTTATTCAATCCCAATGACACCTATATCAAACATTGGTTTATGAATGATGAAAATGCCCAGGTCAATCGGCGCAGAAATATTCGGGCCGTGCGCCAACTGTGTGCAGAATTTGATATACCATGCACCATCTACGATGGCCTACAACACATGTCATGGAGTCGTGGGGAGATTGGTTATGCTAGAGATTTCATGCATGGTGGTCCTAAGATTCACAAAATTCTTGCAAAGAAATTTATAGATGCCTACCCCAACTAGCGAAAATACTCTAGTCAAAGCACCATATAGACGACATTCTTTTAGCGATCAACAACTCACTGAGTTTGTGGCCTGTGCTGATCCTGACACCGGTCCTGAATATTTCATGGACAACTTCTTTCATATACAACATCCTACCAAGGGAAAAATGTTGTATCATCCGTTTGAATATCAAAAACGCCTGATCCACACCTATCATAACTATAGATTCAGTATCAGCATGATGCCCAGGCAGACTGGTAAAAGTACCAGTGCCGCTGGATACCTGCTATGGATGGCCATGTTCCATCCAGACAGCACCATCCTGATCGCTGCACACAAATACACTGGCTCACAGGAGATCATGCAACGTATCCGTTATGCTTATGAACTTTGTCCAGATCATATTAGAGCCGGAGTGACCAGTTACAACAAAGGTAACTTGGACTTTGAAAACGGAAGTCGAATAGTATCAACCACAACAACTGAAAACACCGGCCGGGGTATGAGTATATCACTCTTGTACTGTGACGAGTTTGCGTTTGTGCGACCCACTATAGCCAAAGAATTTTGGACATCCATAAGCCCTACACTAGCAACTGGTGGTAAGGCAATTATCACAAGCACACCAAACAGTGATGAAGATCAATTTGCCTTGCTATGGAAAGGTGCCAACCGGTGCGAAGATGATTATGGCAACCCTACAGAAATTGGTGTGAATGGATTTAGAGCATATCGCAGTTATTGGAATGAACACCCAGATCGTGATGAAAAATGGGCGTCTGAACAACGAGCACAGCTAGGCGATGATAGATTCAGACGTGAAATGGGCTGTGAATTTTTAATCTTTGATGAAACACTAATAGCACCAGCCAAGCTGGTTGAAATGGTAGGATCAGAACCTACCAACATGATGGGTCAAGTGCGCTGGTACCAACGACCCAAGAAAGATCGTATCTACACAGTAGCTCTAGATCCCAGTCTAGGCACTGGCGGAGACAATGCGGCCATACAAGTATTTGAAGCCAATACCACAGAACAGATTGCCGAATGGAAACATAACAGAACACCCATACCTGAACAGGTAAAGTTGTTGGCCAGCATCTGTGCTCACCTAAACGAAACTGTTCAACATCCAGAAAGCATCTACTACAGCGTGGAAAACAACACCATTGGTGAAGCAGCCTTGATCAGCATACAACAATATGGCGAAGAAAACATAAAAGGATATTTTTTAAGTGAATCAGGATCGGCCGGAAGAACCTATAGAAAAGGTTTTAACACCACACACAAGAGTAAAATATCAGCTTGTAGCAAGTTAAAAACCCTGATCGAAACTGGCCGAATGAAAATACGCAGCAGGTCCTTGATCAGCGAACTAAAAACATTTGTGGCAAGTGGTCTAAGCTATGCGGCCAAAATAGGCGAACATGACGACCTGGTCATGGCCACTATACTAAGCACACGAATGATGCAACAGTTACAGAGTTATCACCCCGAAATGGACAAACAGCTGAGAGATTTTGCTGACACCTATATACCACCAATGCCGTTCATAGCAACGATGCGCTAAATACTTGACCATGGCAAAAGAAACTACAGAAAAAAAACTCTACGATCTACTAGTAACCAGGGATTACGAAAACTTCCAGGCCCTAGATAGCCGCACTGGAAAAGTACCCACAAACCCCGAAAACGGTGCGCAGGACGTCAGTCTTGCTGACATGTTTGCATTTGATTGGAGTAGTAGCCGTGGTAAAAACTATGGCACCGCAGTCATACTCTTAACTCCCGAACACGAACTAGAACTGTACTTTGGTGACAACCTGGGCAAGACCATGGAAGATCCTGAAGACAAAAACGAATGGTTTGCTTTCATGGAGCAACTGAGACACTTTGCCACACGAACAAACTTCAACGGATTCAGACCCTTAAACATCAATCAGTTAAGACACAGCCTACAAGGCCAGGCCGCTATCAAGGAAGGCCTATTTGAAAGCTGGCAAGGTCGCAAGAACATGAGCTGGAGTGCTGGTCCCACAGAAGCTAGATTAATGATCAAGCACAAACGCAACCTAGATGAAACAGATGCTAGACATTTGTATATTGAAAATCTGTTTATCGAAACAGCCGAAGGTGAACGTTACAAATTACCATTTACCAAACTAGTCGGTGGCCGTGCCATGCTTGAGCATGTGCGTCAAGGTGGTAGACCCTACGACATCCGTGGACAACACATTGTGGACATAGTAGAAGAACTCAATGTGCTTGGTCGCTTTGAAAGAAGTGTTGCCAGAGAAACTGTACTAGAAGGTGATACTGCCCAGTTAGTATCAGAAGCCGCTGTGTATCGCAAAAGCCTAAAAGAAAATCTTAAAAGGCTAGGCACTGGTCGTGGATACGCCACTTACTTTGAATCGTGGAACCCGGTAGAACTGACCGAACAGGATGTAGTAATTGAAAGTTTAAAACACATGTTTGTCAAACAGACATTGGACGCAAGGATTGAGCAGGCACTGCCCGTGTTAGCTCGTATACAACAACAAGGAAACGCTATGAAAGAAGCTAACATATTTGAAGCCTGGGCTGAACGCCTAGTCGAAGGAACCTGGAGCACTCCAGATACACCAGATGCCCAACAAAAATTACTGGAACTAATGAGTGCAGAATTACCAGTGGGTGCTGATGCTACCAACGCTACTGAGCAGTTGTATGATTTACTAGGCGATGATAAATTGTTTGACCTATTAGAGTCTTTGGCTCAACGAGATCCAAACGCTGACTGCCGTCAAATCATACTGGACCGCATGCAAGAACTTAGCGACCTTCCTGATGTGCGTGAGGTACTTGAACAGTTGAACATTGATGCTGATGCCACCATGAATCCTCCAGAAAGTATGCCAGCTGATTTAAGCGAGGGCGCCATGAAAGACATGCTGTGGAAAATGTGTGAATATATGGATCGGCAAGAGTTCATTGACTACTGCGTAGGCGAATGGGGATGGGATCCGGCTGAGATGGGCGAATTTTGGGATGGTATCAACGGTGAACAAGACATGGCCGAAGATGACGTAGACGATTTTTTAAATGCCGGCGGTAAAATCACTCAAGTTAAATCACAACGAGGCCCACGTCGTCCAGGATTAGGTTTGGCAAGCAAACACATTGGTGGCGGTGGCGATAGAATGAAACCCAGCCGCACAGGCCGTGGTGCCAATACACAAGGTAAACCGGTAGTTGCAGCGGAAGATGCAGTTCAATCCTTACGTCGTGCCGCTGGCCTAACTGAAGGTCGCATGCTGGATGAAGATAACTCAAAACTTGATCATATACTAGATCGTTTCAAATACGAAGTTCGCAGTTTTGAACAAGGTGGCGATTTAGACAACGATTTATATGAAGCCCTGTTTGACTACTATTACGACCTTGGTGAAATGCCTTACGGCACAGCCAAGGCACGTGATGGCGACCCGTATGAATGGGTAGCACAGAACCTAGAAAGCCATTTACGTGGTGGTGGTGTCATTGGTGGTGTTCCTGACGAAGACTACGGTCTTGAGCGCGAAAGTGTAGGCGACTATGCATCTGAAGAAATGCGTGCTCCACACAGCGTGGATGGTGGCATGGACAATGCAATCTTGTATGATGACTCCACTTGCAACATGAGTGAAGCTGGTGAAAACTGTCCAATACACGGACTTGATGAATGTTGGGCCGCCTCAACTGCACCTACTCCTGTAGCACCAATGGAAGAAAAATCACCATTGGCAGGCATATATGGTCATTCAGGCAAGATGCAAGAAGTTGGCAAGGACACCAGTTTCTTGGATCGCCTAAAAACGCTTTCTGGCATGGCAAAGTCATAAATACTCTTGCAATAAAATGTGGCGCATGCTATAATAACACATGCGCCCAACAGGCAACCCAAATAAAAAAAGTAATTTAACCAGTTTCGTAGCAAACACAATCAGTGATGTGTATAATAACACTGTAGGCAACCATTTAAGGCAACTTAAATCAATCATATTAAATCAACTCAGAAAGGCAACATAATATGGCATCCTTAGCAGAAATTAGGGCAAGACTAGCAGCATCAGAAAACAAACCAGGCAGTGGCGGATCCGGCGGCGGAGATGGATCAATTTATCCACACTGGAACATGGAAGAAGGTCAATCGGCCACACTACGCTTCCTACCAGACGGTAACACTAAAAACACATTCTTTTGGGCAGAACGGGCCATGATCCGATTGCCATTCAATGGTGTCAAAGGTGAGATGGAATCCAAACAAGTTTTTGTACAAGTACCTTGCGTGGAAATGTGGGGCGACACTTGCCCAGTGCTTACAGAAGTAAGAACCTGGTTCAAGGACAAGAGTCTTGAAGACATGGGTCGTAAGTATTGGAAGAAACGCAGTTACATTTTTCAAGGCTTTGTGCGTGAGAATCCCTTACACGATGACAAGACACCAGCCAACCCAATCCGTAGATTTATTATCGGACCTCAGATCTTTACCATCATCAAAGGTGCTTTAATGGATCCAGAATTGGAAGAGTTGCCAACAGACCTGTTGCGTGGCCTGGACTTCCGCGTCACCAAAGGCGCCAAAGGCGGTTTTGCTGACTATAACAGCAGCAAGTGGAGCAGGAAAGAAAGTGCTCTAACTGAAGTGGAACAGGCGGCTATCACTGAGCACGGCTTGTATGATCTAGGATCATTCTTGCCCAAGAAGCCAACTGACGTTGATCTCAAGATCATCAAAGAAATGTTTGAAGCCAGTGTCGATGGTCAGAGTTATGACACCGAGCGTTGGGGCAATTACTTCAGACCAGCAGGTGTAGCGGCTCCAGCAGGTGCAACACCAGCAGTGGAAACTGATGAAGATGCTCCAGCACCTGTAGCCAAACCAGCACCAGCGGTGATCAGTGAGTTTGATGACGAAGAACCAGCAGTAGCCACAGCACCAGTTGCGGCAAAAACATCCACAGACAAGGCCCAAGATATTTTGGCCATGATCCGTAGCCGTCAAAAAGCGTAAACAATGTTTTTGGAAGTAGATAGTATTATCTTCCCCGACTGCTGTGAGGTGATTCAAGTTGCCTCACAGCAATTTGTCTATCCAATTTTTAAATGTGGTCGTTCCTCGTTGACTTGGAACATGGAATCTAGAGGATGGACATTTGTGCCTGAGCAAGATATTAACAAACTTGTTACCCCAATTAAAATATTTTTGCGAGATCCTCGCGATCGCTTTCTAAGCGGTGTAAACACTTATATGCAACATTTAGCAAGAGAAGGTAATGAACTTGACCAACATACAGTATTGTATTTTGTAAATAGGTATTTGTTTTTAAACAGACACTATGCCCCACAGTTTTTTTGGCTGTTAAACCTGGCTCGATTCGCTCGTCCTGACACTTTAGTGACATTTAGTCCTATGACAGAAATCAATCAGCTAACAGACGCCAACGACCATGCTGGCATAGCACCATTGACTGACGTACTGCGAGAAAAGATTAATTCGTTTAATTGGTCAAAATTAGAACTATATCTGTACCTGGATCAAATTTTAATTGACCATATAGATAAAATCATCTCGATACAGGACTTAATAAAACATGTGCAAACCAATCACAGTGAGTTATACAAACTAGTATTTCAACCAACATTAAATATTACCAATGTATTGTCCAAGACTTGATCATTTTGTTCGATTTAATTCCAATGGCACAGTTAGCCGTTGTGGACACATGATCAATGCACCACAATATGCTTCGTTGGTAGATATGGAGGCCAGCTCTTGGCTTGCTAACACAAAAGAACTGTTTAAATTTGGTACATGGCCCGTCGAATGTGTGCGTTGCCAAGAAGTTGAACAGGAGAGCCTCGGTAGTATACGAATACACGCCATTGCGGTAGACAAACTTGAAACACAATCCGACTATTTACAAGTTGGTGGAGTATTAGATAACGTATGTAACGCTGCCTGTCAAACTTGCAATCCTGACTGTAGCACCAGAATTGGTGCGTTGTACGGAAAAACTTTTCCAATTGTAAATAACATTGATAGATTCAGAACATTACCACAGAGCCGTATTCGACACCTGGATATCAATGGTGGTGAGCCTAGTTATAGTAAAAACTACAAAAAAATATTAGCGGATCTTCCTCCCAATTTAAAAACATTGCGACTAAACACAAATTGTAATATAGTGTTAGATGAATTAACAGAGATAGCCGACCGTGGAATTGAAGTCACAGTCACAGTAAGTTGCGACGGGATTGGGTCAGTACATGAGTTCATGAGGTGGCCAATTACCTGGGATACATTTTATAAAAATCTAATGACGTATAAAACTATGCCTGTTAAATTAAATTTATGGACCACAGTAAGCGTATTAAATGTAGATGACTTGCCTAACATACAGGCATTTGCACAAGAACATGGTATTGATCACGGATATGCCTATCTTAAAATGCCTGCTGTACTGGATGTGAATAATAAAGACCAAGCCGCAATAGACATATACATACAACAGCAACAGAAGTTACGGAACATGATATGAAAATAGCAATAACTGGTCACACAGCGGGCATAGGCAAGGCATTGACCGACCAATACACAAATCAAGGACATGAAATTGTTGGGTTGAGTAAAAGAGAAGGTAATAATATTCGTAACATACCTAAAATTTGTGATCAAATTGAACCTTGCGACATGTTTATTAATAACGCACAGGCTGGCTATGCACAGACTGAACTGTTGTTTGAAATGGCTGGTCGTTGGGCCGGAACAGGCAAACACATTATGATTATATCGACCCAAATGACTCAAGACCCTACTAGTGTGTTACCAGGATTGGACATGGATCAATATAGAATACAAAAAGTTGCTTTAGAAAAAGCAGTACAACAGATACGACATCGACGTCTTGGCATAAAAATTACTCTAGTACGACCTGGTAATATTGCTACCAGTGCTGATAAAACAGTACCACCGGCTGCGGATGCGGCTAATTGGGCACACACATTGGTTGCTATTCTTGAGTTGGCCAAAGTTAACAATTTAAGAATTCCAGATATCAGTCTAGCGCCACAATGACACCGCGAGATATCCTGACAAACAAAAACTTTTGTCCCATGCCATGGACTGGATTGATGTACAATTTTGATGGCACAGTAAAAAATTGTATCCGTAGTGCAGGCACCATTGGCAATATCAAGAACGACCCAATTGCTGATATACTTACTGGACCGGTCAATACAGACACACAACAGGCCATGCTAATCAATCAACCTGGCGCCAATTGTTACACCTGTTACGATTTAGAAATAAACAAAAAAAGTTTTGATATCATCAGTGACAGGATTTTTTATATACGAGAACTCAAACATGTGCCATTGGATACCTATCAGACTGGGAATCACAATCTCCACGCCATAGATGTACGCTGGACCAATTTATGTAATTTCAGTTGTGTATATTGCAGTCCTTTGTTTAGTAGTCGGTGGGCCGATGAGCTTAAAAAAACTCAACAGTATCCTAATCAACAACAGCTGGACAATTTCAAGCAGTACATATTTGATCACGCTGGTACACTAAAACATGTGTACCTGGCTGGAGGAGAGCCCTTGTTGATGAAGGAGAATTTAGAATTGTTAGATCTGTTACAGCAGGTCAATCCCACAGTCAATCTGCGTATAAACACCAATCTAAGTAAAACCAACACTCAGATATTTGAACGGATTTGTGAATTCTCGAACGTACACTGGACTGTGAGTGTTGAGACTCAAGATAAAGAATTTGAATATATACGTTACGGTGGACGTTGGTTGGACTTTTTAGATAACTTAGACCAAATCAGACAACTCAATCACAAAATATCATTTAACATGTTATGGTTTTTATTGAACTATGATTTGGTTTTTGACTGTGTGGATTTTTTAAAAGAGTTAGGATTCCACAATAACAGTTTCGTAATCGGTGCCCTACTTGATCCAGACTACCTAAATATTAGACATCTGCCAGAAAATGTGTTAAAATTACTAAAGATGAAACTACAATCGCGCATTAACGAAAACCCAGGATATTTACTTGAGGACAGTTACAAAAATATGTTGAGCTATCTGGACCAACCATTTGAAAAAGATTTGGCTGGATCGTTTGACAAGATAAAAACAATGGATCATCGAAGAAACATCGATAGTAGTAAGATTTTTACAGAGTTATACAAATTAAAATGATCAATAAATTATATATCTCAACAGTCGAATATAACTGGAATAATGTTAATTCTATATTGATTGATAGGCATAATATAGATGAAATTATCAGTAGAACCGATATGGTAGATTGCCATACCTCGCCAGAGGATCTGTATTGTGAAAATATTAGCGTAGCATGTAACGGTGCAAATGAAATAGTACTGGTTAACATAGATGAAACCGTTATTGTTACAAACAATAATTGTTTTTTGTATGGAAGATTGTTTAATGAGTTGACAAGACATAAAAATAAAATTAAAGAGTTTGTTTGTAAAAAAGATCTTAATTTTTTAAAAAATACTCGCTCAACATCGGATCCAGTTTTATGGACCGCTGGATGTTCAATTACTACCGGAACTGGAGTTACTGCCACTGAAAGATGGGGATCATTACTGGCTAATTCTTTAAATTTAACTGAAATATCTTTGGCCCAAGAAGGTTCGTCAATTTGGTGGTCAGTTGACCAAATATTACGATCTGATATAAAACAAGGAGATATTGTAGTTTGGGGATTAACTAATGTCCCCAGAGTTGAATATAGCAATAATTGGAATTTTATCTCAACTAATGTCACAGCATACCTGCGGGTACCAAAAAAAAATCAATATTACACACTAGATTATTTTGAAAGTGAAACGCAAGTATTGTTTGCTTTGCGAGAAATTTTACAAGTTATAAATTTTTGTCAAAAAATAAAAGTAAAATTATACCTTGTCAATTTATTTGACATAGCCTGGATAGGCGTAAGATTAAGAGATTTTGAAAATTTTATCGATTTAACACAGGATTTGGTAATAAAAGGAAATACAATAGAATTTATAGATTTAGGAACAGACAATATTCATCCTGGTCCTAAACAACACCAGCAGTACGCAGAAAAAATATTTAATTTAATAAAGGAAAGTAATTATGGGAAAACCATTTGATGTAAGTAAATTTAGAAGAGATATTACCAAAAGTATTGACGGTCTCAGCATTGGATTCAACGATCCTACTGACTGGATCAGCACAGGTAACTTTGCCTTGAACTATTTGATCAGCGGAGATTTCAATAGAGGTATTCCATTGGGCAAGGTAACTGTGTTTGCTGGTGAGTCAGGTGCAGGCAAGAGTTATATCTGTTCTGGCAACATAGTCAAGAACGCACAGGATCAAGGCATCTTTGTTATCCTGGTTGATACAGAAAATGCCTTGGACGAAGATTGGCTCAAGCGATTGAACGTGGACACCAGTGAAGAGAAACTGCTCAAGTTGAACATGAGCATGATTGACGATGTAGCCAAAGCTATCTCCACATTCATGAGTGACTACAAGGCCCTGCCAGACGGCGAGCGAATGAAAGTGTTATGGGTGATTGACAGCCTGGGCATGATGCTGACACCCACAGATGTGAACCAATTTGATGCAGGTGAAATGAAAGGTGACCTGGGTCGTAAGCCCAAAGCACTCACAGCCTTGGTGCGTAACTGTGTCAATATGTTTGGTAGTTACAATGTGGGCTTGGTCTGTACCAATCACACATACGCCAGCCAAGACATGTTTGATCCAGATGACAAGATATCAGGCGGACAAGGATTTATCTATGCGTCAAGTATCGTGGTTGCCATGAAGAAAATGAAACTCAAAGAAGACGAAGATGGTAACAAGATCTCAGAAGTTATGGGTATCCGGGCTGGCTGTAAGGTAATGAAGACTCGTTATGCCAAGCCGTTTGAAGGCATGCAGGTCAAGATTCCATACGAAACAGGAATGAATCCTTACTCAGGTCTGACTGACTTGGCTGAGAAAAAAGGCCTATTAAAGAAAGACGGTAATAGACTGATGTTTGTTACGTCAGATGGCGAAATCATCAAACAGTTCCGCAAGGCCTGGGAATCAAACGAAGCTGGCTGTCTTGACAAGGTCATGTTAGACTTTGTAAATCAGAAAGAAACGGTAAGTACTGAAGAAACTGCAACGGAGGAATAAAAATGAGTATCGAATTAAGTCGAGAAATTTGGAGTGAATTAAAACGCTATATTAATCAGGTCGATCGTGACGAAGCTGCTGAAACATTTGTATCTGTGTTAATTGACAATGACGGAGCCGCGGATGAAATTAAATCAGTGTTTAAAACTGATCCAGATATCAAACGTGCCTTGGTCAGTTATCTTAAAGATCATGCCGTCGAAGAAGACGACGAAGATCTGCATGACGACGAGGATGACGAGTACGAAAATTATTGATAATCAATATTATTGTTCACAAAAATTTTGGTGGATGACAGTTGAACCGGAAAGACGTTCTATTGCTTCTTGTTGTGCAGCTACACCTGAAAAAATAGATCTATCTTGGTTGCGTAATAATCCAGGACAACTGTTTAATATTCCCAATCTACAACGTGAACGACAACAGATGTTAGATAATCAATTGGTCGCAAGTTGTGAAGACACTTGCTGGAAGGCTGAACGAGCTGGATTACCAAGTCGTCGTACCAAAATGTTGTCAGACTCCCGCACTCATTTGGATGTAAAGGCTACTCCAACTACTCTGCATATTAACTTAGGTAGTGATTGTAATTTAACTTGTAGCTATTGCACCAAACAATATAGTACAGCTTGGTTGCGTGATATAAACACAAACGGACCGTACCTGGATGAAAATCGTTTTCAAATTAACACCAATGACCGTATTGTTTTAAAATTAGGACAGACTGCAATCAAATCTAGCCCAGGATATCAATTAATTATAGATGAAATACGCAATATTAATACAGCCGATCAAATTGTGATTACAGGTGGGGAACCGTTCCTATACAACGGACTAGAACAATTGGTTACCAGTTTACCTCAACCGGTTAATATATTTACAGGACTTGGTGTTGATTCCAAACGGTTAAAACGAATTCTTGACGCATTACCTGGCACAGTAACCTTTACAGTCAGTGCTGAAAATATAGATAAACTATATGAATTTAATAGATACGGAAATACTTGGAATAATTTTTTAAAAAATTTAGAATTGATACAACAAAAATTTAACTACAGATTTTGTACGGTAGTCAGCAATTTAACCATACATAGTTTAGCAAAGTTTCGAGAACAGTTTGGCACCAAGCAAGATTTAGTTAATTTATGTACCGATCCAGATTACTTGAGTGCCAGTGTATTAGACCCAGAAAGTAAACTACTATATCAATCAACTATGTCAGATTTACTAGATACCATTTCAGTAGAATACACGCTAGAGCAAAAACAAAAGTTATGTAAATATCTGTCCAGGTTTGTTGAAATTAGAAATTTAGATTTGCAAATTTTCCCTGCACATTTTATTAATTGGCTCAATGAGTAATAACTTATCAAAGGAACAGACAAATGTGGTATAGTCGAGTCGTTTCAGATCTTGGTGCGATTCCTGACTTCATAAGCTATTATGAACAGGAATTGCTGTCAGCCAAAAAGGAATGCCAAGTGGGCGGTCTGGTTGAAAAAAACATAACCAATTTGCCCGGTATTACCGAACACAGATTCAATCAACTGCAAGAGATTGAAGCTGTGCTCAATTATCTCAACATACAGTTGAGAAAGATCCGTCGTAAACACTTCCAAAAGTACCTGGAAGGATATGCCCGTGCTTTGACCAGCCGAGACGCTGAAAAGTACGTAGACGGGGAAGACGAAGTCATTGACTTTGAAACCTTGATCAACGAGGTAGCTTTATTACGCAATAAATTTTTAGGCATAATTAAAGCATTCGAGAGTAAGAATTTTATGCTCGGGCATGTGGTACGCCTTAGAGCAGCCGGAATGGAGGATATACAAGTATGACATTTTCAAGCGCACAACAGAGTCACCAGCATAGCCAATATGTACTAAACCAACTGTACGAGTACGATGACTTTATGTCTAGTATTAACACCCTGGTTGATTTAGGATGCGGTAAAGGACTGGATCTAGAGTGGTGGGCAACCAGGACCACAAGAGATGACAATCCTGAACCGTTAAATATCAAATGCATAGGCATGGATCAATTTGATGAATTTCCAATGGTGGACACATACTCCAACGTGAGTTATTATAAAAGTGACTTTGAAACACCCATGCGGTTGTGTCACGACAGTTTGGAATATGATGTATTATGGAGCCATGACAGTTTTCAATACTGCGTAAACCCCTTGGGCACTTTGGCCAATTGGTGGCAGGTGGCCAGTGAAGGTGCCATGCTCTACATTGGTGTTCCGCAGACTACCAATCTGTTCCGTGGAAAACAAGATTTTACACAGGCACCTGGATGCTATTATCACCATACCATGGTCAGTCTCATTCACATGTTGGCTGTGTCAGGTTGGGATTGTCGAGCTGGATTCTTTCAAAAAGACATACAGGATCCCTGGATCCATGCTGTAGTTTATAAAAGCAAAATTGCACCGCAGGATCCTAAAACAACCACTTGGTATCAATTGGCTGAACAGGGACTCGTACCTGAAAGTGCTGAACGTAGTGTACAGTCCAATGGATTTCTCAAACAGCAAGACTTGGTAGTAGCCTGGCTGGATAAAAGTTTACAGTATATGGGGCATCAGTAATGAAGACCGAACGTCAATGGGGATATTACTGTGTGCTACACGAAGTAGCTGGCACCAAAGTAAAAGAACTCACAGTCATGCCCGGTAAAAGCCTCAGTATGCAACGTCATTTTCGACGAGCAGAACACTGGCATGTATCCGAAGGTCGATGCATGATTGACTTAGGTGATCATGAACAAACCAGAGAATTACACGAATTCCAACATATACCAGTGGGCCAATGGCACAGATTGTACAATCCTTTTGATGTGCCATGTCGTGTAGTAGAAATACAATATGGTGAAGCCTGCGACGAAGACGATATTGAAAGACGCGAATAACCCTACACTAAGTAGGGTTTTTTATGGTTGACCACAAATGCGTTTTAGGGTATAATAGCTTTATGAAATCAGGTGCTATAGACCTTGTAGTTACGGAGTGTTGTTTTTATGCAACACTGCAAAAACCGTAAAATACAGTGGTTGACCAGAAATACACCATTTGTTATAATAGTAGTATAGTAACTAAACAGGAGCAGAAAATTGAGTAAAGTCAATATTAAAAACGGAATATACCGTAATCAACCAGTAAGAGATGTAGCATTTACCCTAGTAAAAGGTTTACAGACTGGTACCAAAGGTAGTTTTGTAACAGTAGACAGTGATGGTTATTTTGGCCCAGATTTTGACGTAGTTCGGGTCAAGGTAGACAGCATTGAAGATGTAGAGTTTGTAGGAGGAGACACAGCAACAGCCGTTCCAGTAGTTAAAACAGTCGCTCCTGTAGAGACTGACGACGAAGTAATGGCCCGTATCGGCGAACGCTTCGATATCTTGGATCAAATGACCAAGGCCACCATTGCTGGCGATGTTAGAGCAATGATCGTGGTTGGGCCTCCTGGAGTTGGCAAGAGT
>Ga0304730_1000686_pt1 | contig 28261 bp, 30 predicted proteins | sample M_130628_MF_Meta_FD_190474 | JGI IMG/M metagenome (GOLD analysis project Ga0304730, IMG submission 190474) | Freshwater microbial communities from Lake Montjoie, Canada to study carbon cycling - M_130628_MF_MetaG (v2) (version 2) | ecosystem: Environmental > Aquatic > Freshwater > Lake | place...
TTTAGTTTTTGAAGCGGCCAAAGTTTCCTCCAGTTGTCAACTGCGTTAAGCACACGGCTACCGCTAGGTCATAGCCGCTATATGCCTGGACCCTTTGGTTTTGAAAATTGTGAAGGGGCAGAGTATCTAACCTCTGCCCCTCCTGTCTAATTCAAGTATTTACTTGATAGTGACCTTTGCGCCTGCAGCCTCAAAAGCAGCCTTCGCCTTATCAGCGGTTGCCTTATCAGCCTTCTCCATGATGGTTGCTGGGGTGGCATCAACTAGATCCTTTGCCTCTTTTAGGCCAAGGCTTGAGTTAAGTGCGCGAACCTCTTTGATAACTGCAATCTTCTGAGAACCAGCATCCTCAAGGATGATGGTGAACTCATCTTGTGCAGCTTCTGCAGCACCAGCAGCAGCGCCGCCGGCAGCAGCTGCTGCAACTGGAGCTGCAGCTGTTACGTCAAACTCTGTTTCAAATGCTTTAACAAACTCTGTTAGTTCAACCAAAGACATATCTTTGAACTGACCTAATAGATCTACGGTGTTTAGCTTTGCCATGTTCGTTCCTTTTCTTCTAATCCCGACTCCAACTCTTGGTATGAGTACGGGGGTTGGGGGTCGGTTTAGTTTTCTGTGCTTTCAGCAGCAGGTGCTGCTTCGGCGACAACTTCTGGTGTTGCATCTTGTGCAACTGGTGCATCGGTAGCAGCTTCAGCAACTGGTGCATCAGCTACAACTTCAACAGGGGCTGCAACTGCAACTGGTGCAGGAGCGCCGGCTTCCATCTTGATACGTAATGCATCAAATGTTCTAGCAGCCTTAGACATAGATGCCTTCATGGCACCAGCAATCTTAGCAAGTAGAACTTCGCGAGATTCAAGATTAGCTAATTCCATAATCTCAGCAGTTGTTACTGCTTTGCCATCAAAGATTCCGCCCTTAATTATTAAAAGTGGATTCTCTTTAGCAAAATCACGTAATGCTTTTGCAGCATCAATTGGATCGCCTTTAATAAATGCAACAGCAGATGGGCCAGCAAGTAATGCTGGATCTAAATCAACGCCCGCTTCTTTTGCCGCAATTTTAGTTAAGGTGTTCTTAACTACAGAGTACTTATTCTTTACGCCAAGGGATCGACGTAGTTGCTTCATCAAACCAACGGATAGACCGCGGTACTCAGTTAGCACAGTTGCATTTGCGGTGCGGAAATCTTCAACGATCTCTGCAACAGCAGCTGTCTTCTCTGGGGTTGCCATTTGGCATCCTTTCTAAATAAGAAAAACCCCGGCGCATAAATGCACACGAGGTTGTCGTTGGCACCTATGCTGGTTGTTTTTCAACAATTACCTTTTAAAGATTTACTTTAAAAGACCTGCAGTCTTTGGTTTTGAAGCCTTACTAATTTCTTAGGTCGACCTCTATAAGCCAAGGGTAGGCGGTTGGGCCTACCCAAGTCAAAATTAGATATTTATTGGATCTGGGCTCCACCATCACGAGCAACTGAGGTATCCAATTGGATGCCAGGGCTCATCGTGGAAGAAACTGTTGCTGATTTAATAAATCTACCTTTAGAAGAAGATGGCTTTGCACGCATTACCTCTTCAATTGCAGCAGCGTAATTCTCAGCTAATTGTTCAGCGGTAAATGAAACTTTGCCAATTACAAAGTGAAGGTTTGAATTCTTATCAACTCGGAACTCAATCTTTCCAGCTTTAATATCTGTTACAGCTTTAGCAACGTTAGTAGTTACAGTTCCAGTTTTTGGGTTTGGCATCAGGCCGCGAGGTCCAAGTACCTTTCCAAGACGTCCAACTTTTCCCATTAATTCTGGTGTTGATACAACTGCATCGTAATCAAGACGACCTTTTGAAACTTCATCAATTAATTCATCTGCACCAACAATGTCAGCACCAGCAGCGCGTGCCTCTTCAGCTCGCTCACCACCTGCGAAAACTAATACGCGAGCAGTCTTACCGGTTCCATGTGGCAGGTTAACTGTGGAACGAATGGCTTGATCTGCTTTCTTTGGATCCACACCTAAGAACAATGCAATATCAACAGTTGCATCGTATTTAACAGTTGAAGTCTCTTTTACTAACTTCATCGCCTCACCTGGCATATAAAGATTATCTAGCTTTATCTTTTCGGCGGCGGCCTTGTATTTCTTACTACGCTTCATTTCTTCTCCTCTTGGTTAATCTTGAAAGGGTTTTCAAGATTGGGGTTGTGGTATTTGCGAACCAGCGAGGTTCTCCCACAGTTTTAATTAATTAGAGACAGTAATACCCATCGAACGAGCAGTACCGGCAATAATTCTTGATGCCATCTCTAAATCATTAGCATTTAGATCCACCATCTTTTGCTTGGCGATCTCTTCAACCTGCGACTTAGTTAGATTTGCAACCTTATCTTTGTGAGGGATCGCAGATCCCTTTTCAATGCCAGCAGCTTTTAGAATCAAACGTGAAGCTGGTGGAGTCTTAGTAATAAATGTGAAAGAACGATCTTCAAATACAGTGATCTCAACCGGGATGATGTTTCCCTTTTGGCTCTCAGTTGCTGCGTTGTAAGCCTTAACAAAGTCCATGATGTTCACACCGTGTTGACCCAAAGCAGGACCAACTGGTGGTGCTGGTGTTGCAGCTCCAGCCTGAATCTGCAACTTAATAAGTGCGGTTACCTTCTTCTTCGGTGCCATATTTTTTCCTTTTCTTTTCTAGTTAAATCTTCTGTACTTGATGGAATGAAAGTTCAACCGGAGTTTCCCGGCCAAAGATTGAAACCAATACTTTTAACTTCGCTTGCTCTGGCATGATCTCCGAGATCGTTGCTGGCAAGGTTGCAAATGGTCCATCCATAACAGTGATGGATTCACCAATTGCATAATCAATATCTTTCATCGCAATCTTGCCGTCCTTCTTAAGTGGACGAGGAGCCAAGATATTCTCAACCTCAGGAAGTGTTAAAGGTGATGGATGGTGAGCATTTCCTACGAAACCAGTAACGCCAGGTGTGTTTCTAACGCATGACCAAGACTCATCAGTTAATTCCATACGAACTAAAACATAACCTGGGAATACGTTGCGCTTTACAACTTTGATTGAGCCGTTCTTAAGCTCACGAACCTCTTCTTCAGGTACTTCAATCTGGAATATGAAATCCTCCATATTTAAAGATTGAATACGGTTAACTAAATTTCCTTTTACCTTCTTTTCATAGCCAGCGTATGAGTGAACAACAAACCACTCACCTGGTGCATTGCGAAGGGCGGCTCGAAACTCCGCATTCTCATCATTTTCTTCAGTGGTACTTTCTTCAACTACATCCTCAATTACTGGAGCAATTACCTCTTCAATTATTGGTGCAGCTTCAGGTACCGCGAGCGCAGCCTCAAATGCATCCACTGGTGGATTAGCTGGCGTATCGATTGACATCATATTTTCCTATTCGCCTTAGCCAAATACCCAGAAAGTAATTTTGGTCAAAATTAAATCAAATATTGAAACAACTAAAATAATAAATCCGACGAAAACTAATACCACTGCGGTATAGGTGGTTAATTGATTTCGAGTTGGCCAAACAACCTTGGTTAACTCAGAAACAACTTGGCGATAGAACAGGGCGATACGACCAAAGAACCCAGTGGATTCTTCAGTTGAGATGATCTCTTCGCTCATCTACCTATTCCTTATCTCTTGTTAAAACTTTTCAAACTACCTTGCAGGGCAGGAGGGACTCGAACCCCCAACCGGCCGCTTTGGAGACGGCAACTCTAGCCAATTGAGCTACTGCCCTTTGTCCCGAATTAAGGCATGAAAAATCATGACCTAATACAAGCGCCGGGGGCGAAAGTGTAGGGGAGGTAGTAGTAGAAGGTAAAACTGAGATAAATATGAAGCCTCTTTTAAGCGTAGATGGCAGACTGTGCCCCCATGAGCGCATCTGAAAAACCAAGAGTTTCAAAACGAATTGCAGCGATCGCAGAGTCTGCAACTCTTGCTGTCGATAGCAAAGCTAAAGCGCTAAAAGCAGCTGGCCGGCCAGTAATTGGTTTTGGTGCAGGTGAACCAGATTTTCCAACACCTGATTACATTGTTAATGCCGCAATTGATGCTGCAAAACTTCCAGCAAATCATCGCTACACACCAACACCTGGATTACCAGAGTTACGGGATGCGATTGTTAAGAAAACTAAACGGGATTCAAATTATGAAATTTCAGCAGACCAAGTATTAGTTACCAATGGTGGTAAACAATCTGTTTATCAATCCTTTGCATCAATATTAGATCCAGGCGATGAAGTTCTTCTGCCATCACCATATTGGACAACATATCCAGAATGCATCAAATTAGCAGGTGGAATATCAGTTGAAGTTTTTGCCGATGAAACCCAAAACTATTTAGTATCAGTTGAACAACTTGAAAAGGCATTAACTCCTAAGACAAAGGTGTTGTTATTTTGTTCACCATCTAACCCAACTGGTTCGGTTTACTCACCTGAGCAAGTAAAGGCAATTGGTAAATGGGCATATAACAAAGGTCTTTGGGTAATTACCGATGAAATTTATGAACACCTTCTATATGACGGAGCTAAGTCTCCAAGTATTTGTGTGGCGGTGCCAGAACTTGCTGACCGCACCATAATTATTAATGGAGTAGCTAAAACCTATGCGATGACTGGTTGGCGAGTGGGTTGGATGATTGGGCCTAAGGATGTAATTAAGGCAGCAACTAATCTGCAATCACACCTTTCCTCAAATGTTTCCAATGTTTCACAACGTGCTGCAATCGCAGCTTTATCTGGTGATCTATCTGCCGTTCATAAAATGGGTGAAGCATTTGATCGCCGTCGTAAATTAATTGTGAAATTACTTAATGAAATTCCAGGAGTTTCTTGTCCTACCCCAACTGGTGCTTTTTATGTTTATCCATCAGTAAAAGGTGTATTAGGAAAAGAGATTAGAGGTAAGCGCCCGATGACATCAGCTGAACTTGCTACCTTAATTCTGGAAGAGGTTGAAGTAGCAGCTGTTCCTGGTGAAGCATTTGGACCATCTGGATACTTAAGATTTTCATATGCCCTAGGGGATGAAGATATTGTCGAAGGAATTGGTAGAGTAAAAAAACTTCTTGGTGAAGCGATTTAATTTAAATCTAGCCCAACTAATTGCACCTCAGCTTGTAATTTAATTCCAAACTTCTCAAATACCTTAGCCCTAGCCATTTTTGCTAATTCCACAATGTCATTTGCCGTTGCATTTCCTGAGTTTGTTAATGCCAATACATGTTTGCTGGAAATTTGCGCACCAGCTAATTTATCTCCCTTAGTAACGCCAGCATGCTCCATCAGCCATGCAGCTGAGGTTTTAATTTTTCCATCACTTTGTGGCCAACGAGGCGCGTCAGCTGGCAACTTATCGGCAATCTCTTTACTCAAGATTGGATTTATAAAAAATGAACCAGCAGAGAGTATTTGCTGATTCTTTGTATCTATCAACATTCCTTTACTGCCTCTAAGTTCTAATACTGCCTTACGAACTGAAGCAACTGGAGCTTTGTCTCCTAGATTTACCGATAAATATTTAGCAAGCTCGGCATAAGAAATTGGCAGTGACAGTTCACCTATTCGCAATTGGAAGGTCACACTTAAAATCACATACCGGCCAGATTCCTCTTTAAAAATAGAGTTACGGTAGGAAAAATTACACATTTGATTTGTGAAGGTAACTACCTCACTTTTTTTGCGATCAAATGCTCTTACCCTGGCAATAGTTTCACTTACCTCATGGCCATACGCACCAATGTTTTGAATTGGTGCTCCGCCAACTGTTCCAGGAATTCCACTTAATGATTCAAGATCGGCAAAACCTTTTTCAATTGTTAATTCAACAAATTTATCCCAATCCTCACCTGCAGATACTTCGATCATTCCCCCACTACAAGCATCGTAATCAAGTGCATTTCCTTTGCTTTCAACTCTAATTACCGTACCTGCAAAACCTGAATCACTAATTAATAAATTAGATCCGCCACCTAAAATTAATACTTGCTCACCAGATTTATCAGCAGCCTTAACAAACTCAATTAATTCATCCTCATTATGGGCATGCACAATCTTTTGAGCAGGTCCGCCAACTCTAAGTGTTGTGAAGTTTGATAATGATTCCATTAGCTAAGCCTACCTGCGAGGTGCAAGGATCTCATTTTTCCCTCTGAACCGATCTAAAATTCTTTGGTAATTCTTACGAGAATTTTTATCCCGATAATCTGGATCGGTATCGTGATAACCATGATGACGGCCTTGTTCAAGAGGTAAATCAATCTGCATTAACTTTCCACCGGCTGCTCTTATTGCAAGTGATAACTCAAGATCAGCATTTCGATAATACTTAGCACTTGGATTAGCACCCCCTGCTTTTAATGCAAACTTTCGATCAATAGCCATGAAGTAGCTAAACAGCACATCTACCTCACCTGTGCCTTTGTCCTCAGTGCTGCGCCATTCATCTTCTAAATTAACTAGTCCGCCTTTCCAACCCACGCCCTGATAGCCAGCGCTAAGTGAAGATAAGGCAGGCACAATTGGATCTCCAATAAATGAAGTGGATGGATCCATAATTACCAAAGAATCCTCGGTAAAAGTATTTAAAAAATGATTAATTACATTGCCCCAGCCAAGTGGATTTTTTTCTTGGGTAATGCTGACCTGTGGTGAACTAAATAGTTCCTCAGCAAGCCAATTACTTCTACCGTTGGCATAAATACTTATAGAGGTTTGAGTGTGTTTTGTAATAGATGAAACACAGGTAAGTAAATCCTCAGTAAAGCCCTCTGCGATTAAACAGATGCGAATTGACCCAGCCATTGGCGGGTTTTAATTAACGAGTTTCGCGGTGAAGTTGTGAAGATTTACAACGTGGGCAAAACTTCTTAAGTTCTAGGCGATCTGGATCGTTACGACGATTTTTGCGAGTGATGTAGTTACGCTCTTTGCACTCAACACATGCCATTGTAATTTTTGGACGAACATCTGCACTTTTACTTGCCATGGTTGAGCTCCTAGCCTTGTAGTTAATTAACTTTTGTTAATCTTGTTGGGGCAGGCTACCTGACCTGCACCATTTACTGAAATTACTGCGTATTTCTTACCTGCTTTACATCTTTATTACTTGTAGCGGAGGCGGGATTTGAACCCACGACACAGCGATTATGAGCCGCTTGCTCTACCAAGCTGAGCTACCCCGCCAAACTTTTTTGCGTTCAATATTTATTTGTTGTTCGAGCCCCCTAACGGAATCGAACCGTTGACCTTTTCCTTACCATGGAAACACTCTACCAACTGAGCTAAGGGGGCGAAGTGCTGGCTAAGGATACAACCCGTCTTTAGTATTTACGAATTGAGGCTTAACTACTTTAAGTAAGCCTTACTTGCAATCTCAATACGCCTGTTTTTATATCCTTCAGATGCGCCAATTATTAGATGTTCAAAAGGATTACCAGCTTTGATTAAATTACGTAATTCATCTGACGTTTCACTCTCAATAATATTTAAACTTGCAGAGTGCAGCACATCAACTTTTTTATGGGGCTTAATCCATCGATAAACCACAGTTAATCCTTGTAGAAATGTGTAAGCCAAGCCACGCCACCCATGCCCTAAAAGATCATTCATTTTTAGCTTAAACACTGTTGTAGTTTTTTGTTCAGTGCTTTGCTTTGGTCTTTGTAGTAATTCTTTAAAGATCTTCGCTACCTCTGATGCTCCACTAGCTAGCGGAAGCTTTGAACAGTTATCAGTAAGTTCATCACGCACACTTTGCAAAGCCAACTTGGCGGCATTTTCTTCTATTTGTTTTAAGTTACTCTGATCAACAGTTAAGGCCATTTTATTATCAGCTGTCCAGGCAGCTCTTGCCGCTTGATTATCAGTGCCTCGAATATTAGGAACAAAAAAAGTTGGAATTTTTGCTGCTAGCTCTTCGTGCACGCTGTTGTATCCAGCAGCACAAATAGCAGCATCAAAAGCGCCCAGAACATTTGCCAGTGGAAAGTATCGAATAACTTTTATATCAAGTCCTGCTGGTGCAAGATTTTTACCCTGTGAATCAATTGGATCCTTAGTCAAAATCACTTGCAAATTTGGCCATGAGAGTAAGCCGGTTAATGCAGCAGTTAACTTGGTATTTGCATCTGCTTCACCAATTCCAAGTTGTACCAAAACTGCCGGGCGATCTGGGTCTATGCCTAAAACTTTTCTTGCTTCTGATTTACTTAATGAATTTAATGGGTTATAGATTGAAATAGGTTTTACCAAAGTTGAATCATTTCGGTTAGTAGTTGGACCTGTGTCATAACTTTGGCTGTAATCACCTGGGGTGATAATTAAATCCATCATTTTTGATTGTAAGTTAAGTAAGTACCGCTGAGGAGTTTTTTGCCAAAACCCTCTTCGAACCCAAACTAATGAAATTTCTGGCCTTATGTTTTTAACACCAATTATTCCTGGGTAAGGTACAACTCCATCGAAGCTAACTATCTTTGCACCGGTTTCATCAATCAATGCAGCAATTCGATCACGCAGGTACTTGTCCCATTCAAAGCGACCCATCCACCTTCGATCACGTCCTGGAACATACTCAAATTTAACTCCAGCAATTTTGGGCACCTCAACTACGCCAGATGCCATTGAAATAATTATTGGATTAGCAAAACTCTTTAATTCTGAAGCTATTGCACTTGCCCGAGTTAAATGTCCCATGCCAATACCATTACTTGTCGCTAGAATAATGGTTGGCTTATCCATGAATTTAGTATAACTGCAACCAAAGTTAGGAAGATCAGATGAAAACCACTCTGTTGCTAATCATTTTGGTCTTGCAAATTTTCTCGGTTTATTACTTGGTTCGCACCGCCCGCAATTTAGGCTCTAAAGCGACTAGATATCACAGCGAGTTAATGGAAAATATTAATATGCTCAGGGCAAGTGGAAGAAATAATCTACTTACTCACCTGGCCGTTCCTAATACCAAGGAATTTAAAAGTGTTAGCTGGGATCATGTAATCTCGCTAACTAGCCACCCAGCTCGATTTTCTACACTTGATCAGTCATTAAAGCAATTACTTAATCAGCATCTAATACCTAAAAAGGTATATTTAAATATTGCCGAAGCCGATGTGAGTAAATTGCCAGAATCTGTAAAGCAGCTTGAATCTGGTGGAGTTTTAAAAATTAATACTTGTTCTGACTTAGGACCTGGAAAGAAACTGATTCCAACATTGAAATTAGAAGAAAATTTACCAATTATTGTTGTAGATGATGATTTATTATTTGAAAGTGATTTAACCATAAAATTAATGGTGCAGCATCACTTAACACCAGATAACATTGTAGCTTCAAGGGTTCATGAAATAGTTTTTGAAGCAAATGGCGATGTGGCCCCATACAGCAAGTGGATAAAAAATTATTCATTATCTAATGGTCCAGATAGCGACTTATTTGCTACATCCGGTGCTGGCACCCTTTATAAAAAGGAATTTTTTCATACTGATGTAATGGATGAGGCAACATATAAAGAGCTTTGCTTTCACACCGATGACTTATGGTGGTACGTTCAAAGTAAGCGAGTTGGAGTTAAAACCAAAAGAATGCCTGGATATAGCGTATTAAACTTTATTGATGGAACTCAAGAAGATGGTTTATGGCGAAGTGGTAACCAAGATAGAAATGATCCAAATTTAAAAGCTTTATTTGAAAAATACTCTCTCTAATTTATTTGGTGGCGGGTGAAGGATTTGAACCTTCGAAGGCAGAGCCGGGGGATTTACAGTCCCCTCCCATTGGCCACTCGGGCAACCCGCCAAGGATTGTTAGTCAACAATAATCATGTTACTTGAGCAAATTGCTAATCTAATTAAATTCCTGACTTTAAAACATCCCGTACCGCACTCAATGTTTTATCTAAATCTCGCGTGGTATGGGCACTTGAAAGAAACCAAGTGCCTCTTGGTAAAATTCTTATTCCCTTCTGTAGTAATGCAAACGCAAAATTTGCATACCGCTCACGGTTAGCCTTAATTGCTGATCGATATTCAGTTGGACCTTTAGAATCAAAACGCACATTAAACACACCAGGATAACCAACTATTTCATGCTCAATTCCTGATGATGAAAACTCTTTAGAAAGTTCTTTCATTAGGTATTCGCCAGATTTATTTATGATGTCGTATGGAATTTGGCTTTTAAGTAGTTTTAAGGTGGCGACTGTGGCAGCCATTGAAACTGACTGAGTATTGTAAGTTCCTGCATGCATTACTTTTCCAGTTGCTATTAAATTCATATGCTTTTCGTTACCGACAATTGCTGCAACGCCAAAACCATTTGCAAGTGCCTTACCTAAAATTGTTAGATCAGGCGTAACTCCTGATACTTTTTGAGCTCCACCTTCACTAACGCGAAATCCGGTAATCACTTCATCAAAAATTAATACCGTCCCATACTTTGTTGCCATCTCGCGCACTCGCTCTAAATAACCCGGTAGGGGAAGAACTCCACTTGTGTTAAACATTATTGGCTCCATAATGATGCCAGCAATATCGCCGGTCTTCAGTTGCTCTTCAATAATTTCTGCGTTGTTCCAAGGCAAGACCACAATATTGTCACTCATCTCTTGGCCTTGCGTTCCTGGTAGTGCATTGGGATTAAGTGCATCCCCAGCAAGTGAAAGATCAGGTGCAACACTGACAAGCACGTTATCAAACCAGCCGTGGTAATGTCCCTCGAATTTAATTATCTTCCAACGACCTGTCGCAGCACGTGCAACTCGGAATGCAACTTGTACCGCCTCCGAACCAGAGGAAGCAAAGCGAACCCTTTGTGCACTTGGAACCATCTGGGTTAAAAGTTTTGCAGCTTCATATTCAATAGGAGTTTGGGCCGCAACCAGTAATGAAATATCTAATTGCTTCTTTGCAGCTTCAATTACTTCTTTCGGGCTATGCCCTAAAATCATTGGGCCCATACCAAGCACATAATCAATAAAGTTATTTCCATCTACATCTACAAGCTCACAACCGTGCGCTGAAGTAAAAACTAATGGGTGAGGTTTAGAACCAGTTCGATAACCACTATTTACTCCACCAGCAACATATGCCGAGCCTTCGGTGACTTCTCGGTGTGATTGCTCGAATATCATCTATTTAACCTCCGCCGTACTCTTAAGAGTAGTTTTCTTGATTTCTCAAGAAAGAAAAGGAATCGCTCTCATCGATGTAGTGAAATTTCTCGACATAGTCAACGCCATATACAGGATCTGCTTTTTGCAAAAATTCACCCTTAATAAATTCATCTTCAGTAATTTTTGCATCCGGATGTAGATCTTTATAGGTACGGTACATGTTATCAACTGGAGTCACGTGAAGTTTTATGCATTCAAGTTTCTTATCAATCACCGGCGTAATGTCTACTACTCTATTTACCAATTGTGGGCCGCGCGACACTAAATACTTTCGAGTAATAAATTTTGGCATAAGACCCATATCTTTAAGTTCTGGTAAATCAAGTTGTCGGCCAGCAGTCCAAGATGCAGTTTCCACTGCATGTGCGGTTATGTAGTGATCAGGATTTTCTTCGTAGTGACCCCACGGATCAAAAGTTATAACTGTATCAATCTTTAAGAATCTAAACAGAGTAATAAGACGATGACGTATTTCGGTAAGTTGAGAGTGTTCTAAGTAGTGGTTTTTATAATCAAGACTGTAGAGTTTTTCTAATTTCAAGTAATCGGTAACATCCTGAGTCTCTTTTGCAATACGGAAGATAGTTTCAGCAAAGGACAAATCATATGAATCCATTTCATCATTAGTAGTCTTTATGAAATAACCCTTGTAACCTTCAGAAATTAACTTCATTGCAGTTCCGCCAGCAAAAATAGCTAGGTCGTCAGAGTGAGCAAAGACCGCCGCAAAAACTCGTCCTTTATTAACTGGAGTAGTACCCCATGTTTCGACAACAATTTTTGATTCGTGCGGCATGGTAATCCAATCTTTCTAAAAGTAAAGACCTGATGACGGTATCGCATTAGTGATGTTAATAGATAGGCTACTCGCCAGTAAAAAAATAAAGTTGATTCGCAGTTGTTCTATTGAAAACAGATTTAATACGATGAATTTGGTTGTAAGTAGCAATTTAATAGTAACGGAATAGATACAAAATAGATACAGGCTATGCCTTGACTTAGGCGTCGACCTCTACAAGAATCCTACGGCTAACGTACTAGGCGTTGGCTTAAAAGACACGGAAGGGTATTAAATGAAAAAACGTCATTTAGGTACCATGACAGTAGCGGTAGCATCGCTATTAGTTACAACCGTAATTAGCGTTCCAAGCGCAAATGCGGCTGATCTTAAAGAAATCTTATCTCGCGGAAAACTTATCGTTGGTACCGGTAGCGGTAACCCTCCTTTTCATTTCCTTGATACATCAGGAAAGCTTGTTGGAATGGATATCGATATTGCAAAAGCCATAGCTAAGGGGCTTTTTAATGATGAAACCAAAGTTGAGTTTGTTCAACAGGCTTCTGATTCTCGAATTCCTAACGTAGTATCAGGAAAAGTTGACATCACATGTCAATTCATGACTGTGACCGCAACTCGTGCTCAACAGGTTGCATTCACAAATCCTTACTATCGCGAAGGTGTTGGCTTGCTTTTGAAAAAGAACGGAAAATATAAAAATTACGCCGCTCTTCTAAAAGCTGGCAGTGCTGCAAAAATCTCAATTCTGCAAAACGTAACAGCTGATGACTATGTTCACGCAGCTTTGCCAAAAGCAAAGGTGCTACAGTATGCAGAAACAGCATTGATCTACACAGCACTTGATGCTGGTCGTGTCGATGCCGCTGCATCTGACCAATCTGCAATTGCTTGGCTAGTTGCGAGCAACCCAACAAAATACATAGATTCTGGTTATGGCTGGATGCCACAGACTTACTCCTGTGCTGTTAAGCAAGGAGATCAGGTATGGCTTAACTTCGTAAACCAGGTTCTAAATGAAGCAATGACCGGTGTTGATTTTGACGCTTATCAAGCTTCATTTAAGAAGTGGTTTGGCGTAACTCTTCCACCACCAAAGATCGGTTTCCCTCGCTAGAGATAACCGTTAAGAGATAAAAGAGAAAGGCTGCTATTTTGGATTATTTCATTGATTACTCAGTGATTTGGCGTAGTTTAGGCATTCTATTCCATGCATTATGGATAGATCTTTACATGACGCTTTTTTCAGTAGTACTGGGAAGTCTGATTGGTCTAGTAGCAGCCTTTGCTCTTGTTTCAGAAAGAAAAATATTTCGTATTTTGTCTAGTACATACGTCGCAGTAATACGTAATGTACCGCTCTTGATTATTGTGTTGTTTATTTATTTTGGCCTACCTGATGCTGGATTTGTTTTTAGTGAAATCCCGGCATTTATTTTTGCCCTGACCATCTATGCCGGAGCATATGTCGCTGAAGTTTTCAGGGGCGGAATCCTTGCCATACCTAAAGGTGTTGGCGAAGCTGGCATGGCAATTGGTATGTCAAATTTGCAAATTATCGTATTTATAAAAATACCGATTTTAGTTAGATCTACGATGCCGGCTTTAAGCAGCACCTACATCTCATTATTCAAAGATGCATCAATAGCTGCGATCATATCTGTACCTGAGTTAACATTTAATATTCGAAAAATTAATCTAGAGACTTTCCGTACGATTGAAGCCTGGTCAACTGCCACAGTGTTCTATGTAGTTTCTTGCTTCCTTATCGCCTTCTTATTGCGACGTGTTGAGCGTCGCGTGGCAATCCCGAAATAGGAGTAGAGAACTAATGAGCACTGGTTTCTTTAATGAACTTTGGGTAAGTAAAATTCTGATCCTTAATGGGATATATATGTGCATTTTAGTTTCATTTATAGCCATCATTATCGGAACCATTATCGGAGTCTTTGTAGGTTTGGCACTTACATACGGAAATATGTTAACTCGATTTCTCGCACGGGTGTATGTAGATGTAATTAGGGGAATACCTGTTCTGGTATTAATCCTTACAATTTATTTCGTACTACCTGCGATCCAAATCAATTTCACTGCCTTGCAGGCTGGGATCACATCCCTTGCTGTATTCAGTTCGGCCCAGGTCGCCGAAATGTTGCGTGGTGGCCTTCAAAATATCCCAAAAGGCCAAACTGAGGCTGCAAAAGCTGTTGGGCTAGGTTTTTTCCAGACATTCGTTTTTGTATCTCTACCACAAGCCCTTCGACAAGTTCTTCCAACTTGGGTAAATACGGCTGTTGAAACAGTTAAGGGATCGACCTTGGTTTCCTTGGTCGGGGTCGTAGAAATTACATTAGTGACGCAGCAAATAATTGGACGTAACTTCCTAACTATGCAGTTCTACGCCTTGGCTGGATTGATCTATTTTATAATTTGTTTCTCAATCGAGCGTGGTGGAAAATTTGTCGAAAAAAAGGTAGCAATCAAATGAGGGAGAATAATGGCTGACCGTGTACTAGAAATATCTAATCTTCACAAGGCGTATGGGGACCATAAGGTTCTAAACGGTGTTGATTTGAATTTAGATGGCGGCGATGTTATTTCCATCATTGGCTCAAGTGGATCAGGTAAGACTACTTTGCTTCGCTGCGTCAACCTTCTAGAAGAATTTCAAGAAGGCGTTATCAAAATTGATGGCCGGGAAATTGGTTACTCAAACTCAAAAGGTAAGCGCTCAAAAGTAAATAATAAGCAAGTTACTAAAGACAGAGCATTAACTGGCATGGTTTTTCAATCATTTAATCTTTTTCCCCACTTATCGGCTGCAGAAAATATCATGCTTGCTTTACGCAAAGTTCAAAAAAAATCAAAGAAAGAATCTGCTGAAATTGCTCAACATTGGCTAGAACGAGTGGGGTTGCCTGACAGAGGACCTTCTTTCCCTGGTCAACTTTCAGGTGGTCAACAACAACGCGTAGCAATTGCCCGTGCTATCGCAATGAATCCAAAATTAATGCTTTTTGATGAGGTCACCTCAGCTCTTGATCCTGAATTAATTAATGAGGTTCTCGATGTAATTAAATCTTTGGCTGTAGAAGGTATGACCATGCTTATCGTGACACATGAAATGCGATTCGCGTACGAAGTTTCTAAAAAAGTAATTTTCATGAATGATGGAGTAATTGCGGAGCAAGGTACGCCTGATGAAATCTTCAAGAATGCTTCTAGCGAGAGGTTAAACGCATTTTTGAAAAACACTAGGTTTTAAGAAATTTCTTACAACCGAAAATCACTCAAAGTAATTTAGGAGCAAAATGGCTTTTTACGAATCACTTGGAGTGTCTAAGCGCATTAACGCTGCGGCCTACTACACCGCTCTTGGCGGATCAATCATGAGTGCGGATGTTATTGCTGCCATGAATGATGCTTCCAAGTCCTTTATTTCAATGCATGAACTACAGCTCAAGGCTGGTAAAAAGATTGCAAAGCTTACAAAAAACGAAGGTGCTTACATAACTACTGGCGCTAGCGCCGCAATTGTCCTATCGCTCTTAGCTTTCAGAACAAAAGGTGACATTAACGAAATTCAACGCATCATTGATGGAACGGCTGGACCGTCAGAAGTCATTATCCAAACCGGACATCGCATTCCTTATGATCCGGCAATTCGTTTAGCGGGCTCAACTATTGTCACTGTCGGCAACGCTATTCAAACATTTGAATACGAATTAGAGTCAGCAATCAACAGCAAAACAACCGCTATTTTTTATGTTGCTGGAGCCCATCTTGCAACACCTACTCTACCTCTTGAAACTGTAGTAAGAATTGCGCGTAAACATAAAGTGCCAGTGGTGGTTGATGCCGCCGCACAACTTCCTCCCTTGTCAAACCTTTGGCATTTTACCGAAGAGTGTGGAGCAGATTTAGTAATTTATAGTGGAGGTAAAACTTTAAAAGGACCTGCATCAACAGGTCTAATTTTAGGTAAGTCTGCCTGGATCGAGGCGGTGCGAACCAATGGTGCTCCTTTCCAACGTCTTGCTCGAGCCTTTAAAGTAGGTAAAGAAGAAATTGCAGGGATTGTTACTGCAGTTGAGCAATATGTAAACCTTGATCATGCAGCAGAGTTTGCTGGCTGGGAAAAGATTATCAATATGTGGGTAAGTGATCTATCAACTATTCCAAAAATTAAAGTACTAAAAGAAGATCTTAATGAAGCTGGTCAGCCAATACCTCGCGTTGCAATTCATTTTTCTAAAGACATTGCTTTAGAAGCTGTTGCCGCATTACAAGAACTTGATCCGATTGTTGAAGTAGTACACAATTTTCGTAATACTATTTGGCTTGGTGCGGATGGATTACAAAAAGGTGAAGAAAAGATAGTTCCGGAACAGGTAAAGAAGGCACTTGCAAAATTAAAACTTTAATTCAAAAGAAGTGCTTTTAATTTGAATTAAAATCCTGGCCTAGGCGCAAAAGTTTTAAACAGTGGTGGCGGGTGAAGGATTTGAACCTTCGAAGGCAGAGCCGGGGGATTTACAGTCCCCTCCCATTGGCCGCTCGGGCAACCCGCCAAGGATTGTTAAGCGCGGTGAAGTCTAAAGCCTAGGCAGTTATTTACCAAAAGTGAATTATTTATCGCTATAGCGAGCAATAAATCTCACATGATCTGGATTTAATTCTGAAACAGTACGAGCGCCAAGTAATTTCATAGTTCTAATTATTTGCGTGCGCATAATTTCTAAAGTTCTATCAACGCCGGGTTTGCCACCTGCCATTAAGCCATACAAATAAGCTCTTCCAATCCAAGTGAATTTTGCTCCAGAGGCAAGGCAAGCCACTACATCTTGACCATGCATTATTCCAGTATCAACATGAACCTCTGCTTTATTTTCAATAGCTTTAACAACTTCAGGAAGCAGATGAAGTGGCACAGGTGCACGGTCTAATTGCCGGCCGCCATGATTTGAAATAATAATTGCATCAGCTCCAGCTTCAACTGATTTAACTGCATCATCTACATTCTGAATTCCTTTAACCACAAGGTTTCCTTGCCATTGACCTCTAATCCACTTTAAATCTTCATAGGTAACGGTTGGATCAAACATCGAGTCTAAAAGCTCTGCCACTGTGCCATTCCAAGAATCTAATGATGCAAACTTAAGTGGGTCAGTTGTTAAAAAGTTAATCCACCAAGCAGGTCTTGGGATTGCATTTAATATTGTTTTAGATGTTAAAGAGGGCGGGATTGTCATACCATTTCTAACATCACGTAATCTTGCACCGGCAACTGGAACATCAACTGTTAAAACCAAGGTATCAAAACCTGCTGCTTTTGCTCTATCAACTAGAGCCATACTTCGATCACGATCTTTCCACATATAAAGCTGAAACCAATTGCGACCATTTGGTGCAGCTTTGGCAACATCTTCAATTGATCTAGTTCCCATAGTTGAGAGTGTGTATGGAATCCCAGCATCACTCGCCGCACACGCTCCGGCATACTCACCTTCGGTCTGCATCATTCGAGTAAATCCAGTTGGCGCAATACCTAACGGCATCTTCATTGTTTTGCCAAGCATATTTACTGAAATATCAACATCTTTAACATTAAGTAAAATTCTTGGCTGAAACTCGATTTTTTCATAAGCGGCTCTGGCTCTAGTCAAACTTGACTCAGTATCTGCCCCTCCATCGGTGTAATCAAAGGGTGCTTGTGGAGTTCTTTTCTTTGCAATATCTCGTAAATCATAAATATTTAACGCCCTGGTTAATCTGCGTTTGCGGGGACTTAGAATTACTTTTCTGAATTTTAATAATTGAGCGAGATCTTTAGGGCCAGGTATTCGTCGTTTCACCTTCACCTGGCTCATATTCGCTCCAAACGATTTAACTAGTAAAGTATAGACATGGCAGACAGTAGTTTTGATATCGTCTCAAAGATTGATCAAATGGAGTTGGATAACGCCTTCAATCAGTGTGACCGTGAAATTGCCACCCGGTTTGACTTCAAAAATACTGGGTCAAAAATCGAGAAAACTGGTTTAAAGGTAACCCTTGAAGCTGATACTGAAGAACGGGTAAAAGCAGTTTTAGATGTATTTAAAGATAAGTTAATTAAGCGAAATGTTTCACTTAAACACCTAGATGCCAGTGAGCCGTCGTTGAGCGGAAAAACATACGGCATTAAATGTGAATTTAAAGAAGGAATTACAACAGAGAACGCAAAGAAGATTGCTAAATTTTTAAAGGAAAGCGGCCCTAAGTCACTTAAGACTCAAATTCAAGGAGAAGAGTTAAGGGTTTCAAGTAAGAGCCGAGATGATTTACAAACTGCAATTGCACAGGTTAAGAATGAATCTTGGGATTTTGCTGTTCAATTTACAAACTACCGCTAATAACAATTAAGAAGGGTTAAACTGAACCGCAACGGCTCTGGTATTGCTTACGGTGTTGGTGCCTATGTAATTTGGGGATTGCTTCCAATTTATTGGCGCTGGCTAGATCGTGCTAGTGCCTTTGAAATCCTGGCGCATCGAGCAATATGGTCTCTACTTTTCTGTTTTTTATTTCTTGCATATCAAAGGCAATTACGTACTACTTTTGCATTACTTAAAAATCCACGCACTTTTTCCTTACTTGCCCTTACCTCACTATTACTTTCTGCTAATTGGGGTATATACCTCTGGTCAGTTTCAGTTGATCGAGTTGTTGAAGCTGCCCTTGGTTACTACATAACACCATTAGTTGCGGTAACTTTTGGGGTTTTAGTATTAAAAGAAAAGCTTCGTAAATTACAAATCATCTCTGTTTGCCTTGCAACTATTGGCGTAATTATTTTGACAGTTGCTTATGGACATGTTCCGCTTATTGCTTTAGGTCTTGCAGTTAGCTGGGGCTCATATAGTTTAATTAAAAAGCGCCTTAATGCAGGGGCTCTTGAAACTTTATCTATTGAAACTTTAGTTGCTTTTATTCCTAGTTCTACGTATTTAATTCACTTAATGAATCAGCGGGAAGCCCAGTTCGGTCAAGAGTTTGGATTTTCATTATTTTTGTTCTCTGCCGGAATATTCACGGTGATTCCATTGCTTATGTTTAATGCTGCAACAACTCGTCTTCCACTGACGGTCACCGGACTTCTTCAATACATTACACCGAGTATTTTGTTTTTAGTTGGAATTGTTGTTTTTCATGAGCCATTAACACTCTCAAAAATTATTGGATTTGTTTTCATTTGGGTTGCGTTAACCTTTTTGGGAACTGACTTAGTTAAATCAAGTAGATCGATTAACCAGCGCAAAAGTTAAATTCTTGAGTGCTTCTTTTGCGGCCCCTTCAGGTAAATCTGTAAGTAAATCATTTGCTTCATTAGCAACATTTGCTAAGTAATCCTTAACATCTGATAGCGCTTTATGAGAGCGTAGCTGAGTTATCACTCCCGGAAGATTACTTTCAGAAATCGGTCCATTTAATTTCGAAATCAAATCTTTATCAGCCGGATTATTTGCGGCAATTACATAAAGAGTTACAAGTGTTGGAATTCCCTCTTTTAAATCAGTTCCAGGTGTTTTGCCGGATGCTGTTTCATTACTTGAGATATCAAGTAGGTCGTCAGCAACTTGAAATGCAACACCGATTTTCTCACCAAATTTGGTTAGTACTTCTACAGTTTGACCACTTGCACCGGAAAGCAACGCACCAAATCTTGCACTGGTAGCAATTAATGAGCCAGTTTTATCAGCAACAACCTTCATATAGTGATCGATTTGAGAAAGACCTTCGCTTTTACCTTGAGTCTCTTTAATTTGCCCAATTACTAATCGTTCAAAAGTTTTTGCCTGTAACTTAACTGCTTCAGGTCCGATGTCGGCCAACATATCTGAGACCTTAGAAAACAAATAATCACCAGTCAAAATTGCAACTGCGTTATCCCATTTCTTATTTGCACTAATTACTCCTCGTCTTAATACTGCATCATCCATTACATCATCGTGATAAAGGGTTGCAAGATGAGTTAGCTCGCAACAGACTGCAGCTTTAATGATGTCGTAATTACTTGGATCACCAAATTGGGCTGCTAATAATGTTAGTAATGGTCTAAGTCTTTTGCCACCTGCTTCAACTAAATGCCTTGATGTTTCAATAACTAATGGGTAATCACCTTTTATATGTGAACGCATCAACTCCTCAACCTTTGCCATATCAGCAAGAAGTGATGCTTCTAATGCTTTATCTAAGTTGGGTATCCCGACTTGATTCATCATTTAATAAAGTTGGCATAAGTGGTAGCAGCGTTAAGTAGCAATGACGGCAGCAGCCCTAAGATGACTGAAATTACCGTTGCAATAATTATTGCTATCCGACTCTTAACAGATGGGATGATCACTGAAACTGAATCATTTATTGAGTCAGTAAAGAACATCATAATAATTACTCTGATGTAGAAGAAGGCTGCAATCGCACTTGAAAGTACGCCGGCAACTACAAGTGAGATATTCCCAGATTTATACGCTGCAGAAAATATTGCAAACTTTCCAATAAAGCCGGAAGTTAATGGTATGCCTGCAAAACTTAACAAGATAAATGAGAATGCAGCTGCAACTAATGGTGATTTCTTGCCAAGCCCAGTCCATCTATTTAAATCACTTACCTCACCAGATGAGTCTCTAACTAGGGTAACAATTCCAAATGCAGCTAGAGTGGTTAAGCCATAGGCAAATAGATAAAACAGGGAGGCAGCTAAGCCATCCTTATTTAACGCAACCATACCGGATAGTAAAAAGCCAGCATGTGCGATAGATGAGTAAGCCAACATACGTTTAACATCTCGCTGGGCAATTGCAACTAATGAACCAAATAGCATCGTAATTATTGCAATCACAGTTATCAGTGGACGCCAAAGGGCCTGCTCTTCTGCAAATCCAATATAAAAAATTCTAAGTAGAGCGCCAAATGCCGCTACCTTTGTGGCTGCTGCCATAAACCCAGTGATTGGTGTTGGTGCTCCTTGATACACATCAGGTGTCCAAGAGTGGAATGGCACTGCACCGACCTTAAACAATAAACCAATTGAAACGAAAACTATTCCAATTAGTAAAAAGACATTGTTCGCACTACCTGCGGCTGCGCTAATCCCAGAAAGTGAAATTGTTCCAGAGTATCCATAAAGGAATGCTGCGCCAAATAAGAAAAATGCTGAGGAGTAGGCTCCCAGTAAGAAATACTTAAGTGCAGACTCTTGTGACAACAACCGTCTGCGCCTTGATAAGCCAGCTAGCAAATAGAGTGGCAAAGAAAATACTTCTAGAGCAACAAATAATGTAATCAGATCTGCGGCAACTGGAAATAACATCATTCCCGCTACGGCAAATAAGAAAAGTGGAAAAATTTCAGTCTGCTGACTCTTTTCCTGCAAGGAACTTTTCTCTTCATTTGAGCCAGGAACTGCCGATGCTTGCCCAACAAAATTATCTTGATCAGCAACTAATAAAACTGCAACGAGTCCAAGTACAACCACGGTAGCTTGTAAGAATATCCCCGCTTTATCAATTGTCACAGAATTAACTGCGGCCGTAGTGGAGGATATATTTCTAATTCGCCATATTTGTTGCAATGCTAGAAGTAATGCTCCGATACTTATTGTTAATTGCACCGCAGCACGGTGGACTCGGCCTATAAATGCTTCAACTAAAACTCCAACTAATGCGCCGCCTAGCACTATTAACATTGGTGCGATGAGTGAGTATGTAAGTGATGGGGCGGTTAACATTATTTACCCATCTTTGCGATTGGATCAGTAAAGCCCGCATTTACAACAACTTTTTCTGCGGCTGGATTAATAAGATCTAATACCGGTTTTGGATAAAAACCCATTACTACAATTATTAAAATAATTGGTGAGATTGCAATTTTTTCACGCAAACTTAAATCTTTTAGATTCTCATTGCCGGTAGTTATTGGGCCATGAAGTGTTTTTTGGATCGGAATTAATATATAGAGAGCTGCTAAAACTATTCCTAATGTTCCAATTATGGCCGCAACTGGATATCGAGTATATGTTCCAACTAATACCAAGAATTCACTAACAAAGCTAGATAAGCCAGGAAGTGCTAAACCTGACATTCCAGCGATAAAAAATGCCCAAGCCATTACTGGTGTCACTCTTTGCAAACCACCAAAATCAGCAATAGTTGATGAGCCTCTGCGAATCATCATCCAGCCGGCAACTAAAAATAGCGAAGCGGTAGAAAAGCCATGATTAACCATATATAAATTAGCACCAGACATTCCCTGTGAAGTCATAGCAAAGATTCCCATAGTTATAAATCCAAAGTGCGAGATAGATGTAAATGCAATTAACCCCTTAATATCTTTTTGACCAATTGCCATAAATGCACCATAAATAATTGATATTACCGCTAGCGTAATAATTAGTGGCGTAAATGTTTTACTTGCATCTGGAAATAATGCAATACAAAATCTAATCATTCCGTATGTTCCAACTTTATCAAGTACTCCTAATAGCAGTACTGAAGTTCCAGGTGTTGCAGCTTTAGCTGCATCTGGAAGCCAAGTATGGAAGGGCCAAAGGGGTGCCTTTATTGCAAATGCTATAAAAAAGCCAAGGAATAAGAGATTCTCAGTTGTATTATCAATTTGTAAGGTTGCAAGTTTAGCTAAATCAAAAGTTGCACCTATTTGGTTGCCGGCAATAACATAAACTCCAATAACTGATGCCAGCATTAATAAGCCACCAAATAAGCTATATAAAAGGAACTTAACTGCAGCAGCAGATCTGTTTCCAGTGCCATAGCCACCGATCAGGAAGTAAACTGGAATTAACATTGCTTCAAAGAACACATAGAATAAAAACAAGTCAGTCGCGGCAAAGACACCGATCATCATGGTCTCTAAAACCAAAATAAGGATATAAAAACTCTTAGTACCCCATCTGCCAACATCTGACTCATGCCAGGTTGCTAATACAACTATTGGCACCAAGATTGTTGATAGCAAAATAAGTACTAGTGATATTCCATCAATACCTACTGCATAATTAATATTAAAAGCAGCTACCCAAGTGTTGCTTTGAACATATTGTATTCCGGTAATGTTCTTATCAAATCCAGTTGCCAAGAAAATAGAAACAACTGCTATCACCAAGGTAGCACCAAGGGCTACTCGCTTAATTATCTCAGAACTTTTACTTGGAATAAGTGCGACAATTAGTGCACCTAATAGTGGGAGTCCACCAACGATTGTTAATAAACTCATGCAGTCACCACCCAAATTGCTGCAATAAGTCCCAGTGCACCGATAAACATTAGTAATGCATAACTTCTAACATAACCATTTTGAAGAGACCGTAGGCGAGATCCAGCGGTTAATGAAATGCTTCCAACTGCTCGTACTAAACCATCAATTAGTAAGTAATCAATATTTAATATGTTCTTGACCACTGATTGGCCAGGACGCATAAACACTGTCTCATTGAAATCATCTTGGAATAAATCACGGCGAGCAGCTTTAGTAAGTATAGAGACCTTTTCTGGTGCTTGAGTTAATTGATCTCCGCGGTATTTAGATACTGCAATAAGTATTCCTATGGCTACAACTGCTAAAGTCATAAGTGAAACTACAGTTGCTGGTAAAAACTCCTTGTGGTGCTCTTTAAGTGGATTAACTACCGGCTCTAACCAGTGAACTAAACCTTCGCCCTTAGATAAAATAAATCCAGATGCAATTGAACCAATTGAAAGCAAACCTATAGGAATCAGCATTAATGCTGGACTCTCATGTGGTTCATCTTTATGACCCCATCTTTCATTTCCGAAGAAGGTCAAGATCACAACTCTGGTCAAATAAAAAGCAGTAATCATTGCACCAAGTAATGTCGCAACACCAAGTGTTACACCTTTTATACCACCTGCATTAAATGCTGTTTCAATAATTTTATCTTTTGAATAAAAACCAGCAAATGGTGGAACGCCAATAATTGCTAAATAACCTAGCCCAAATGTGAGTGCAGTCATCGGCATAAACTTTCCAATGCCGCCATACTTTCTCATATTAACTTCGTCTTTCATGCCATGCATTACAGAACCAGCGCCGAGGAACATACTTGCTTTAAAGAAACCATGAGTAAGTAAATGCATAATTGCAAATGCATAACCAATTGGACCTAAACCAGTTGCCAGAATCATGTAACCAATTTGTGACATAGTTGATGCAGCAAGTGCCTTCTTAATGTCATCTTTAGCAGTGCCGATAATTGCGCCAAATAATAAGGTGATACCTCCAACAATAAGAACCATTAACTGAGCAATTGGCGCTTGATCAAAAATAAAGTTTGACCTAGTAATTAAATAAACTCCAGCAGTAACCATCGTTGCGGCGTGGATAAGAGCTGATACTGGTGTTGGACCAGCCATTGCATCCCCCAGCCAAGATTGAAGTGGAAATTGTGCAGACTTTCCGCAAGCAGCAAGTAACAACATCAAACCAATAGCCGTTAATTGTGTTGATGATGCATGTTCGGCATGTTCTTTCATTCCAGCGAATGAAACATCACCAAAGGTTGCAAAAGCGATCATAATTGCTAGCGATAAACCAACATCACCAACTCTATTTGCTACAAATGCCTTCTTAGCAGCTGTTGCATATGCGGGTTTTTGATTCCAAAATCCAATTAGCAGGTATGAGGCAAGTCCAACACCTTCCCAGCCCACATAAAGATTTAAATATGAGTCTCCTAAAACTAACAAAAGCATTGCTGCAATGAATAGATTTAAATAAGCAAAAAATCTGCGCCGATCAAGATCGTGTGACATATATGCAATTGAGTAAATATGAATCAAAGTACCGACGCCAGTAATCAATAGTACGAAACAAATAGAGAGCTGATCCAGAAGAAGTGACGCATTAACGTTAAATAAGCCAACTGAGATCCAAGTAAAAAGATTCTGTGTAACTGCCCGATTTTCTTCTGCTCTTGACTGCATTGCGAAGAACTCAACTACACCGATAGTAAAGGCAGAGGCTGAAACTATGGTCGCCATTACATGGCCCCAAGAATTAGCACGCTTGCCAATTAATAATAGGATTGCAGAACTAAATAATGGAAGTGCAATTAACCAAACCAAATTTGCTGATGTTTGCATGCTTACCTTTTTAGCAAACTTGCATCATCAACTGATGCTGATCGGCGAGAGCGGTAAATAGTCACAATAATTGCAAGACCAACTACTACTTCACATGCCGCAACAACCATCGTAAAGAAGGCAACGACCTGGCCTTGAAGATTTCCATTTATTCGAGCAAAGGTTACAAATGCAAGATTTGCCGCATTTAGCATTAACTCAATACACATAAAAACAACGATTGCATTGCGTCGAATGACAACTCCAATTGCACCAATTGTAAAAAGGATTGCAGAAAGATAAAGATAATTAGCGATTGCCATTACTTTTCTTCCTCTTCTTGATGTAGCTCAAATTTAGAACTTTCAATCATGTCCCCTCGGGCTTCAAGCACTGCAGATATTGATGTTGGTGCAGCTTTACCAGTTGGCAGTAGCGCTGGTACATCAACTGCGTTGTGAAGTGCGAAAACACCAGAACTAGGAAGGCCAGCAGCATCCTTTAAATTATCTTTTCTAAACCGAGCGATCGAAAGATCTCGTTGTGCAAATGGAGATCTAGTTTTTTGACTGTGAGCTAAAACCATCGCGCCAAGGGCAGCTGTAATTAGAAGCGCAGAAACAACCTCGAATGCAAATACATATTTAGTAAATAACTCCTCCGCTAAACCATTTGCATTTCCATTGGAGTTTGCTTGCGCTAAGCCAGTAATTGGTCGATTAAATGTTGCTCTGCCAATTAGGGTTGTTAACAAGCCACCAAAACCAATAGACGCTGTAATCGCTATCGGCCGAAGCCCACGAATGGTTTCGACAAAAGAATCAGAGGTATCAACTCCAACTAGCATCAAAATAAATAAGAAAAGCATCATTACTGCGCCGGTATACACAACGATTTGAACAATTCCTAAGAAAAGTGCATCTTGAGCAATATAAAAAATTGCTAGAGAAATCATTATCCAAGCAAGCAATAAAGCGGAGTGAACAGCTTTTTTTACAATTAACATTCCAAGGCCTGCCAGTACTGAAAGTGGTGCTAGAAAATAAAATAATACTGCTTCTGGTGTAGCAGTTTTTCCAATATCCAATGCAAGGTTAATCATTTTTAGCTACACCTTGCGATGGGTGAGATTCAGTTACTTCCCCGCGGTAATAATTACCATCATCAGTGTTTGGATACATTGGATGTGGTGGTGGAACCATACCGGCTCGAAGTGGACCAAGCAGATCATCTTTTTCAAAGATAAGTTTTCCACGAGTGCTATCTGCTAATTCATACTCGTTTGTCATTGTTAATGCACGGGTTGGGCAGGCTTCAATGCAAAGCCCGCAGAAAATACAGCGAAGATAATTAATTTGATAAACCTTGCCATAACGCTCACCAGGTGAAAATTGTGCGCCTTCTTTGTTGTCAGCACCTTCAACATAAATAGCATCTGCTGGGCACGCCCAAGCACAAAGTTCACAGCCAATACATTTCTCAAGCCCATCTGGGTGGCGATTTAGTTGGTGGCGCCCATGGAATCTCTCTGCAGTTGGCTCTTTAACCTCTGGATATTGAACTGTATTTACTTTCTTAAACATAGTTTTAAAAGTTACCCAGAAACCAATTAGTTGCTTGCTAAAGCTTGCGCTCTCATGGTTTGTGATTGGTGCTTTTGATTGATCTGCTTTGGCTAAGCCAAAATCATCAGAACGAGGCGCTAATTCATCAGCCATTTAATTGCTCCGCTCTTGTATTTGGAATTGTTGGCACTGGGAAATTAGGTTCACTAGAGTTCGTAACCTTAGCGGCTTTTGCAAGATTAACTTTTTGGCGATCAATTAGGGAAGTAATCGCAATATAAATAAAAGCTACTGAGAATATAAAAGCGATGATCATTACTTTAGGTGCTTGTTGTTGAGACATCACTCGAAGTGTTGAGACGACCATAATCCAAGCGAGTGAAAATGGAATTAAAACTTTCCAACCAAACTTCATAAATTGGTCATAACGCAGACGAGGCAATGTACCGCGAAGCCAAACGAAGACAAAGAAGAATCCTAAAATCTTAATAAAGAACCAAACTAATGTGAACCAGCCACCTAGCCATTGTTCGGTAAAGCCCAGGCCAGGAAGGGCGTGGTAACCACCAAGAAACAGTGTGGTCGCAAGGGCTGAAACCGCAATAATGTTCACATACTCAGATAAGAAAAATAATGCGAACTTAAGTGATGAATACTCAGTATGGAACCCACCAACTAATTCACCCTCAGCTTCAGCTAAATCAAATGGTGCTCGGTTGGTTTCACCAACCATAGATATCGTGTAGATAATAAAAGAAGGGAAAAGAATTACTGCGTACCACCACTTATCTTGAGCAGCCACAATCTCAGATGTAGACATTGAACCTGCGTAGATAAATACCGCAACTAAAGATAAACCCATTGCAACTTCATATGAAATTACTTGCGCCGAAGAGCGAAGGCCACCTAGAAGTGGATAGGTAGATCCAGAAGACCAACCAGCTAAAACAATTCCATAAACTCCAACAGACGCTATTGCTAATACATAAAGCACACCAACTGAAATATCAGTTAATTGCATAACTGTTCTATGACCAAAGAAATTTACTTCACCAGTTAGCGGAATAACTGCAAATGACATAAAGCAAGCAGTGGTGCTGATTACTGGAGCAAGCACAAAGACAATTCGATCAGCTGCCTTGGGAATTAAATCCTCTTTTAACGCTAACTTCACACCATCAACTAAAGCTTGCAGTAATCCAAATTTTCCAACTCTATTTGGTCCACTTCGTTGTTGCATTCTGGCGACTATTCGTCGTTCCGCCCAAACTGACATAATCGTTAGGAATACGCAAGCAGCAAAAATAAATAACCCTTTTAGAGCAATAACCCAGCCTGGATCCTGGCCAATTAATTCTGCATTACTCATGCTTTGACCACCCTCACAATTGAATTACTTACTGTCCCTAAATTTTTAATTAGTTGGCTGCTTTGAGAGTTGCGTGGAAGCCAAACAGATGATTCTTCAATATCGCTAATAGAACATGGCAAAGTTATCGCACCATACTCATTTGAAACTCTTACTAAATCACTTTCGTTTAC
>Ga0304730_1000687_pt1 | contig 28254 bp, 41 predicted proteins | sample M_130628_MF_Meta_FD_190474 | JGI IMG/M metagenome (GOLD analysis project Ga0304730, IMG submission 190474) | Freshwater microbial communities from Lake Montjoie, Canada to study carbon cycling - M_130628_MF_MetaG (v2) (version 2) | ecosystem: Environmental > Aquatic > Freshwater > Lake | place...
TATTTTTTCTTTTTTTTTTTTTTTTTTATAATTATATAGATAAATAGGTTACATTGGTTACAAGTGTTTATAATTTATTGATTTTCAAATAGTTGATATGTAACCCATTTTTATAAAAATCGGTTACACGCTAAAATAAATCGGTTACATTGGTTACAATTTCCTTATACATATTATCATTATTACCAATTTTAAAGTACTTTTTGTTATTATCTTGTCTATTTTTGTAACCGATGTAATCAATCCCAAGTATTTGGGAACCTATTTGTAACCCTTTTGCAAATCTTTTTAAACTATAATCTCTGGCCTGTAATTCGTATCTATTCAGAAAGTTTTTCCACTCATCATTTAATGCTAATTGTTGCCCATAATGGTCCTCAATAATGGTGTCTAAATAGTCAAGAAAATCCTCCCCAAATTGCATTTTTATTTGTTTACGATTTAGCTTTTCGCTGTTCATAATAGGCTTTATATCATTTTTGAAATAATACTGAACACAAATAAAAAGAAAATTGTAGAATCTTTGCCATTCATCATTATCCCAGTCATTAAATAATTTATTGCCAAAGTGCTGCTCTGGTGTTTTACTAGATGAAAAGAAAGGTGCAAACTCAAGCACTCTTTGTCTACGTTTAGCATGTTCTGCATTAGATGCTATGCTATAATTAGTAGTAAAAGCTAATTTAGGTGAATCATCAAAAGATAGAAATATTTCATCTTTATTCTTTTTTTCAATAGTCATCCCTTCGGTAATGGTAGGATAGTAACGCTCAAATTCTACATTTTTAGGGCAATCTTCAATTACTACAAGCTTAGTTCCAAGCTCTACCCGGCTAAATGCAAATGTTTTATCAGGTTTAAAGTTTTTTCCATCCATTGTAACTGTTGGAATAAGTTTACTTATAGCTTTAAAAAAAATACCTTTACCTGTTCCACCACCTTTGGATTCATCATCAGTTTCCTCAGCTAAGATTACTGCAAATGGTCTGCTAGAATCTTTAAAACTATGTAAGATGTAACCGATAATTGACAAAGCATAATTTATACGCTCAGATTCATCATTACTAATTTTTTCAATAAACTTGTAGTACTGGCATTCTGTAATATCTGCATCTTTATTGACATAGATGTCAAAGTCATTAATTTGGCTATCCCAAATGCATTCATTTATATCACCATAATTAATTAATTTTATTTCTTTATCATTAATTGTTACAATACCATTTTTAAAAGGAAAATAACAAGATTTAGCTTTATCTCTTAAAATGTCAACTTCAGCCTCTTTTAAAAACTCGTAAAAATTGTCATTAAATATTACAGATGATTCTCTTAACAAAGCCTCACAAACATTTTTAAAGGTTTCTATCTCAATAAAATCTTCATCTTTTTTTGTAAGCTTTTTATTTTTAGGTAAATCATTTTTAGGTTTATAATCATCATTACTACGTTTTAATGAATCTTGTAAATGATTTACAATAAAAGATTTAATTTCCTGAGAATAAGATTCTTTTATTTTAGTTTCATCCTTTTTTATTATTCTGTAAAGCCCTAATTTTTTATTTTGAAAGTAAATCATAAATTCCTTTGTAGATAACCAAATAGCTAAATCATATCTTTTTATTTTAACTCCATTTTTTGTATAAGTCCAAAACAAACCTTCTCCATTCATTTCACCATAACCTAAATCAGCTAATTGCTTACAAGCTTTATTTAAATTATTATCAGCCTCTAACATCATGTAAACACCAAAAGGATTATAGCCTTTATTTTCAAAATTAGTTGATGTTGTATGAGGGTAAAATATTTTAGTATCGTTAAAAATAACTGCAGAAGTTGCTGATGTAGTTAAGCCTGGTCTTAATAAGTAAGTTTTTTTTCCATCATTATTTAGTACTGTCCAACCATGTTTTGTTAATAATTCTAAACTATTACCTCTTTTATTATAATCTTCCCATACAGTAATTTTATAATTATTTGGCGTTACTTTTGGTAAATCAACCTGTGCTACTTCCTCTATAATTTTATTAAACTCTCTAGCACAACTCATAAGTGTATCACGCTCATCAATGGTTAACACTGGGATTTTTTTGTTACCTGGTTCCGGGTTATACCCGGCAGTTGGAGGCGCACAAACATAACCACCTTCGCCTCTTGTTTCAATTAATACATAGCTTTTAGCCATTGGATTGGCTTTCAGTTCTGCATCATTTGGAGGGCGTTCTGCAAGTTTTTGATTGCCTTCAATAAACTCACATCTAAAGTAAATGTGGTAACCATTAGATTTAGTTTTTACGATAAATAATTTGCCAAATAATATAGGATTAGCATCAAGTATTTTGTCACAATATTTTGAAAAATCAACCCCATACTTACAGTCCACATCAATTACTTCTAGATTTCCTGATACAGCACCACAGATTATTGCAAGTCCTTGCACTTTCGGATGTGCAAACATTGTAGTAAGTTGCTGTTCTGTGGGTGCATTATACTGGTATTGCTTCCATGATCCAATTGACCTTTTGGTGTTATCAGTTGAGATTACCGATAACCCGATTGACACGTAGTCCTTCGCTGATTTTAATAAATTCATTTTGTAGATGGTTTAATGATGATGTAGTAATAACGAAAAATCCTCTGTCTTGTATTTGTTTGTGTCGGTATTTTTGTAGCTCAGATAGTTTGCCGTTCTCAGATTTTACTTCGATAAAAATGGTGACACCGAATGCATGTAACTGCAAATCGGGCCACCCATTTTTATTAGTTTGAATTATCTTAACAACTAGCCATCCTTGACTTTCAAGCCACTTTATTATCTGATGTTGTATTTGTGATTCTTTCAATTAATAAATTATAAAATGATTGAGTATCAATACCAGCATTAATGATTTCGTTTTTCATATCGTTGCACCAGCACCATAAGTAGTTCTCAATTTGTCGGGTATTAAACTTAGGATATTTTTTTAAACTATTCAAAGCCATTTTTTTATAGACTTGAATCTGCACCTCATTACGTGCTACGTTAGTAGACTGTTTTAAAGGTAACGAATAAGATACCTTTACAATAGTATTAGCTTTTTCCTCTTCAATAAAATAAGATGTAGTGTAATTTTTCTTATTGCAAACAGCATTATAAATACGCTCTTCAATACCATCTTTGGCAAATATCCAATGTACTTTGGCAGGATCAACTCTATCTTTTGACTGGAGCCTTGCTCTAACTTGAAAATAAGTAACAGCAGAAAAATCTATATTGTAACATACTAGGCAATCGGCTGTAGATAGGTTTACACCTTCCCTGCCACTAACAAATTGAGATAAAAAAATCATATCATCATTAGCTTGAAATTCCTCCGGTGATTCAGTCACTTTTAACCCCCTTTTTTGCGCTCCTAATATAATGGCTGTACGTTCAGCTTTAAACTTATAAAAAATGGCAAATTTTAAGCCTTTAAACGTGTGAAATATATAATTTACTTTGCTATCATCAGTAATGGCAGAATCTTGCTCATCGCACATAGCCACATCAAATATAACTGTACCTGAATATAACTGATGCAGTTTGCTAAGTAATTTTACCTCAGTATCGGCCTCAATCACATCACCATTTTTACCAGTAACTACTTTGTCAATACGTAGACGATTACATACTTGATACGTCCTATCTGACATTATAACCTGGTGAATATGCTCATCAACTAACTGCTCAAATCCCGCCTCTTGTTGTGTATAGGGCAAAAATAAATGTCCAACTACTTTATCAATGGCTTCTTTGTTAGCGTTTGTGTAATCGTGTATTTGTCGATTAAATACATATTTGGTTCCAATGGTAACAAACCCTTCTCTTGCCCAAGTATAAAAGTTCTTTTGAGTAAATGGATTAAATGAGCTTATCCAAAATTGATGGTATAGTTGACTGTACGATTCAGGTGATGGTGTACCACTAAGATAGATAATTGGCAAGTTATGGCACAAACGTTTTAATTCTTTGGTTCTTTTAGATGGTATAGCAAAGGCACCAGTGCTATGTGCCTCATCAATAATAACTAAATCAAAATACTGATCAGTGATATTATGCAGCTGCTCAAAGTTTATTATAAAGCATTTAAAGTCATTTTTGTAATGCTCATAATCAGCAACTACGCTTAATGTTGCTTTTTTTTTGGTTACAAATAAAACATTTTTTGCACCATATAATTTGCATGTGTTCAGTGCCGTTAGTGTTTTGCCTGTTCTAACTTGCATTGATAAGTAGGCAATTTTGTTCTTAGTTAATAAGTCGCAGGCTTTGGTCGACAAGTCTACCTGGTAATCTCGTAGTATCAAAAGTTGTAAATTTAGAAAGTTATGATAATGAAATAAATATAACCTAGTGCATCTTTAACTCGAAATGTGTATGTTGTATTTCTGCGATTTTCAGTCCAACGAGTTTTATTTAATGACCAAGTTGTAGTAGAGTTTCTGCTAAATGAATATGGTGGCTTTCCTCCAGTAGCTTTAAATGTAACAGTATTGGATGTTTTACTTAATACATCCATTTTTACATTGGTGTACATGGTGCAATTAGATGTTTTTACGCAGTTCTTTGCATCCTTAGTGTTTACGATATGTTGACCTGCAGAAACATTAAAAAAGGTATCTTTTGTTTGATATGCTCCACCATCTAAGGAAAATGTGTATGGTGGTGTACCTCCATTACCTTTTACTTTAATAAATCCGCCTTCAAACTCTTGAGCAAAGCATGTTGTTGACATCAACAAGATGGTAATTAGTAATCTCATGATAGTATCAATTTTAAAATTAAAATAGGTAAAGCACCGTATATTGTATAAAGTAGATCATTGATATCGGGTGTACCTTTCATGCTGATGTAATCATACACTTCTTTTGCAGTTCCAATAACAACAACTGGCAACAATGCCCAAATTGAAGGCATAAATAAACATGCAATGATGTAGATGAGCATTCCTGCAATAAAATGGTATTGTTTGTCTATTGGCATGGTTATTTATTTTGTGCTAATACTTTTATTTTAAATCTACTTGAAGAATTAATATGATAATTATACCAAGTATCTGCTTCATCTCTATTATAGAATGTCGCACCATATTCTGAATGTTCCTCAAAATATTTACTCCACCATAAATTAAAAATATGTTTTTCAACTTGCCAAAATGGTTTCCCATCATTGATAAGTTTATCTTTAATTTCTATTAATCTATATCTTGGCATCTTAAACGTATAATGTAGCCCATAATAAGTTAGCAACAGCGCCAATAAAAAACATCATCCACACCTGATTGATTTGTGGCATTGATTCGGCATTTCCGATTTTCTTTGGGTTTACTTTGTAGCCTTCAAAGCCATAGATTAAACCTGATCCAATAAAGGCAGCCAATAATCCTGCAAACCCTTGAAACCAATACTGATTGTCGGGAAAAAATACAGGATTAATGAATCCAGCAAGTAAGGCCATTCCAATTAAATTTTTAATCGTTTTCATCGTAGTTATTATTTTTATCGTTTAGAATATGTACCCAAAGTAACGAAACAATTATAACTACAACAAATTCTAATATTAATGCTATCCACATAAGTTATAATTTAAGGTTTCCAATATTTGTCCATTGAATATTTGATACCTGCTTGATAAAAATGTAAAAAAGTCATAAAATTTACCTTAAAAGTTATATCAAATTGTTTTTCTTTTGGTGAAATTGCTCTACCATCTGTATATTCCTTACAACTTAATATTTGCACTCCTTCAGATTCAAGATATTTAAATCTATCTTCTGAAATTATAATACTGCTGATAAAATCCCCAAAGTAATCAATTTTTGTTGACATGTTAATTTATTTATTTGATGATGAATAATTTAAAATGTGCGTTAAATGGTCGCACCCCCATATTGGATTTAAAACGGAACTTCAAAGTCATCTTGTTTGCTATTTGCAAACTTAGATTTAACCATTGCTTCAAGATGCTCCATCATGTCTGAATCATCCCAAACGTCAACGCCTTTAACCTTGATTTTTTTCATAGATGGTAAGCCGTTTGGGTTGTCTTTTGTATAAGCCCATTTAATTGCTTTGCCATCTTGTTTGATAAACATTGTGGTCTTAGTTTTACCATCTGTAGTCTCAGATTTAGGCATTAATTCTACATCTTTTGACAAGTCAACATTTGGCAACATCTTTAAAAATGCAGATGCATAACCACTGCTGTACTTCATTTGCAAAGATGCTTTGCTGTCGCCATCTTCAATGGTTACGTTCCACTCTTTGCCATAATCAGTTTGCCTTGTTTGAATGTCGGTAATTTTACCACTCCAGCCATGATACTGCTCTTCGTGGATAAGCTTACCATCTTTTGTTTGTCTCTCTTTTGATGTCGCTGTGGGAGATTGCACACGTCTGCAGATTTTACCATCACTGATGGTAAGGTAGATAGCAGAATTTTTAATAATTGATCCCATTGGTTTAAATATGGCTGTATCGGTGCCACCGTTTAATAATTTTTTAGCTATGCTTGATTTTTTGTAGCAATGATTGCACTGGAACTGAAAATGAGAACCTTTATTATTATAAAATACTACTTCAATTACTTCAACACTATCATTTATGCATCCACATAATTTGCAGGTAACGTTTTTTTGTACTGTCATAATTCATTAATATTTATAGATTCAATATCAACCAAATTTAATGATAAAAACTTCTTACCATTCTTTCTGATTTTAACCCATGCTGATATTCTATATGGTTTATTTTCAATTTTTATATAGCCACCATAATCAGGATGTTTATCGTTTTTTTTATTAGGATTTGGATTTAAATGACCTGAACCATCAAGTAATAAATCTAAATATTTTTCAGTATTCATAACTTACAATTTATGTGTTAATGAATAAGTTTTAATTCTTGGTTTCATGTCCCTGTTCTGCGCATCCCATAAAAGTTTAGTTGCGTTAAATAGTTTTAAGTCATTTGCACGCTCCGCATCTTCACGTATTATCAACTGCCAACCTGCACCCTGAATAGCACCATTTTTACCGGCTGTTCTAGTCTTAGCATTTAGCCAAAGTATTGCGACATGGTCGATAACATTGATAGACTTGTAAGCCTCTTTTATCAGCTCATTATAAGCCGCTAATTGTAGCCAATAATGGTCGTAAATAGTATTTGATGTCTTGATGTCAATTAGGTAATTTTTGCCGTTTATTTGCGCTATACGGTCAACTGTTCCAGCGTAGCCTAACTGCTCAGATATAAAGTTAATTTCGCTAAACATTATCTCCTGTTCTACTTGTTGCCTGTACTCTACATAACGCTCGAACATTGTCCACTCTGACATCTTAAAATTTATATTGCCTCCGTTATCTAATAAGTTAATCTCTTCACCTGCATCGTAACGCTCAGTAAGGCTGTGTACAATAGAACCGCGTCTACCTGCCTCATCTTTGATTGTATCTGCTTCTTCGCCAACTTGTTTTAGCCACTGGAAGAAATGGGCATCTTTAGGATAAGCTTGTAGAATTGTTGTAACTGATGGGATAAATGCTCCCGATTCTGCAGTGTAGAATCTGTTGTCGGTAAATGTAATCTGACGCTGATTAGTGTCGATAAAGAAGTTGCTCATGTTGTTTTAGTTTAGTTTTTGGAATTTGGTTGATGGTTCGTGATTGTCGGTGTTGTTTGACTAGAATGTCTATTATAGAACTCCACTCTTTTAATTTGTTCAATTTCTTCTCTCGTCTTGAATATTTTATCATACAATTTTTTTAAGTATTTTACCATATGTAATGTTGCTTTTGTAGGTTTAATTGTATTGTATCAATTACTTTTGTAAAATCAACACAAGTACAAATAATAAAATCGTAAATGTCCTGCTCTTTATATTCACGATCCATTTCATCCCAGTAATTATCAAATGTCAAATGATATGATTTAGTAACTAAGGTACCAGTACTGATATCTTGTATTTCAAAGTATAAACGGTCGTGTCTTTTTATGTATTGGATAAATGCGTGAATAGGAATTACAATACTGTTATCAACATAATTGTTATCTTCAATTTGTACAATGATAGTATCATTTCTAAGTACAAAGTCATAAATTTGGAATAGTCTCTTTTTTTGCATTTTGTTTGATTTTAAATAATGAATAATCTTGTAAAATGTTTTTAGCCGCTGATGGGCCACCTAGTAAACTTATCTGATCATCTGATAGATAAATTAAAACGGGTTTCTTTTTTTGATTGTCGGGAATAGGCTTCCGCCCTCGCTTTTTTGTTTCTGTCATGTTTTTTAGATTTGGTTAAATAATGAATCGCCTAATAAGGCAAGGATAATAATGATAGTTACTGTGATTGTGTCTTTAGTTGATTGCTTCATTTTTTTTGGTTTATAATTCAAATGTAAAATTACTTTTTTAATTAACCAAATATTTATGTAATATTTTTTATTTTTTTTATTATATCCTAAATGTCAGCGCAAAACTGACTAATAAGATATAAAAAAAAACCTCCTGTGTAGAAACACCGGAGGTAATGAAAAATCAAACCGTACCCTTTTGTAGATGGCCCAATTGTAGACACAATAAACCGTATTTACTAACTAAACAAAAAACTATATTTTAAAGTACAGCTCAGCTTCTGCAGTTCTGCGCCTAGTCAACCCTTTAATCTCAATTAATTCACCATCAACTCTAGCTTTATTCCAACGCATAAATTCAGTTTTTATAGCAGAATCATTAGGATTAGTTAATATTTTTTTTCTTAGTGTTGAATTTGCAAATGCACCAATACCAAGATTATAAATAAACGATAACAATGAATCAAATTGATTTTGATTAAGATTTAAACCATGCAAAGCATTGGATTTATTTTTTAGCTCCCACATCAATAATTCCTCAGCTTGTTGCTCATTTATAGTATCACTTAATTTTACTTTTCTGCCATCAGTAAACATAGTGCTTCCCCATCCGATGGTAGGTACATTTGCCGGGCATAAATAAGCTTTAGCTTTATACCCTTCAAACATTTTAATTAAGTTTATGCAATTCTTTGAAGCTATCATTTTTTAAGTTGTAAAACGTTACACAATATCGAACATAAAAGTGCTATTATAAGCCACATTATCCAACGATTTTTTGCAGTTACTTTATTTTGAAGCTTTCTATTTTGTTCTATTAAATCATTGCATTTATTGTTACAAGATATTAGTTCTAGCTCACAAGATCTGATTGCTGCACTATCTTTAATAGTTTTGGTGATAGTATTTATTTTATATTCAGTAGCTACAATTTTAGAACCGGTAACAAATTGTGTCTTGTTATGTGTAAGCCATACAGTATCAATATTACCTGGCTCATATCCCGGACATTGCAACTCTATAAAATCGTATTCAACATTAGTTATCGTATCAATTTTACTGTTCACACAAGGAAATGTATCCTTGCAGAATTTGGCAAGAAGTTCGGGGTGTTTTGCATTTAATTTGTCAAGTTTTTTGCTTGGATTACAAGACAAGATTGTTAGTGCTATCAGCACTGGTATCAAATATTTCATTGTAAATGTTGTTTATAGATTCACTAATAATAGCTATTGCTTGATATTGTATTGTGTTTATAACTTCTTTTTGCTCTTCATTCATAAGCCCAGTATCCAACATATCAATAGCACCTAATGAATTAAATGCAGCTGCGATAAACTCACCATCTCTAGAATCAAACTCTATATCAATAGATTCATCTTCAAAAATTACTTTCTCTTTGTTTAGCATAATTTACCATTTATGATTGAATAATTTTTTACTGTATAATCACCATCCTTAGCTATTTGTATGTGAGCAAAGCCATGCATCGTATTACCAACCAATGGCGAATAATCCGCTCTAAGCTCACATAAACATCCTGTACTCCAACAACTGATAATTTTGCCGTCTAAATCAGTTTCGGGATGATGGCTTGGTCTATGTAGGTGACCAACAATTAATGATTGCTTTGCCTTTAAAAATGCGCCACGCGATGGGTTAACAGGTGTAAACGCTCCTTTAAAAATATGGTGTCCATGAGTAATAGATAATTTCCCTGCTTTAACCAATACTTTGTCATCTAAAATTTTAACGCCAACAGAATTAAGTTGCAATCTTTCCTCTAAGAAAAAATAATCATCATCCCATATCTCACGAACCTTAGAATAAAGAAACTTTTCCCATCTAATGCAATGGTTGCCTTTTAACCAATAAATTGAAGCCTTTGGGAATGCTTTTCGAAGTTGTGTCAAAAATTCACGAGTTGCGTCAAACTCTTGCTTAATTGACCTCTTCTTTGGGTCCGATTCAAACTTACTTATAGAATGGCAATCCAGCAGGTCACCGTTTATGAATATTGTATTTACCTTTTCTTTTTTGCCGTAGTTTAAAGCTATAGTGACTGCAGATATGTTATGGTAAGGAATATGGAGATCAGATATAAGAAGAATATTGTCACAACAAACAGGTAAAATATAAGGTTCTCTTTGTTCTTCATATGATTCAGGTAAATTGTATGGGTTTTTACTTCTACTTTCAGCCATATGAAATTCAGTATGTTTAAATTTGTGTTTTTGTTTAGCACCAATTTTACCTTCAATATACCTTAATGCATGTCTGCTATCTTCAACATCTTTAAAAATTAATTTGTTATCTGCATACATAATCCTTGCCAATTTTAAAGTTGGCATATCAGGGAACTCTTTCCTAAACTCTCTTGCAATATCACTTTTGCTCTTTGCCAAATAATTTACCGGTTGAATTGGTAAACAAATTTTTCATAATGTAAGCAAGAGCAGTAGTCAAGGCCATAGTGCCAATTGCTTTCCAATCAAATACTAAAGAACCAGCTTCAACAGTTTGATAAACTACAGTGATAACTGTTGACAATACTGCCATAATAAGACCTTTTAAAAAGTCGGTTGAATTAAGTGTTAAAAATGGACTATTCATGTTTTACTTTTTTGATTTTTTATAAATAGAATATACGCCACTTATAATGGCAATTAAAGACGCTATAAATGTTAGCACTGGTTGAATATCACTAATAGATATTACTGCACAAATTCCGCTTATTGCCGTTAATGGTGGGTTATTTTGGTTCATGACTGTTTATTAGTTATAATTGTATTTAATTCATCAATTTCATAAGTTACATATTGAATAAAATCGGGTAAATCATCTTCTGATATTTCAAATGCACCAGAAAACGCTCCAAATATTGGATGGTCTTCCATTATACCATCATAATTAGATAAATCAACTATTGTATAAGTATTTGTGTTTACACTATTTATTTGTCTAATATGCTTCATAATTAATCAGTAAAATATGTACAAGTGATATAAGCATTAGCTGCCGTTGAAGCAGTATAATTTAAAATAAATTCAAAACCATTATTTGCTGTATTATTTCTTAAAAATCCACGAGTGCCACTATTAGTCAATGTGCTTGAATTTGTTAAATTTACACTACCTACAATTGGATATAAATGATTTAATGCGCTTGTTAATCCTGCTGGCTTTGAAGGTGTTGGCGCATCAGATGGTAATGCCACAGTTAATGTCGAGTTAGAAGAACCTTGTGTTGAATAAATCAAACTGATATTAATATTTACCATCTTACCTATTCTACTCCAACGATAAGTTAAATTTCCGCCTGTTGGTGCCGTACCATTCCAAGCTATTGTACCTGTATAAGTTCCAGATGTATCTTTAAAATATTGTGCCGTTGCGTTTGCCGTTGCAGATGTATTGTTAGCCATAAATGTATTAGCTGACAAAGATTTACGTTGAAATACTGTTGTATCCCCAATGTTTAATTTAAGGTTTATCCTATTGCTTAATGATGAAGTGTCTGCAGTATTTAATTTAAGGTTTATCCTATTACTTAATGTAGTTGTATCTGCAATATTTAATTTAAGGTTTATTCTATTACTTAATGTAGTTGTATCTCCAATATTTAATTTAAGGTTTATTCTGTTGCTTAAAGATGCAGTATCAGTAGTATTTAATTTAAGATTTATTCTATTACTTAATGTAGATGTATCTGCAATATTTAATTTAAGGTTTATTCTATTACTTAATGTAGTTGTATCTCCAATATTTAATTTAAGGTTTATTCTGTTGCTTAAAGATGATGTATCTGCAGTATTTAATTTAAGGTTTATTCTGTTGCTTAAAGATGCAGTATCAATAGAACCACCACCTACCCAAGATGTTGATTGTTTTACTACACCGGCACTACTAATCATTAAAGGTTTATAAGTTGATGTATCAGTTAATGATTCTATATTAATAAATTTCAAATCTCCACTTACTGCTGTAATATCAACAGCATTTGCTATAACTTCAAATTGTTGCAAATCTTCATCAATACCAGCAAATTTAATTGTATTATTACTGTATATATTAACAGCATCTGTTAATGTTGTTGTTCCATTTGTTTTCCAAAAATCATAACCACCTACCCAAGATGTTAATGGTGCAATTTGTCCAGTAGAATTATCAATTCCTAAAGGTTTGTATGTTGATGTATCAGTTGTAGAAATTAAACCATTTAAAGTCATTATGCCAGTTGTTGTAAATAGATTTACTTGTTGTGAACTTACAATAAAATTTTTTAATTCATCATCTATACCACTAAATGCAATTATAGAATCACTTTTAATGTTTACATCATCACTTAATGTTGTTGTTCCATTTGTTTTCCAAAAATCACCACCACCGCTAACTGCTCTTACATCACTAAGCTTAGCCAAAGTATCTATTGCATCAATTGTTTGTACAGGTAAGTAAATCTCAGACCTAGTACTATCTTGACATTTTAATTTTTGCGACATGTATTTATTTACAAACTCAATAGTAGCACGAGGATAAGTATATTGATAAACCCCACCACCAATTGAATCACCAAGAGCCATAAAGGGCATAAAATTATTATCCATTCCTGATATGTAAACTTCATTAGCTGTAGATTTACCATAAAGACTAATATCTTTATTTATAGATGTACTACCTGTATTAAGTACACTTTGTAAATCCTGATTAACCCCGCTACCACCTGAAGTATTAACCGTATCCCATCCTCCAGTCCTAGTCCACATATAAAGAAATCCCCCACACGTATCAATTGCCAATGCTCCCTCTTTAGCTGTGCTACCAAGAATAGTTGGAACACCACAAAAACTCGGTAGATGTAGTGTCGAATCTACCTTTAAACGCTTCATCTGATAGCCAGAAGCTGTCATTGGTGTGTACTGTGCTGGTTGAGCAAAAGTAGTAATTGTACATAGTGTAATTATTACCGTTAATATGTATTTATATTTCGCCATAAGTAATCGTTGGTGTTCCATTGCCTTTAAATGATGCTGTAAATGTAACTATGTTATCAAATGATGCCGTCTCATTAATTGATTCAATATATACATTACATTGCTTTTGTAAATAATGATTATCATCATCTGTTTCGTAATATCTTAATTGTATCAATTCACTATTTAATAATTTATCGTACATCCATCCAATGCCTAATTTGTCGGGAAAATATGAATTTACACCACCAGCAAATGGTATTAAAGAACTATAATTAGTGCCATCAACTGTATAATCAAATGCACAAATAATACCATTTATTGTATCACCTAATCCTGGTTCTGCACGAATAATAAAAGTTTCTCCTGCAGCTAATTCTGCTGTATATCCTGTACCACTTCCATTAATATCCGCAATAATTGCATTTATATAATCACCTCTACTTGTAAAACTATCTGAATTAATTTCACATATTGTTATATAACCACTAACTAAATTTACATTAATATAAGCTGCGGAACTTAAATTTGGAAATGAACCTGATGGAATACTTGAGTAATTGTATGTAACAGATGCTCTTACTTCACTACCTGATGGTATATTTAAAAAAACCAAGCCCTCAATATTACCGCTGAATTGTTTGCCAGATGGTAGGAATGTTTTAAAAGCTCCGGATTCCGTAACCGATGTTTCAATAAAATCTGTAGAGATGTCAAACGTCACTGATCTAGCACAACCAAATGGTACCTGCACATTTTCATCCCCATTATTTTGAGTTGTGGTTAATATCACATCCTCACCTCGTACTAATCCCATTTTTAGTTGTTTTCGTAAAGATAATTAAATTGATAGAGAATATTAAATAAATAGCTTGTAAAATCATCGAAGTTATTAAATGGTGGTTCCAAGTCTTTATTAAATACTTCCCACATTGTAAACTCTGCAGAATCATTTTTGTAATCAATTGCTAAGCTACCAAACAACATTTTATTTTGATATAAAGCACCCGTAAACTCATTGCTAAATATTGCTAAATTGCTCATTATTCCATTTGCATTTCTTAAATACAAAAGATTGCCGTTATACTTTGTTCTAGGCTTATATCTTTGATACATGTAAGTTTGTGTAACTAGCTGTCCTAAGTTATTAAATATCTGATCTGGTATGCCTGTATTGTTGCCTTCGCCAAACTTCCATGTAGTACATCTATCCTGTAATAGCCCTGTTTGAGTAGTTAAAAATAATGTGCCTGCTATTGTTGACCTTAGACTATTATCAATTTTTATTTCAACATCATTTACATTGTTTAATTCTCTTGATTGGCTAGCATTATGTGTATGTCCAATTGTATTTAATTGACCTCCTACAACCCAGCCTAATCTAATGTTTACATTTCTATAGTACCATTCAACACCATCTCCAGTGCCTAACCAAGCATTTACTAAATAAACATTTAAAATGCAATCAAAAGGTACTCGTTGAGTTAGAAAATTTACTGAGTGCCAATTTATTGCATTATCACCATCGTTAATTGTATAGATTAAATTACTAGATGAAAAAGTAGTAGTCCATGAACCATCATTCTTTAAAAAGTATACAGTTGTACCATCAGTAATTCTAACCATTTGTGATAGTCTCAAATCAAAGTATCCTGAGAATCTATTATCATTAGCTCGTATTTCAAATGACAATTCAAAAGTATCATCTTTTGAAAGTGTAATATCGTTTGATTTAGCTTTACTAAAAGTATCTGTTCCGCAAAATCTTTCTATCTCTTCATTTAATGAATTAAATACTTGTCTGATATAAATATTACCATCCAATTCAGGTGTCCAACATGGAACAGTATAATTAAAAATCGTATTGCCACCTTCAGGATATGTGCTTATTAATGAGCCTAAATCTGTAAATTGATTGTTACATATTAAACTCTCCGGCTGAACATAATTAAACGTTTCTAATGTTCTTCTATAAGGTCTAATAATAGATTTAAGTAAACCAGTTTCAACATATCCATTTGTAGCAATTATAAAAGATTTGTTGATTGTAAATTTATCTATGTATGTAAATGTACTTGAATTGTACTTATAATAATCTAGTACAGTCTCACCCTCTTCATAATCCAAAAACATATCAGGCGTTCTTACTATCCACCAACTATTAAGTGATTGAAAGCATGTCATGTTGAATCGTTTCATAATTGATTCCAAGATATCATAACACCTCATATATTCGTTTCCTTTCAGAAATGTATTTCCAAGTATGGTTACATCTTCTAGCATCCTAGTTTCGCCTGTATCTAAGAATATCTCTCCGTCTGTTGGAGTGATGTGGCAATAAACTGACAAAGGAAAATCTAAATACGTTGCACGTAAACACAACTTAATAAAAGTAATTAATGGAACGTATGTATCTAATGCTATTGCTTGTCGATATGTTATAGTAAAATTATCACTTGATATTGATGGTATTTCCTCTACAACTTGAATACTCCAACCATCATAAGTTAAATCTATATCTCCTAGATTTGTAACCATTGTAAATGTATACTCCCCTATCGTAAATGTTTGACCGGGTTGTACTTCCCATGCTGGAACATCAATAATTATAAATGGTCCATCAGGTATAAATACACATGGTACATCTGATAATGTGATTATATCACCAAATAATAAATTAGACCTATCTAATGTAATATCTTTTATTGTTCCTAAGTTATCGGTTGCCGTTAGTGTGATTTCATGTACAAAATCAATTGCTACTTCACTACAATCATCTTGCTGAATAAATCCTTTAAATAAAGTTATTTGTGTTCCTGTTACATCATCACCCAATAATTCAACTCTAAACTCATTATCATTATCAGAATAGAAATCTAACAAAAATAAAGTACCTGTTGTAATTAGATTTATTGTTAGTGTGCTACCTTTTATCGGTGCCAGTGGATCATCTTCCTGCCACTCTTGTACAACAGGTGTAGCACCTAATATAATATCAATAGGACTGCCATCATAACTATCTTGATAGATATTTACTATGTATGTACTTTCTGTCCTAATCGAATCAAATGAGCTAGTGTATTTTAATCCCATTATGTTGTACGTGCGTAAGTAGCACTATATTTTTTGTTACTAAAATAAATATCTTGACCTCGTAAAATGCCGTAAATCTCTACAGCTGCACCAACACCACCTATCATATTTGCCGTCTGGGCTGCAGGCAATACTTGACTGCCTCTCGGTAAACTTATCATCTCCGGTCCACGCTCACCAACTAATGCCATGCCACCAGGAGCATTACGTGTACCAACTGCAAATCTTTGTTGTGATGATAAAGAACTTTTAATTAATGAACCTAATGCTACTAATGCCACACCTGCTGCTAATGCTAAATATGGATTTGCTAGGGCTTGTGCGATTGCTTTTTGTGCTAAAATACCAGCAACACCAATAGCTATTACTTTCTCACCTAAAATAGATATAATGCCTCCAAGTTGACTAAACAACGCTTGAAATACACTTACTAAATCTCCACCTGTTAATGCAGTTGCTAAAGCTTCACCTAAACCTACACCAATAGCAACAATTGCAGATTGAACTGCAGATCCTAATGCTTCTGTAAGATCAACAGCTTGTGTTTTTATATTATCTATACTGCCTTGTGGTATGTCAAATGGTATTGCAATAGGTGTTAAATTAATTTTCTCTTGTAATGACTTTACTAAATCCTTTACATTTGCTGGTTCTAATGACCTTTTTAATGCATTTAAATCTAAAATTAATGGTAAAGTAAATGAACGATTAGCATTAAATTTTCTTATTGCAGTTTCAATAAATGAAGTATAAGATTGAATATTAGCTTTTGTTGCTGGTTCGTTAAATGCAATAGCTATTTTTACATTACCTTCTATTTCTTGTAAAAACTTTCTATAAGCATCTGCTAATGTTTCAACCTTTTTTACTGATTTAGAATTAGTAGCATTTTTTCTACGTTCCTCAGCCTCTAATGCTTGTACTTGTAATTTTGATAATGCTAACTGATTTTGATAATCTTTGTAAATCTTCTTTTGCTCATTTACCTTTTTAGCTGCATCAACAGCCACTTGTACATATCTTTTTTGCTCATCTGTAAAACCAGCTAACTGATCAGATGTAACATTGGAAATATCACCAAATGAACGTATAGCATTTCTAAATTCATTAGTAGAATCAAATGAGCCTTGTTGTGTATCAGCAAATTTATCTAAAGCAGCTGTTGCTTGATTGTATAATTGTATAGATTGACCTACATCTAAATTAGCTTGTGCTGTTTCCTCTGCTAATATTCTTACATTTAATGCTGCTGATTTTGCCGATGCAACCGCACCACCAAAATTTATTTTAAACTCTAAATCTTTAGTAGCCTTTATAAAGTCTAATTCAGTCTTTAAATCTTTTAAATCAGAACCTACATTTTTGATGTCATTACTTAATCTTACTAATGAACCACCATACTGATCAGAAGCATCTGCAGCCTCTTTACTTGTTCTACTCCAAGCCTGTAATCCAATCTGTGCAAATGTAAATGCAGCCGTAACAACACCAAATGCTAAACCTAAACCTGCAGGACCACTTAAACCACTAACCAACGCTTTTAATGCTCCACCTGTACTACCAGTCTCAGCTTTTAATCTACCAAATGATTCTACTAATGGATTGATGTTGTTGGCTATACCTATAAAGCCAAATGGAGCATCCTGTGCAATCCTAGATAAGTTAGTAATAGATTGACCTGCTTGTGCAGCACCAGCGTTTAAATTGCTTTTTAAAGCATCACCAGTTTTCTTAGCCTCTGTTGCTGTAGTCTTTAATGCCTCAGATGTATTTTTAAGCCCTGTGCTGACCTTATCAAAACCGGTTGCCGTAACTATTATCTCTATCTCTTCTGCCATTATTTAATCTTTATATTGTGTCGTTCTAAAATAGCATTGTAACGCTCAGCCGTCATTGGTTCAATCTGTTTTTTCTCTTGCTCATCATCCATTGGCCAAAATCTATTTATATTACCCAAAGCTTTAGTTCCTGCCATTGCTTCTGCTATGCGAAAAGAGGCAAAACGAATGACCATAGCCGATTCCTTTTGCCTCTCCTGGTATCCCTCACACGCTGCATAAAACTCATGAGGCATTGAGCAATAATATTGATCTACACTCCATCCTAACTTACCTAACGCAAACTTTAAGTTGTCGTAGCACTGTTCTCGATGGCTTTTTTTTTCTCCTCATTATCTCTTATCTCTTGACCTTGTTTTATCAAGTCATTCCAAACTTTATTTTCATTAAGCAATATAGTAATGGCTTGTATTTGCTCATTCTTGTTTTCCATTTCATCTACCCAATCACATACTAACTCCCATGTATACTCGACATCTTCACGCTTTAATCTGCTATAACCTAACATACCACCATAAACCATCGCATACATAAATCCTGATGTAGTCTCGCCATCATTAAATTCATGAAGCTTCTCAATGGCTAATTGATTAAATTTAATTCCGTACTCTTTGCCGTTTAGTTTGATTTTCATTTTGTTTGTTTTTAAAAATAGTTAATTTGATTGACTCAATTACAAGCCAATCAAATTAACCTATGTTATTAATTAAACTGTTACAGTTAATGTAGGTGTTCCTTGAGGCTGTATAGATCCGGTGAATGTTCCAATAGAATCAAATGCATATGTGCTGCTTAATTCTGATAAAAACCCTGTACCGCTTTCTATCTCATCTCCAGTTACTGGTGTCTCAGGTGCTATCTTCCAACCTATTGTAGTTTTGCTACGCAATAATTGACGTAAATCAGTACCACTGATTCTACCGCTATTTGGATCTTGTAAATGTTGTCCTTCAAAAGAATAAGACAACTCTAATGTGCCTGGACTTTTATCCGGGCCACATGCCGAAGATGCATCAACTACGGTTACTGAATCAGCTTTACTTACTGAAGTCAAACATACTACTGTGTCGTATGAACTACCACCTGCAGGATCAATGAATAATAACATTGTACCACCTGCTACTTTGTGTTCTGCCATTTTATTTAAATTTTAATTTGTTATGAAATTACGAAAATATCTTGTTTAAATATCAATATTCTTGAAATAAATACTTTGCCACCCAAATTACCAAATCTTTCCGTCCTATCTGTTTGTAGGGTCAAATTACACATTTGTAAGTCAAAGGCTGATAAATCTATGTTGCTAACTCCTTGTGGCTTTATTGCGTCTATAATTGCCCCACACGCTGTATTTAATGTTTTGCTGTTGTTGTATTTATATTCCCAGCTATGAACACTCAACTGAATAGTCAAATTAACGTCTGATGTATTTGCTGTACTGGTCTCTGTTGATGTTGCATCATTTATAACGCAATAAATTTTATGCTTTACATCATCGGGTTCCTCACCCTCATAAACAGGAATATCCAATCCATCCACTATCTCATAGTAAGCTTGTAATATTGCGCTGTTTACATCTCTCATAACTTAAATATTGCTCTTAAATTCTTTCTTAATAATGGTAATGTTTTTTGCACAGATGGGTAAATAAATGGTCTAGCTTTTACGCCTTCTCTCAATATTTTTAATGCTGTTACATAAGCATACTTAGGTTCCATTTTACCGGTTCTATTACCCCATGCCATAAGTGATTCTACAAATTGCTCAAATGTGCCACCAGCACTACCTTTAAATGTTCCTGCATATGTTTGCCAATCTGCAGGCAAACTACCAACATACGCTGCTGCATATTTCCTAGTACCAAATTCAACATATGCACCGTACTTTGCAGCTACTCTTACACTTGCTGAACCATTACCATAAAACGGCTTAATTGAATTTTTTAGTAAACCCTCATCACTACTATTTGCACTTACTAATTGTATTGCATTTTGTGATGTTGAATCAGCCCAATCGTTTAGCTCAGCCTGTACTTCTTTTTGTACATCTTTAGCTAACTTATCCATTTTCTTAATTAGCGTATCTAAGCCTTTTACTTCTAATTGCATTAGTAATAAAGTATTGTTGCAACCTCGTTAACTTCAAAATAAGCACCCCATGTAAACTCACCTGTAGCACTGTTATATAACACTTCCTTACCTACTGGACTTCCCGATGTAATTACTAAATATTGGATGCCATCCTTAAACGCACCAAATACATTTTTGCCAACCAATCCATTGTAAGTAAATTGATATTCGCCTCCCTCAGCTATGTAATTGTATACTTTTATGTTTCCTGTGTCCATTGGTGCATCTGAATTAATTGATTCATCTAACTTAGTAGCCTTTATATATTCAAAAGACTTTGCTCCCTCCGTTCTTATCTGTATTGAATTAATCTTATAAAATTGTGACTCGTACTCTATAACATCGTTACTTCTAGTTGGTCGCTCACGCTCATACCTTAAAATAAAGTTCTGGTCATACGTCCACTGGTTCTGATCATAACTCTTGGCCGTTGAGCCATCTCTTTGCTCAGCATCCGCCCACTTTGACCAACTACCAGTAAGCACACTAACCAACCCACCAAACTCATTTAAGCTTGTTGTGTATCTGTTAATAGTAACTCTACGATTTAATTTATACACGCTTAAATAGGTTTAATAATGTCTTAGCTATTGGACTAATGTCATCTGTTGCAACCGCTCTATTATCGTACAAATAATACACCTGGTTAAGTAATGCCGTCTTTAATATCTCAGGTAGTGTTGTGTAACCTGTTGTATAATCAATCGTGATGTTGTTGTTATGTGGTGTCCTAAGTCTCTTAAACTCATTGCCACCCAAAGTATAATCTAAATCCAACACTAACACCGTACCTGAATCATTTTCAACACTATTGATAGCTATCATTGGACCATATGGGATGTAAATATCTCCGTTGCTGTTGTTAAGTACTGCTACTACATCATGCTCCACAAATCCTACACCAGTGTAAGCTTCACACATCTGCCTTGCTGCAGTAATCAACACATTAATCAAATCATCATCAGTACTAATGTCAATCTTACAAAAGTTCTTAGCCTCAGTTAAAGTAACTGGCTCCGTTATTACCCCATCTTGAAATTGAACATCTAAAACACTATTGTACTCTACCATGATTATTTTATTTTAAAAAGCCCCACCCCGTAGGGCAGGGCCTTTCTATTCATCATCAAACAAACAAACCTAATATTATACGTTACCGAAATCAGCATATAAAGCAGAAGCAGGCATCATTAAGTTAACATCTTCTAAACACTCAATTCTTGCAGTAATCAAGTTTTTAGTGAAGTTGTCTGCGTCCTCCATTGAAAACTCAACAGTGATAGCTTCAGTCTCAACACGCTCAAGATAATCTCTATCGATGATAAGAATCTTATCATCAGTTACCCAAGATGCTGGCAAAATTGGTGTACCACTAATTGCAACATTACCATTGCTCATGGACAAGATACCACCCGATCCTTGATAGTAACCGTTAGTGTATAACAACTTGTTTAAACGTGCTAATTGTGTGTGTGATACTAAAGCATAAGATGCGTTATAGTTAGCTTGCATTTGTGCAGCAATTGCATCAACGATGAATTTAACATCATCAGTTTCAGCAGATGCAGTTGAACCAGTTGCAGCAGCACTAACTGTAGCAAAGAATGTAGCATTCTCAACCTTGTAGAAATCTCTTAACAACAATCTTGGTAAAGTTGTCTGCATGAATGGTAATTGCTTAGCCATTTGCTTTGAGAAACGCGCAAAACCTGCGATGTAATCTTCTACAATCTTGATCTCTGATAAATCGTAATCTACTTGACCTTTAGATGCTCCCTCAGTCTGAACTGCAATTGCACCCTCTCCACCAGTCTCACGATATTGAACATAAAGTCCAGTACCGCTTATTGAAGTTGGCATTAAATCTCTAAAGTTGATTTTTTGAGATGGCAATAAAGCTTGAGTAGCAGCATAAGTAGCTACACCATCACCAGTCAAGTTATTTGACAAAGTCATGTTTCCTACAGCTTTGATTTCCATTCTGAATGGCTTACCCTTCTTTACGTTTTGAATCTCATCAAAGTTAGCCTCTAAGCCTTCGCTGAATAATTCACCAAATGACTTTTTTTCCATCTTCCCACCTGATGCAGACTTTACTCTTGTTTGTAACAAATCAAATCCCTTTAAGATTGCAGCTTGCTCAGCTTTCAACTTGTTAAACTCTTCAGTCATAGCTTTTACAGCCTCAGCTGAATCACTACCGTTACCGAATGCGTTGATTTTCTCATCAACCGCTGTTACTACTGACTTTAATTGATCAGCAATCTCAGACTTAGTTTTCTCAGATATTGAAGTTTCTAGTGTTGACTTTAACGCTTCCAATTCTGACATTAATTCTTTCTTTTCCATGTCTTTATGGTTTTTGTAATTGATTAAATTTTATTTCTAAACTGCCTGATTATATCCAATGTGTCATCAACTGGCTGAATGGTTGTAACCGGTTCAGTAGTGTTAGATTTCATATCTAGAATTAATTGAGCTAATTGTTTGCTGTGTAACAACAACATCTGAATTGTATCATCTGTTGCCGTTGTATTTCTGCAGAACTTATCAATAGCAGCCATCTTAGCTATTATCATGTCTACATCTAAATTCTTATCACCCTTAAGTGATGTAATAGGTGTCAATGCATTTGCACCCCATGCAGTCAACGAACTGCCCTCATATAACTTTACCTCAGTAATCTCAAACTGCCCTAATGATGGGTTACGTAAATAGTTTTCATAGGATTGGACTTGGTTACGCTTGATAATTTTAAACCCGATTGAATGCTCAGTTATTAACCCACTCTCTACCATCTTTATAAAATCCTCACCTCCCTCATGCGTTCCTACCTGACTCTCATAATACAATCCGTACTCATCCTCTCTTAAGGTCAATAACTTGCCTAACGGTTGTGATGGATCATGATTAAGTAAATGCTTTATTCTCGGTTGTGTTGATGATGGTCCTTGCTCATTGATTGTCTTAGTAAATGCACCAGGCTTCATAATGTCGCCATCTGAATCTACATTATTGAACTTGCTAAAATACCCTGTAACAATACCCTGAATTGGATTCATATCCATTATCTCAGATACTATTGATACATCCTTTATGTTGTATATGCTGTTCATTGGTATAAAGTTACTAATTTATTTTAAATATAAAACCAAATATTTTGCACCTAGTAAGGGATTCGCACCCTTATCTCCTCACTATGTAAGGACGTTTCCTAATGTTGGTATTCATTCCCAATTACGCCAACTAGGTGTCTATCTATTAAATGTCTCTTAACTTCTTCTTATTATTCTACCGTTCCTATCTCTCTTAGCATTGAACGCAACCGTACATCTGCAATTTACTACTTCCTCAGCTGGAACTGCCAACCCGTTAGGCTGTGTCCTCACACCCGGTTGCATCATGCCAATATCACCAAGCTTTGCATTGGTTAATGTAAATGGTGTCTCAATTGGTAGCCTCGTACCATCAACCATCTTATGATCGTGCCTTGTACGTTTATCCTTTACCGCTATCCATACTTTCTCCATTACATTGCCACTCTCATTTGCATAAATCATAGCAGCACCATTTGCACTTGTGACCGTCTCTGTTCTTGCTATCCTCCTTGCCCTCATTGCATTAAATGCCGGGCTTACCAACAACTGCCTTACTATATCATCAAATGAAGCACCTGTTACCGCTGCATCACTTAATACCCTTTGTATAAATGCTGTGCTATAGCTTGTCATAAGATTTGCATCATTTAACAAATCAATTCCATAGTATTGATTCATCAATTCCACTATCCTTTCATTAAAACCCATCTGACCAGTAACAAAGGCATCATCTGCCTTTATTGATTCAACTCTTGTAACTCTTGCCCATGCCGGACCAACAGTCTTATACAATGAAACTAACACATCATAGATTGGGAAAACTGGCAATGTCATTGGATCCTGTGTCTTTACAAATGCATCCAATTGAATCTTTAAAGCCTTATGAAACTTTGGCGCATACAATTTCTCATATCTCTGTTGGAACTTACTCCACCTGTTCCAATATGATTGCTGTTCCTGTTGTGTCATAAACTAACTGTAATGCTTAAACCTTGACTACCTAATTTGTTTGCTAATGATTTCTTTATCTGCTCTACCTTCCATTCTCTCTGCTGTTTCTTTAACGCACAAGATGGCACTGGTAATTCACTGATTAACATCAATGAAATTTTACTGTGTATTATCTGTGTAATTTGCTCAATACTTTTTTCCATCATTACAAAGGTAAATCATCAATACTGATCGTTAAATCCGTTATTAACTGCTTCCCTGAATCAATTATAATTTGATTCATTGCATCCTCTTCTATTATCTCAAAGTCTTGTATCTCACGCTTCTCATTCGGTGTTATCCACCACATAGCAGATAATGCCTCAGCTTGTGTCTTCATGTCATCCTGCATAGCCGGAATGTCGCTTATGTCAATCTCAATTGTTCTGCTTATTCCATCTTGATACATTGGCAATATACCCCTTATCAATGCATCCCTAAACAAATGTATGTTCGGTAGTATTGAGTTTGTATACAACATCTTTAAAGCCGTATTCATGTTGTTGTATGTACTGCTATCTGTATTATTCAACAATACCTCCGGAAACTTATATGCATTGCAAATCTTTGTAAAGTCTATCTTTTGTAAATCACTTACCTCCATATCTGCTAACTTCAACCCTAGCTCTAAGTATCCCATCTCACCAGCTGCGAAATATGGCGCACCTTTGTTACTGCTGTTCTTAAGATACTTTGCAAAGTCATTTTTTCTTTGACCTAATGTCTCAATAGCAAAGTCTGATTTCTCATACACAATACCCGGAATGCCACCATTTTGCATCTGTGCTACTGATGCATTCATTCCAGCATCCAATCTAGTTACACGCTTTGTTAACACTTGCAATGGGCTAAGGCCTCTGAACTGCTGACCATTAGTAATGGTAGGATTGTAATACTTCACATGAATAATATCATCTGTACTAAACGTACCATCAAATCCTACATCAAAGTATCTATAACCAACAACACGCTGAGGAAAGCTATCACTAACCAACACTGTTACATTCTGATTGTTCAATGCATGCAGTGTAACCATCCCGGCATTCGGTCCTAACTCCAACACCTCTTTATAAAGAAACAACTCACCAGTAATGTATAAGATTGTGTAATACATAATCTTATCCTCATAACTAATGCCGTTCAGCATCTTCATAAAGATATCATCTTGCTGTAAATCCTGCAGTGCTTTTGTCTTGTAGTATTTCTTTTGTATGCTCTTAAAATCGTGTCTCTTATAACCCTTCATTGCCACATCATCTACAACCTCATAGCCATAGAATGGAATCCTTGCAGCCGTCTCAGCTAAGTAACTGATCACTGAATAAATATCATCTATTGTTGTATACTGGTTGATTGCTTCAATAGTTTGCCAACTTGGGAATATGGCATTACTAGCGTTGATGGTCATACCCATCATGTTATTCACTGCCTTAGTTTTGGTTTCTTTTTTGCCAAATAACTTATCAATCCATTTCATACGCAAACACCATTTTAGGTTTAAACTCAAATATTTCTCTCATCATAAACATATCCAATAAATCAGGGCTATCCCCATTAAGCTTTATCTTCATCTCATCCTTACCAATGATTCTTAGCTTACCATCATAATCACTCTTAGCTCGTTGTATAGCCTTACGCTCATACATGAATCGTTGTTTGACCGTCATCGTATTATCATACATTTTACTAGCAACATGCTTATTAATCTTCATTCTACCCATACTAACTGCATTGCCTGTACGATAGTAACACTGTGTCTTTAAGTTCATATAATTCTCTTTTATCAGTCTACCACTTGCCTCATCCTTTATACTCATTGCTGATGCCCCACCATTGAACGGAACTGCACCACGAATGAATCCATCTACATAACTACCTACACCATCAGCGTCATAACAAATATAACGATTTTCTACTGAATACTTTTGAGCAATCCTATTAATTAAATCTATCACTTGCTTACCATCACTCTTATCCATTATCTCAATGTCCATCAGCTCCATTCCTTCCCAATACCCCACAACAAGCTTATTGCTTCCCTTCATCGCAATATCAGCTGTGATGTATCTACCAGTCTTATCAACTCCTTTAATGTTATCAAAAATACCAACAAATGCATCATAATCATAAATGTCATTTGGACTGTTGCTTACCTTCCATCTACCCTCTAACAATTGCCTCCTAGTATCTTCATCTTGGCTAAGCAAGTTACCCGGATATGATGGATCATGTTTCAACCCTTCTTTGTTATCGTAGATGCTACCACTCACAAACGTAATTGACTTGATAAAGTCTCTAGGCGTTAACCCTGATGCATCTATCATCGGCTTAATGATATGCTCAGCCTTATCATATACCTCATCATAGCTATCACCCCAAATGTAATCATGTCCGTACTTGATGAAGTATCTTAGCTTTCCTCTACGCTCCAGTATTGGAAAGCCAGTCTCACTATCTATCCACCAACTAATCAGCTTGTACACCCATGATTCAGGATCAGGGTTACATGTTGCCCTAACATATGGCTTCACACTGCAGGCAGAACGGTTACGTGATAGCAGATAAAAGAACATAGACTCAGTGAAGTGTGTCAACTCATCAAAGCCTAAAAAAGGAATCTGCGCACCTTGCCAATCGTATTTGTTTTTCTCATACTCCAAATGCCTAAATGATATCTTTACTCCGGATGGGAATTTCCAGTCTAGAGATGACTCCCTTGCATCACCTTTGACGATTGGATAAAGCTTTGTACTGGTATCCCATAAGCCACCCTCGTTTCTGATCTGTACGCTAGTCCTCCTGAATATCACACCACCAAATCCTTTTATGTCAATGTGTCTGATTGGATCAAGTAGCAAAGCAAATGTCTTACCAACAAATGCAGCTGCACCACCTATCACGATGTCTGCACCGCTTGACAAAGCTATTGTCTGATAACCTGATTGAGGTCTTATGTAGTTGATGTTATACTGTTGGTTCAATGATATCGTCTATTGGTTCTATTGGTTCAATGAAGTTATCCCGGCCATTATCCGGTAGCTGTATTATCTCAATTGTTTTTATGTCCTGTTCTACACTCATCTCAATCTTATCTGTTGGTTTCCCTACTCCATGCTCCCAGCAGAACTTAACCAGTGCAGGCTCACCTGAATTAAGCAAATGTATAAACCCTTCCTTAATGCCTCCATAATGTTGCTCAATGGCTTGCACTGCCAATTCCCGCACGTTTATTTCGTACTCTTTCTTTGGTCTGCCGGAACCTGGTCTATATCCTCCTAATAATCCCATGTGAAAATCTCAATTTTAATCAGTATAAAATTACTTAATTTTCTAGACATAACGATAATTAAATGACTTCTTAACTAATTTTAATGCCCTTTTACGGTCAATTAACAATACATCCTTCATCTCGTATATGTCTTTAAATATCGTGCCAGTACTGACCTCTAAAATAGATTTAGGCTTTGCACCATTTTTTCTTTGTTTAGCATTTATGATTTTTATCAGCTCATCATTTTTATAAACTTTGTAGAGATTTTTTATGCCTTCATACATCTTTAAAATTTGCTCCATAATTTCCTCATCTGACCTGGTAGTTGTTGCCACCTTGTAGGCTAGTATTTTGTTAGAATTATACACTCTATAAATTGTTGGTTTTTGCATATATTTTTTGTTGATGTAACCGATGTAACCCATTTTTGCCCAAAACACTATTATATATATACACACACTTTTTTTTTTTTTTTTTATTTATTTAATAAAAAC
>Ga0304730_1000689_pt1 | contig 28211 bp, 26 predicted proteins | sample M_130628_MF_Meta_FD_190474 | JGI IMG/M metagenome (GOLD analysis project Ga0304730, IMG submission 190474) | Freshwater microbial communities from Lake Montjoie, Canada to study carbon cycling - M_130628_MF_MetaG (v2) (version 2) | ecosystem: Environmental > Aquatic > Freshwater > Lake | place...
CTGGTATCATTTCCATACAGGTCCTTTTTTTAGAATTTTTATGTTTTCAAAGTCTAAAATATCTTAAAAAGGGACCCTTGTTTATTTTTCAATTAATTTTCGGATAAGCTCTTATATAATTTTGAAAAAAAGAAATTTGATTTTTCTTTATTACCTGATGCCGTACAAAAATCAGTAAATCCAAATTTTAAAACTTTTTTTGAAACTTATAATAATCCATTAGATCCTAACCTCTTTGGTAAGACAACTGAAGAATGGTTTTTTCTTGTTAAAGAAACATCTTTAACAAGAGGTGTATGGGATGACTTTTATGGAAGCAAAGACAATGTTTTAGCTGCATGTAATTATTTTTTAGGTACAAACGCTGACACTTTTGTAGACTTTGGTTCACAAATCTCAACTGACACACATACAGTAAAATTTGGTCCTTATAACGCAGCCAATGAAACTGTTTCTATGGATATTAGAGATGGTAACAGATCTGTTCTTGGTTTGCTTACAACTATGTCTATGGGGCATGCAGATTTTAAATTAAAGACCACATCGTATACAAATATTTTTATTGGAGACAAAAGCATTTCAGGTCGTTATACTTTTAGAGGATATAATAGTATCGCTTTTAAAGTTCTAAAATCATTACAATCAAAATACGGAATAATTTTAATTGGTATCTTATTAGAGCAAGATAGTAATGACATTATTGATGAAGCTTTTAAACAGAAAGATATCAATATAATCGATTGGCTTATTGAAAGCGGATCGATAAATGTTAATGACATTAACAAAACGGGAGAAACTTTTCTTATAAGGGCATTACCTCTAAGAACAATTAATATTTTAAAAAAACTTCTTGATGATGGCGCACAAGCTTCAATAAATGCTCAGGATCTTTTTGGGCGCACAGCTCTTTATTATGCAGTTCTTAATAATGATATTAACGCTGTAAATCTTTTTATAGCTTATGGAGCAGATCCGTCACTAGCTGATCGTGATGGAACCTCACCAATAGATCTTGCAAAAGACCAAGATGTATTATTAAGAATTTTACAACCTGATACTGGTTTAAAACTTATCGAAGCTATTAGAAATGGTTTTAAAGATCAAATTGAAAGCTTATTATCTACTCCTGGTGTAGCTACAGACACCGTAAATACATCGAACCAAACCGCTTTGCAGATTGCTTTAGAAATAGAAGACTTTGAAACAGTTGATCGCCTTATGGAATATGGAATTGGTAATTCAATTTCAATTATAAATGCTCAAAAAAAATCTCCGCTTATTCCAATAATCGCTAGCAAAAAATTAGACAAAGAAAAAAAATTAGAAATGATAAAATTTTTTATTGAAAATGGTGCAAGCAGTTCTCTTGTAAATGAACATAATGATTCGGGTTTAAAAGCCGCACTTATACTTGGCGATATTGATATTTTAGATTTTCTTCTTAAGAATGGCGCAGAATCTTTACTCTCTTTCGCTTTTGTTTATCAGGGTCAATTCGTTACCCCTTTAGAGCTATCATTAAAGTTAAGGCATTCTGATGATTTTCAAAAATTACTTTTAAAGCATGGCGCTGATCCAAGAATTTTTTCAGGAGTCGATAGTGACCGTAAGTTTAAGAAAAAGAGCAAAGAACCTGCTGTCAGTATTTTTGAATATTATAATAAAAAAGATTTTCTTAAAGAAGCTGCCGAAGAACTTAATCAGGCAGGAATACCAATACCCGGTGAAGACGATGACGATGAAGGTAACTAATTGCCTTATCGCAGTGACTTAGTAAACTAAACTATGGAGGGAAGTTAAAAAAATTCTCTCCATTTTATTTTAAAAAGGAATTGTATAAGGAATAGTTACTCATGAATGATAAAGATCTTATAACAGGATTTGAGCGCTATCTATTAACTGAACGACGAGTGTCACGCAATACATTTGATGCCTACAAAAATGATTTATCTCAATTTGTTGAGTACCTTACAACACAACAGGTCACGCTCAGCACTATTGACGAAACCATGCTTAAGTCATTTTTAAAGTACCTTAAAGAAAGCGGGCTGGGAGCACGTAGTATGGCTCGCAAAATTTCGTGCCTTAAAACCTTTTTTAATTATGCGCACGAACAACAAGGCATGGTTAATTTTGCACAAACTTTATTTACCCCACGGCACGAAAAAAAACTCCCTCATTACGCGCAAGAAAAAGATATTGAACAGTTACTAGAAACATCCTATCAAGAAAAAACGGATGTAGGGATTAGAAATCGAGTGATGCTCTATGTTCTTTATAGCTCTGGCATGAGAATTAGCGAATTAGTTGCTATAACCATAGAAGGAGTAAATTTTTTAGAATCAGTAATTACTATTTCTGGAAAAGGCGGAAAAGAACGGATGATCCCTATGCCAGAAGACGTAATGAGCATGGTTAAAGAGTATGTAGAAGTTACGCATCCACGTTTAACAGTAAAAAAGGGTGAGTCTTATACGACAACTGCTCTCTTTCCAACTTTCTATGGAGGCATTCTGCGTCCTGTAACTCGTCAATCGTTTTGGTTGTATTTGAATGACCTTGTACATAAAGCTGGATTAACTCATACGCTGTCTCCTCATCAACTACGCCATTCCCTTGCCACTCACTTACTTAAGCGTGGTGTAAATTTGCGCTCAATTCAAATGTTATTGGGACACGAAACTATCAACACGGTGCAAATCTATACTCATGTAGAAACTGATCATTTGCGTAAAATTTATGATAAAAAACATTCGCGCTCGTAAAATTTTTTCATTCGCAGTAAACGGCAGTCGCGTTATTAGCGCACTGTTTCTCATGCTCGTGACAACACGTCTCTTTACTCAACCAGAAATAACTATTGGCAATCTTGAGCCAGAATCAATACAGCAACTTCACAATTTTTCAAAGGATAATCCAGGAGCGTTCACCATTCATCTTGTTCCAAAAAAAAATTGGCTTGCCGGCATGACCGATTTTGTAAGTGGGCCATTTTCTGCTCTTCGTAATGCCTGTAGTTTAAAAAACATAAGCCTTACTTTAATTTCTGGAGCATTAAGCCTTGGATGGATTTCATATCTTTTCTGCGCCTACCTCATTTACAAAACCTATCTTGTTATAAAAAATGTTAACTCATGGGCCAACTGGTGTTCTAATGATGATGTATTATCTGATTACGATGCCTTATACAAGAAGTTTGACCATTATAAAAAAATGCGCGCTTCTACAAAAAAAGGTTCTGCTCTTTCCATGACACTCCACCAAGAAAAAGAACTTCTTGGTGCCTACTTACGCCTTGATGCGTTTCTTAATACCCACAAAATACGGCATTACTTTCCCTATACACGAGCTACACACATACAAATAATTTCTGCTTATGCAAAATTACAAAAAGCAGAAACCTTGCTTGCAGTACGTAATTGAGGATTTTTTAAGCAGCAAGAAAACTCTTGTCAAAAAAAATGATCCTTTTATAGAATTAAATTTTATCTATTCCTACAAAAAAAGAGGGGCTATGTTATTAAAACAAGAATTTATTCTACTTCTACTACTCACAACATCTTTAACACATGCAAAACAATCAGTTGATTACAACGGTAATTATATCAACCCCTCTGGCGAAATTATAATTACTCCCGCAACATCTTCTGCCACCCTTGCTCGTTACACTCAAACAATAAACGTTGCTGGATTACTTGACCAAACTTTCGGTTCATTAGGAATAGCAGATCCTAATTTTTTACCTCTAAACAACAGCCAACTACAGGCTTTAGTTATCCAGCCTGATGGAAAATTAGTAGCCGCTGGCTATACGAGTAATGGTGTAAATAATCGTTTTATAATAAGTCGCTATAACACTAATGGATCTTTGGATATTTCATTTGGTACTGCAGGTTTCACGGTTACCGATGTTACGCCTGGTAACAATAGTATAGCAAATGCCTTGATTATCCAACCTGATGGAAAGTTAGTAGCTGCCGGCTATGGTGGCAATGGAGTCAATGACGTTTTTGCTATCGTTCGCTATACCACCAATGGAATACTTGATACCTCTTTTGGGACTAATGGCATAACAAGCACTGATGTCTCTCCAGGTATTCAAAATCAAATAAAAGCCTTAGTCATACAACCTGATGGAAAGTTGGTAGCTGCTGGATTTGCAAACAATGGCGTAAATCAACTTTTCGCTCTTGCTCGCTATAGCGCTAATGGAGTTCTTGATACTACTACTTTTGGCACAGGTGGGATAACAACTACCGATGCTACTCCTGTTAATGGAAGCCAAATAAATGCTTTAATCATACAACCTGATGGAAAGTTAGTAGCTGCAGGCTATGGAAGCAATGGTGTTTATCAACTTTTCACTCTTGCTCGCTATAGCACTAATGGAATTCTCGATACTGCTACTTTTGGCACTGCAGGTATCACGGTTACCGATGTTACCCCTCCTAATACGAGCCTAGCAAATGCTTTAATCATACAACCTGATGGAAAGTTAGTAGCTGCAGGCTATGGCGGCAATGGTGTAAATAATTTTTCCACTCTCACACGCTATAACAATAATGGAATTCTCGATACTACTTTTGGTACTGCTGGCATCACGGTTACCAATGTTACTCCTCTTAACAATAATCAGATAAACGCTTGCCTTATTCAACCTGATGGAAAGTTAATAGCTGCAGGCTATGGAAGCAATGGTGTAAATAATTTTTTTGCTCTCACTCGCTATAGTGCTAATGGAATTCTCGATACTACTTTTGGCACTGCTGGCATAACAACTACCGATGTCACCTCTCCTAACAACAATCAGATAAACGCTTGCCTTATTCAACCTGATGGAAAAATAGTAGCGGCAGGCTATGGCAGCAATGGTGTACAACTTTTTGCTCTCACACGTTACACTAACCCCTTTACTCTTGCTTCATTTACTGCCAGTTATGGAGAAGTAGGACTCCTTTAGACTTAATACGAAACAGAAATGCGCACGATAAGTTTATTGGAAATCCACTCTAGACTGCCTCGATTTCAATAATCGACAAGAATACAAGCCTCTTGTAAAAAGGGTCAATTGATTTTGCCAAAAAACGATAGGTGCGCTATACTTTTTACTCTATATTTCTATCTAAAAATCAGTTAACGCAAGGATCCTTCCATGGCGGAAAAGTTTGTAGTTGAACAGAAATCTTTGTTGGCAATGCTCTCCTCTATGCAGCCAATTTGTTCGAAAAGAACAACGGTAGAAGCAACCGCTTCAATCTTATGCAATGTAGGGCCTAAAGAACTGATTTTAAAAAGCACCGATTTAGAAATCAGCCTACAGTCAAGTTATGCAATTAAAGAAAGTTCGCTTTCTGAACCACAAGCCTTTTTAGTAAATGGTAAGCGTTTATTTGATTTGGTACGTGAACTTGATGGTGAAATAACACTAACTCTTTCAAAAAACCAACTCTTATTAACTGCTGGAAACGTCCAACTAGCTCTTAATATTAAAGATGCGCAAGAGTTTCCTCCGTTTCCAGAACGGATTGAAAACCTTATGCAACTGGAATCTTCATTCCTTTCTATGCTTCTTGATAAAGTTGCATTTCTTATTCCTCAAAGCAATTCAAATCCAGCCCTTAATGGTTTATACCTTGAACTAAACAAAGATTCTTTGACAATGACGACTACTGATGGTCATTGCCTTGCACAAGTAAAAACGTCACGTTACCACTTAGAAACACCTCATACGTGGTTAGTGCCTCGTCGCGCAATAATTGAACTTAAAAAGATTTTGGAAGATTTTAAAGAAACTCAAGTCTTTTTAGGTGTTTGTGGGAATCAACTTGTTTTCTCTGGTGAGCTTTTCAATTTTTTTACTAAGGTTCTTGCTCCTGCATTTCCTGAATACAAAGCTATTTTAGAAAAAAAGGGATTTGTGCCCGCAACAATTGATCGTTCAAGCCTTGTAAAAACGTTACGTAGATCAGCTTGTTTACTTTCTGGGCAATTTATAGCAACTTCTTTTGGTTTTAACAGTGATTTCCTTGATGTTAGTCTTCACAACAAAGAAGTTGGTAAAATGGAAGAACGTCTTGGTTTAAAAGCATTTGAGGGTGGCAAGCTTGACGTTAAGTTTTATGCTCCTTATCTACTCAGTGGTTTGAATGTATTTCCCGAAGAAAATCTTACGTTTTATCTTAGCTCTTCATCCAAACCTATTATTTTTGAAACTGGCCATGAAGATGCTTATAATTTAACCTACCTTGTAATGCCAGTATCAACGACAGCTGCTTAGTGTGAACTCTACAACATGTATTAAATCATTATCACTTAAAAATTTTAGATGTTTTACCAACACCACCTTTTCTTTTGACTCACCAGTTGTGGTAATTGAGGGAATTAATGGTTCTGGTAAAACATCTTTACTTGAAGCTATTCACTATCTTTGTTACGTACGTTCATTTCGTACTCATATTCCTCATGACTTAGTATCATTTGGAAATGAAACTTTTTTTATTGCAGCTGCTTTACAAAATGATCTGGTTACTATTGGTTCAACAGGGACTAAACGACAAGTTAAAATCAATCAAAAACCAATAACTTCCTATACGCAACTTCGTAGTGTGTGCAGGGTGGTAACGGTCACCCAAGAAGATATCGATATCGTTAAAAGTAGTCCCGAAAAACGACGTAGTTTTCTTGATCATGCCTTAGCCCTCCATGACCCAAGGCTTACTGAAAAAATAAAAACCTTTAGACATATCCTTGATACCCGTAATGCTTTTTTGTTGCGCGGAGGGACAGAAGATGAGTTTGCTATTTGGACAGAAAAGCTTTGGGAAAGTTCTTACATTATTCAAAACGAACGCCGCGCATTCCTTGCAGTTATGCTTGAACACGCACAAAAACTTGAAGGCTATTTTTTACCTTCACATACATTTTCGATTACGTATCAACCCAAACAATATCAAAAAATGACATCGTATCAAGAGTTTTACTCGAAGTCCCAAAAGCTTTTTGAAAAAGAACGCTATCTTCGCAGATCTCTTTTTGGAGCCCACCTTGATGACATTGAAATTCTTTTTAATGGTAAGCCGGCTCGACTTTTTTCTTCTCGCGGGCAACAAAAACTTTTGACCTTATTTTTAAAAATAGCTCAAGTTGCTACGCTTAAATCAACTCATGGATCAACAATTTTTCTTATTGATGACTTCCTATCAGATTTTGATAATGAAACTCTTTTAAGAATCATTAAAATTTGTATCTTTTTAGAAGTTCAACTCATTTTTACCACACCTTTAAGCTCAGGGCCTGAACATACTGCATTAAACAGCATTGGCTGCTCTTTCTTAAAAATCGCAATATGAAAATAAACCCAGTAAATGCCTTATTTTAGCCCTCTAACGCGTTTGACAATAATGAATGAAAGAATTACATTGTAGTAATGATCAGCTTGAATAAACGCATCTGGAGATCAAAAATTTGAAATTAAAAGCACCTTTTTTATAAAAGTTAAAAAATTCTAAAACTAAGTTAATTTCTATGTGCTTAGTTTTGCAAAAGGCTTCATTACTACTCTCCTTTTTTCCATCGCGTTGATTTCGGTCAATGCGATGGTTTTTTTATGAGTATTTTTTTAGCAAAACAAACTGCCCGAGTAAAAAAGAGCTCTCATAAAAAAAAGCCTGAATATTTCAGGCCCTTTTAGTATTTAAAAATTGATCACTAAATTTTCTGAGCTGTTTGTTATGGAGTAACCTTCAGACTGCAGTGGCGAAAAAAATCATTTCGCCAATCTTAGTTTTTTATAACGTTCGCGTTCCCGCTCAATGCGTTGTTAATAGCTTTTGTACCCTTGGATCCAATTGATTGCCATGAGCTGCTCCTCCGGCAAAATACCATTGATAAGCTGTATTATTTTGAGAATCTTTTGCATTAATATCAGCTCCTTTGTGTATTAAACCCTGCAGTGCTTGAACATTATTACTATAGTCACCATTCCCAAGATTATAGGCAGCTATCATAAGAGGAGTAATTCCTCGAATTGTTAATAGCTTTTGTACCAATGGATCGAAGTGATTGCCATGAGCTGCTCCACCTTTAAGATACCATTGATAAGCTGTATTATTTTGAGAATCTTTTACCGTAATATCAGCTCCTTGATCTACTACCAAAGCGTTCATTGTTTTAAAATCATCCTGATAAGCAGCTACCATAAGTGGAGTAATTCCTAGATTTGGCGTTGTTAATAGCGTTTTTACAAATGGATCCAATTGATTCCAATATACTTTTCCACCTTTAAGATACCATTGATAAGCTGTATTATTTTGAGAATCTTTTACCGTAATATCAGCTCCTTTGTGTATTAAAGACACCATTGCTTGAACATTATCATTATAGTCACCTTCCCCAAGCTTAAATGCAGCATTCATAAGAGGCGTTATAGGTATTAATAGTGATTCTATATATAATCGGAATAATCCATTAACTTCATGCACTGCTGGTCCGTTAAGATACCATTGATAAGCTGTATTATTTTGAGAATCTTTTACCGTAATATCAGCTCCTTGATCTACTACCAAAGCATTAATCCTTTTAGAATCACCGTAATAAGCAGCTACCATAAGAGGAGTAATTCCTCGAATTGTTAATAGCTTTTGTACCAATGGATCGAAGTGATTGCCATGAGCTGTTCCACCTTTAAGATACCATTGATAAGCTGTATTATTTTGAGAATCTTTTACCGTAATATCAGCTCCTTTGTGTATTAAAGACACCATTGCTTGAACATTATTATTATAGTCACCACTCCCAAGATTATAGGCAGCACTCATAAGAGGTGTCATGGGTTCATTAGCGTGTGTACATAAACTCCCAAACAACATAATTGTTACTATCAATTTCTTCATTTTACGGTCCTTTTTTATACATTAAATAAACTCCACGCTTATCCTTACTACTTACCATAACAACATCCCCCACCACCAGTTAATATTCTATTAGAAATTAAAATGGGCGGGCGTGTAGCAAAATTTTTTATGCTTAAATGATTCTTACAGTTTTTTAAATTTTCTTTTTGCTCATAAAACTTTCTACCCTTATCATGTTTATTTAAAGAGTTCTTTGAGGAATAAAACATGAAAAAAAGGGTGATAACCATACTGGGTATTGGGATTGGAATAGTGCTTCTAAGCCCTCTAAAAAATTTTTCTTATACAAAAACAATTTTCACCCTTGCCGAGGTCAGCGCAATAAAACAAGAACAAAATTGCCCCTTTGGCATCGGAAAAAAAACCTCTCCATGTATTCTTGATGGCACCTCATCTTCCAAAAATTTACGCAAGCCCTTTACCTCTTGCAATTATGAATGGTGGCAATTGTTTCCTACAACTGGCCTAAGTCGTACAACCGAACCTCTCAGTTACCCCTATTTACCTCATTCCTATAATCTCTGCGAACTTGCGCCCCATCTTGGCAAAGGTGTTTCCGTTACTCTTATTGATACCGGTATTTTTGGTTTTACATTTTCAACAGAAACTCAAACCTTTATTAAACACCCAGATTTGACTATTGTGGGTGATTTTACCCACGAACCTCATAATACTATTCCTTTTGTGGGTAAAAATTATGACTCTTTTAAAGAGCTTGTTACTTTTGTTGTACATCACACAAAAGAAAATCTACGAGATAAAAAAAAAATCTATCGACTACTGCCTGAATGGATTCTTGAATACCTGACAACCAAAACAACCTCTGGTCTTGATGCATACCTCCAAGAGAATGGTTCACTTGATCTTTTTGAAAGAAATATTCTTTTCTTTTTATCACCAAAAAAATTGCTTTCTGTTGAAGGAAAAAGAATCAAAAACACACTACTTTTTGGTAACCATGGATTCACTCATTTTACTATTGCAACACTATCATCAGGTCAAAAAGTAGTAGCAGAATGTCTTCCTTTTCCTTCGCTACTCAGATCTCCCATGGCAGATCACGCAACACACACTGCCAGCATTATCGGTGCTCGATCTTCATGTTGTGGGCTTGCCCCTGAATGTTCACTCCGCGTTATTAAGGGATTGCACGAAGAACAAGGGATAACAACCGACGTTAATCACATAACTCATGCATTTGAACGAGCTCTAGACTATCAAACGGACATTATTAATCTTAGTTTAAAACTTGATGACACTATTGACCCTTACAATCCAATTTTTAAAAAATTAGAAAAAATAGTTACGACATTTCCTTACGTTTGTTGTGCCGCAGGAAATCAAGGAACAAAAAAACCTGGCCGCATCTCCTATCCGGCCAGGTTTAAAAATGTTCCTTTTTCCGTTGGATCTTTTGGGTGTTATTACGATAGAGCAACAAATAATTATTCATGTCCTCTTTCTTCTTTCAGTCAATACGAAAAAGGCGTAGGGCCCCATTTTGTTGCTCCTGGAGAAAACATTCTTGGGTGCTCATACGCTTATGCAGATAAAGAACCTTTATATAGTTTAAAAACTGGTACATCTTGTGCAACTGCTTTTATGAGTGGCGCACTTGCTCTTATACTTGGTGAATTTAAAAATGATTTTTCATCATCACAAATACGGGCTGTTTGCCAAGCTTCATGCTTTAAACTTCACAATACTAAAGAATGGAAAGAGCAAGTCACCTACGGAGTTCTTGATGTCAGAACAGCATTATTTACTCTTCATGTTTTAAAAAAAATTAAAATTCTTTTGTCATTAAGCATAGTTGAAAAAAAGTTTGATTTTTTATTGTCCTCTATCCATACAGAGTTATTTACTTTGCCTAATAATTATGGAAAAAAACAAAAATTTATCCATTCATTTAAAGAAAGTTTTATTGATTATTATAACGAAAGCTTAGCAACGCCTCTTGAAAAAGAGCTTGCTATGACAGTTACTAAAGCAATTGATACTATTGCGACCAAAGTTATTGCTAAAAACTCCTTTCCTTCCCGCCAGTGAAAAGCTATGTTTGAAAAATGTTATCAAAAAATGAAAAGTTAAAAGACAGGAGTAGACTATGAAGTACCTCTTTAGGCAACTACTTTTTTTGGCCACGCTTATGTATCACGTAGGAGTAATTGCCCATTCAGAATATTTATATCCCGTTGGTACGGTTATTTTTGAGAATACTGAACGCATAGCTGTTCTTTATCAACAAGGTCCGCATCTTGAATTATGGTTATGGGATCCATTAACCAAGATTGCTTTTAAAGGACTCTCTCAACATATTCCTGCAGGGCTAACCATTCTTCCTTCTCATACTCAATTTAGTTTTATTGATCACGAACGTATTCGTATAAAAGCACTTTCTAAAAAGTCTCCGCGATCGTTAGACATGTACCCACTCTATGACTTCGGATTACTTTACTGGATCGATGATGAAAATTGTTATTGCAGCGCACGAGAACGTCATCATTATAATCTTTTTCACATCACAACTGACAGTAATCTCTATCGGCTTACTCGTTCTAATGAATCAGACTATACTTATCCACAAAAAATAAACCTTGATCTTTTTTATATTAAAAGAAATGAACAAGGAATCTACACTATCGAAAAAACAAGTTACCCTACAAGCGAAATTTCTAACTGTCAGGCAAAAATACATAACTTACAAGAAGAAATAACCTTAGAAAAAATAGAACTTGTAAATGAAGAAAACCCACGATCATGCCTTGTTGGAAACACTCCCGAAATCCTTTTTAGTTGTAACGAACATGACAAAGCGCTTACTTTTTTTAAAATGAAAAACGAAAAAGAAGGTTTTTTTCTCAAACACATTGATCACCCATTTATTGAACGGTTTGAAAAAAGTATGAACTTTGAATGTTGGCATCTTACAAAAGAAGAAGCTGATAGATGGGCAGCACATAAGCTCTTTGATTTTTCTATCCCACTGCATTTTCTGTATGGACAACATCGGCTTTATGAATCCATTTTAAGATTATTACCTTTATATACAGATGAAAATATTTTTTATGTGAGCGCAAACACGCAAGGATACTTGAACGTATATCGTTACAGTACGTTGAATGCTTCAATAACGTTGCTGACAGAAGCGTCTCAAAAAAAAACTGAAGAAAAATATCTTTTTACTCCTTGTTTTTACAAAGGAATAGGGTTTTGCGGTGGAATGATCAAGACAGAAGAAAATTCCTTAGCGAGTGGACCAACAATTCAAGAAGCAGAACATGGGGAACAGATTTTTACGTTTCCTCATGTTAATGCAAATTAAGCGGTTAAAAAGTAGCGTACTGGAGGAAGACGCGGCCAGAGGCAAGCCTCATTTTTAATCAAGCGTCGCCTGAAAAGTACGCATCTTCATTATAAATATATTTATAATGAATTATGCTTATTTTTATTCTGCTCAACTTTAAAACTAAATACACACCATTATATTAAGCTTAAATATATTCAAAAAATTTTTCTCAAGATTATCGCCCTTCTTTCTTATTTACATAATAGCTATTATCAGACCCAGTATTACTTTTAAAAAGGCCCTCTTTTTCACGCATACTCGCAATAACAGTATTTTTTCTTTTTCATTCATCTTCGAATATGAAATCTAACGAGTAATGGAAGAAACAACTGGCGTTTTTACTGACCACATACCACACAAAGTAATAGCTAAAGCATCCGTAACATCATGCTTAACTTGTTCTCCCAACTTAGGAAACAAACGCGCAATTACTATAGCAACTTGTTCTTTGCTTGCTCCACCAAATCCCGTCAATGTTTGCTTAACCTGCCGAGGAGCAAATTCATGCACCTCAAGTGAATACGTATGAGCAAGTAAATAAAGAATGCCTCGCAAATATCCTAATTTTAAAAAGGTCTGCGTATTCTTACCTAAAAATGGTGTCTCTAATGAAATATGAGTTACGGAATGATCAATAATCTTTTTATTAAAAAATTCATGAAACAAGCCGGTTCGCTCAATAAGTGTTTTTGTCTGTGGCAAATGAAGATAGCCATAATCAAGAACAACAGTACGCTGCTTTTCTTTACGCAGAATACCAAAACCTGCATACCTAAAACCCGGATCTATACCTAATAAAACCATACAAAAACCCTCAAAAGCACAGCCCCCACAGCCCCGAAGATTACGACTTAGCTCACAAATACAAGCACAGCAAGTCTTGAATTAGCTCTTACTTTTAATTTTAATTCTATTCACCGTGCCGTTATACGACAATTGCTTTATTCTCAAAAACCTTCAAGATCTTCGAATTTTGTAAGCTCACGTAAAAATTGTAATTGCACCATTCCCGTTGGACCGTTACGCTGTTTGCCCACAATAAGTTCTGCAAGAGCTGGATTTTCTGTATCAGGGTTATAAACAATATCTCGATACAAGAACATAATAACGTCCGCATCCTGTTCAATAGCACCAGACTCACGTAAGTCAGAAAGCATTGGGCGTTTATCCATACGACTATCAACGGCACGCGAAAGCTGAGATAAAGCAAGAATGGGAACCTGTAACTCTTTTGCCAACGCTTTTAATGCACGTGAAATTTCAGAAACTTCTTGATGCCGATTTTCATGTTTCTTTGTACTGTGAAGCATTTGTAGATAATCGATAACTAAAAAATCAATCCCATGCTGCGATTTAAGCTTTCGTGCTTTTGCACGTAGTGCCATAATATCAAGACCAGCAGTATCATCTATAAATAATTTTCTTTCTGAAAGACGCGATGCTGCATTAATAAGCTCAACCCACTCATCTGACGTAATCGTTGCATTACGAATATTATGATGTGCAATATTTGATTCTGCTGACAACAAACGAAGCGTTAATTGTTCGCCACCCATTTCAAGCGAAAACACACCAACATTCAAACCATTGGCTGCCGCATGGGACCCAATATTAAGAGCAAGAGCCGTTTTACCCATCGAAGGACGAGCCGCAAGAATAATCAAATCACCCTTTTGAAAACCGGATGTCATCTGATCCAGCACTTCATACCCAGATGCAATACCCGTTAACCCACCACTATTACTTTTAATATCAGAAAGATGCTGAAACGTTTTCTTCACCCAAATATTTAATTGAACAAAGTTTTGTTCAGCCCGCTTATTTGAAATTTGAAAAATCGTTTTTTCTGCTTCATCAAGAACCGCATTAATTTCTCGATCTTCCTGATTAAAACAAGAAGAAATAATAACACTCGCCGAATTAATCAAATCCCGCAAGACTGCTTTTTCTTTAATAATTTTTGCATGTTGAGCAACAAGCCCAAGAGAAGGAATATCTTCTTGCAATGACAATAACTGCACGACTCCGCCAATAGCTTCCAGTTGTCCTTTTTTATCAAGAACATCCTGAAGTGTAACCAAATCAACCCGCTCCATGCGTTGGGCAATATCAACAATCGCTTGATAGATAACCCGATGAGAAGGAACGTAAAAGTCCTGTGCCTGTAACAGCTCGACAACTTGCGCAACATTTTCGTCATTTAAAAGAAGCGCGCCAAGAACAGCTTTTTCAGCTTCCAAAGAACACGGGAGTTTTTTACCCAAAACACGCTCTGCGCTTTCAACTTTCTTAGGAAGATATTCCTTTTGTATATTCATAAATAATTACTGAGCCGCCGTAGCTTCTGCAACAACTTTTAAACCAATTTTCGGCTTTAGTTTACTCGTCAATTTAACAGTAATTTCAAAAGTTCCACGTTCTTTAATATTTTTATCAAACTCAATTTGACTCTTTGAAACAGCAACACCATGTCCCGCTAATAACTCAACTACTTCGGTTGCATTAACAGCACCATATAACTTCCCGTCATCATGCACTTTACGCTTAAGTACTAAATTAAGTGCTTTTATTTTTTCTGCAAGCATCGAAGTTTGGGTAGCAATAACTACTTCACGATGTACTACTTCACGCTTTTTTGCTTCATAAAATGCTTCATTTTGTGGAGTTATTTTTATTGCTAATTTTTGTGGGACTAAAAAGTTAAGAGCAAATCCCTCTTTAACTTTGACGACTTCTCCAGCCAATCCAACACTTTTAACATCCTTGAGCATGTATACTTTCATGGAGAATCCTCAGATACGCGGTTTTAAAACTGATCTCTTAAGTATAAAGCAAAAAACCAAACTGGGAAACTTAAAATAAGAGTGTTTTTATACCATTGAAAAATAAAAACGATAAATAGATTGACAAATTGAAAAATTAATGTAGTTTAAAAAAAAGAAAGTTTATATAAAAGCAAATAAAGAGTTCCCTGATGTATAAAAAAATATTATTTTTCTTAAGCTGTATAAACTTGCAATTATCTCATGCGAGCTCATTTTCTTTTGAGGTACCAGGAATAAGAACTCTATGTGCAGGAATAAGCCTTGGAGTTGCAGGAACATTAGCTTACAAATATTATGTTAGGGAAAAACAAAATAAAGAATTAATGGCGGAATCATATAAAGCTTTAACCAAAGAAGTCTATGAAAGACTAAGTAGAGAGATTCTTGATTTTTACGATATAGATAAGCGCAAAGAAAATGATGTATTTTGTATAGTAATTGAACCAATGGAAAACAGACTTCTATTACAAAATTCAAGAGAATTTTATCTAGAATATTTAAGAATCAAAATTCCAGAAAATGATGCCGAGTATAGAAAAGAATTAGCAACGTTTATAGATGAAAATTTTACAAATAAAGTAAAAAAAACCGATGCTACTAATGAAGACTTAAGAAAATCTTGTGAGTTAATGAAACAACAATTCACTAAGTATTTATTAAAAATATCTTATTCTTATGAAGCACATCATCATTCTTTTATTGAACGCGGTGCGCAACGCGAGCCCGAGATAGGATTTTCTGAAGGAGAAATGGTTAAAACTTTTTTTAAAAGCGATGCGGAATTTAGCGACAGTGGTGAAGAATAAAAAATTATCATAAAAATTATATTTTTCTAGTTGCCTCGAACCTTAGATAAATAAGCAATAACTGACTGTAGATTAACTAATTCTTCAGCATCTTCATCGCTGATAATAAGCGAAAACTCTTCTTCTAAGCGCATTACCAATTCTGTATGAGCCAACCAATCAAAGCCTAATTCTTCAAATAACATATGCCCATCAAGGGGAAGAGCAGGAACCTGCTCTTCGCATTGCTCAACAATAAGATTAGTTATTTTTGATACAAGATCATGTTTTTCTACCATAGCAACTCTCACTCTCTTTTTCCGAAGGTTCCCTTATCACTTACTATTGCAAGCGGGAAATGACACTAATATTAAATTTCTTCTTTCTTTTCTTGATGAGCTGACTGCTCAAGCGCTTTGATCTCTTTTTTTATTAAATCTTGTATATCATCAAACCCAACCAATGCATTAATATCGTCAAGCGAATTAATCGCAAATATTTTTTTAGTTGGATAACGTTCAGAAAATCCTTTTTGCAATCCAGCACCAGGACCAATTTCTAAAATATAATCGTAATCTTCAAAAGCTTCTTGCACTAAATCCCACTGAGTTCTTGCATGAATGTGTTGCATTAATCCAGCACGAACCATATCACCTTCCGTTAAAGGCAAACCAATAACACCGCTAACAAACGGAATAACCGCATCTTTAAAATCGACTTTTTCAAGATACATTTTCATTTGTTTTACAATATCATCCATTGCTGGAGCATGAAGCCCTCCACCAACAGGAGCATTCGTTACTGTTACATACGAAAATTGATTAAGTGATTCTTTAAGAATGCCGGCAGCCTCTTCTGTAGCAATCACCACAAATTGCTCTTTACCTTCAGCAACTGCTACCGCAGCAACTTCTGCTTTTTTTGAAACTTTTTTACATAATTTTTCAAGCTCAGAAAGCTCAAGCCCAACAATACGCATTCCTTTGCACAAAAACTGATCAAGGTAAAGTTGATAAAAGGATGCATATTTTTTAAGCAAATAAAGAGCATCAGGAACACTTAAAGAACCCGCAACAGTCAGGGCTGCATACTCACCAATATCGTAACCTGCAACCTTAGTAGGAGTAATTCCCACCTCTTCAAGCTTGCGTGCAATAGCCACAGAAACTACATACAGCGCTAGATACGCATTTTCTATTTTGGAAAGTTCTATATCAGAAGAAGCAAAACAAAGTTTTACAAAATTAATATCAAGACAGTTAGCCGCCTCTTCAAATAACTCTTGAGCTGTACGAGATTGGTCATAAAGCTCTTTGCCCATACCAACCCATTGACTACCATAACCCGAAAATATAAATGCTATTTTCATTGAAACCCACCCTTCTTTTTTAAAAAGCTTATTACAGAACAACCTAGTACTAAGTACCTCGTTACTCTGCTAAGAATCTCGCAAAACTCCTAATGCGCGCAAGACTCTTATCTTTTTTTAATAAAGCAAGAAGTTCAAAAACCCCAGGGCTTGAAGCTCCACCAGTTAACGCAATACGCAATGGCTGAGCACATGCAACAAGCTTAAGCCCTTCGTGTTCACACAATGATTTAATCAAAACGCCAACAGTATGCGCATCAAACGATTCGCACGGTTCAAGAATTTCAAGAATGGTATGAAGCAACGATAGTGTTGCGCCAGGAGTTATCCATTTAGCAACATCTTCAGAATTATAGGACGTCGGCCCTTCAAAAAAAGCCTGCATTTCTTGAGTTAGCTCAACCAATGTTTTAACGCGAGATTGATACAGCTGAATAGCTGCAATAACCGTTTCATGTGAATGAGCAGCTGTTATTTTTTCAAAAATTCGAGCAGAATCGGTAAGCACCATAAGCTGAGTTATTACTTCAGGAGAAACATCTCTTAGATACACCCCGTTCATCCACGCAAGTTTTTGATGATCAAAAATAGCCGCTTTTTTACCAACAGCCTCGATACCAAAACTCGCTATCATTTCTAAACGAGTAAAAAGTTCCTGATCCCCATGGGCCCATCCAAGACGGACAATATAGTTAATAAGAGCATCAGCCAAATACCCTTCATTACGATACGAAAGAACATCAACTGCACCATGACGTTTTGAAAGCTTACTACCATCAGGAGCAAGAATCATTGGAAGATGTGCAAAGGTTGGAACCATATAGCCACAAGCTTGATATAAAAGAATTTGCTTTGGGGTATTAGAAAGATGCTCTTCGCCACGAATAATATGAGTTATTCCTGAATAGTTATCATCAACCACCACGGCAAAATTATACATCGGAGTACCATCAGATCTAAAAATAATAAAATCATCAAGCTGATCGCGCTCAAAAACTACATGACCGCGAATAAGATCAGATACTTCAACACGCTTTATGTCTTCGGGAATCGCAAAACGAATACCATAAGAACGAGCTTCATTTTCAAGTAATGGCAGATTTCGGCAAAAACTATCGTAATGATAAAATTCATCCGTAACCCCTGCCGCTCTTACACGCGCTTCAATTTCTTCTGTAGTACAAAAACAGCGATATGCATGGCCTGATTCTAATAAATTTTTAAGAACTGCATGATAAGAATCTTGTCGTTTAGACTGAAAAAGTGGCACTTCATCACTTTCTATGCCAACCCACAAAAGAGCATCAAGAAGCGCTTTTACATATTTTTCTTCTGACCTTTCTCGATCAGTATCTTCTATACGAACCAGAAAGGTTCCGCCAGAATGACGCGCAAACAACCAATTAAAGAGAGCGGTCCGCAAACCACCTATATGCATATTTCCCGTTGGTGACGGAGCAAAACGGACACGAACTTTTTGAGACATTTACGCACGCTCTCTTTTTTTATTGTTATTCTGAAATAGTGTTCATTTTCATTTGAGCAATAGCTAAATAAGGAGACACTGTTCCTTTAAACTCATCATCTTTTGATCCACTAAATTTTTCCAGTAGGTGCCATGCATCACGTGCACGCGCCTCATCTTTAGCACACCAATAATAATAACCAAGTTCAAAAGCAGCCCTATCTGCAGAAGCATTTTTTGGATCAATAGCAAGCGCGTTCAAATCAGAAACACCTTCCTGCTCTTTACCTGCATCAAGCTTCATAAGAGCAGATTTTATTTTCCACTCATAGAAAAGCGGAGACTTTGGAGAGCCTTTAATGGCACTATCCATCGCCCGTAATGCTTCATCTTTTTTGCCTTCATACCAATAAATATCAGCTTCAAAAGCATGGGCACAACTTGAAAGAGCAGAAGAACCATGATTGCGCAAAACAATATCAAAGCTCAAATGAGCGTCTTCCAATTGTTGTTTTACAACTTGATCATCTGATTCTTTTGAATTGACCATTCGTAATATAGCACGATCATATTCTTCAAAAGCTTCTGACATTGCAAACTGAGCCTTTTGCTCACGAGAGGCAACGTACCACTTACGAACATTAAAGCTCCCAAGCGCAAAAAGAAGCACCATCACCACAGTACTTAACCATGTTGAATAATTATAATCTTTAAGCTCTTGCAACCATTGACGAACTATTCCTTGCATCATACAATCCTCGCTTATTTCTCCTTTTTTGACACTGCCCCCAACCTAACACACCCCCCTATAAAAGTGAAACTAGGCTTCGGTTCCTGCTGCTGCATCTGCTTGTTGAGCCTTAGCTTCCAAAGCTGCTACTCGTTTTTGACGAATATCTTGAACTCCAGCTCTTTTATCAGAGCGGTCAGCCTTAGTTGTCATAACTTTTCTACCTTTGTAAAAACCACAGTCTTTGCAGGCTTGGTGGCTTAATAAAGGGGCATCGCAATTGTTACATAGACCAACTTGTGGGAATGATAACCCTTTGTTGGCGAAACGCTTATCTCGTCTTTGACGGGAGCGCTTCCTTTTTGGTACTGGCATAATAAACTCCTAACCGACTTGTAGTCTCCGACTGACCAATTAGTGGCTTGCCGGATGAAAATGAAAAAGCGCATAAGCGCCACTATTTATAGAACACAAAAGATACACAAATTAGATAAAAAACGCAAAATTGATTAAGCCTCTCTTCTTTATGCTTTTACCCATAACCCCGCAAAGTCCTGCTCAAGCTTCCCAGAAAGCTGCAAATCGAATAACTCTGCCTTGAGCTCGTTTTCCGATTTCCCTGTTTTTTCAACTAACTCATCAAAGCTTATTGGTCGAGCACACAGAGCAATAAGTCCCGTTTCAACAATCTCTATTTTTTCTTTAAAAACAGGTTTTTTTACCACTTTTTTTTCTGGATGATCAATAAGCGAGGTTTGTTGAATAAGAGGAGCCTCCAAAGAAGGATAATCACGTAAAATCGCTTCTGCGCTCACAACCAATTGCGCTCCATCTTGCAAAATTTGATGGCATCCTGCACTTAATGGATCATCAAAATGACCGGGGACAGCATACACATTCCGACCTTCGTTAAGGGCTAAGCGAGCAGTAATCAGGGCACCACTTCCTTCTGCGGCTTGCACTACTAAGCACCCGCGGGACATACCTGCAATAATCCGATTACGTACCGGAAATTGCCAAGGAGCTCCTTCGTTTTCCAATGGGAAGCAACTGACCACTGCCCCACCCTCTTGCGCTACTTTGGCAAACAAATTTTTATTAGAAACAGGATAGGATCGTAGCAACCCCGTACCAACAACCACTACTGTAATGCCCCCTTGCTGTAACGTAAGCTCATGAGCCATCGTATCGATACCACGCGCACCCCCACTCACTATAATCATCCCTTGATCAATGCAAGGAGTAAGAATCGTATCAAGCGCCCGCTTACCGTACGAAGTGCCATCTCGCGAACCTACTACCGAAAGGGTTGGGCCATTATTCCATACCGGTTCACCCTGCCAATACAAAACTACTGGCGGCGCATAGGTATGCCACAATAAAGCTGGATAATCGGAACTCAACATCGTTGTCCAATTAACCCCTGTTTTTTCAATAAGTTCATATTCTCGATCAAAAAGAGCCTGATCAGCTAACCCTTCTACAAGCCTTGTTGCCATGTCTTCGGGAATACCGAACTGTAAACAATCTGAAACGTTCAACGCATAAAGATCGATGCCATATTCAATCACTCGTTCAACGAGCTTTTTAACAGCAACAGGACCAATGTTTTGAATTAAAGAAAGATGCAAGAGAGTGTGCGAGAGCATAAATTCCACAGTTTATAAAAAAATTGAATATAAGCCAGGATAACAGAATTTTAACATTCTAAAAACCAAGAAGTATAGCTGGATCAATCATTCTATTGAAAAACAAATCGTATACATTATCCTGTTGATCATAATACATCACTTCACGCAACCCTACTAAAAGGCTAAAAAATGAAAAAACGAATGCTGCATTTCTCGCTCATTGCCCTCTGCACAGTTTCATATGAAATCAACAGTATGGACAAAGTATATGCTCGCGCAACAGAACTTCTTTCTGAATTTCCTTTATCCGTCAACTTAAACACTCGGCCTATGCTTAATCCAAACTTAAATGAAAAAATGCCTCAATACCTCTATATCATTGAAGAAATCTCAGTATGGGAAGCATGCAAGATAAAAGAAATGCTATATTCTTGCATCCATGTAATGTTCACGACGGAAATGCAAATAAAAAAAACAATTAAAGATCTTGGAATACCTTCTAGCTGCGTTATTTTAAGAATAGAAACTAACAAAGTTGAGGGTTATTTAGATTACGAATCAATCGAAAATACAGAGACAACTGAAAAGTTTTGGCATTTATATGGATGGGTTCCTACAGCTGCTGTTACCGTACTCAGCGTTGCAGAACTTTTGAATAAATAAAAAAGTCATGTCATTCCCAGTGAACGGTAGTCGCAGCATCGTACAAAGTACGATGGCTAGACGGAGTGAACGCCTGGGAACCTAGACGTAACAAGAAAAAATCATATTTTGAATTGTAAAAATTATGGAAACTAAAAGGCCTACCGTTTATATCATAGCAAGCAAAATTAACGGCACTCTTTACACTGGTGTTACTTCTGATTTATTACGTCGCGTTGCTGAACACAAAGAAGGTACAGCTTCAAGTTTTTCATCAAAATATCACTGCACTCTTTTAGTCTGGTGCAGTTCTTTTGAAACAATGACCGATGCCATTTATATGGAAAAATTTCTTAAGAGAAGAACACGTTCCTATAAGATTCAACTTATAGAAGAAACAAATCCATCATGGAATGACTTATACACAAACATTAATCAGCCATAAAACTATAACTTTTAAAAAATTAGGATTTTTTCTTGTTACATCTAGGTTCCCAGGCGTTCACTGCGTCTAGCCAGAGTGTAAACACTCTGCTGCGACTACCGTTCTCTGGGAATGACATGATTTTTTATTTATACATTTCATATAAATTCTCGGCGAAGGCCTCTTTAATGTTCTTCAGAAGGCATAGACTTCGCCATCTTATTAATTACGTACACGAATACTAGCTACACTAGCAGAATTTTAGCATTCTTGAATTCAATAACGCTCTTTAGATAGGATGGCAAACAGGGATTCTATTTATAAGCTTATTGCTGCCATGCATACTACCAAACGGGGGTGTTATTTATGAAAAAATATACTGTTTTATTTTTATTCACTTGGATCTTTTTCACTATGAAAGCAGCAGAACCAGTAACATTTGAAGAGATGCCACCCTTTTTTTATATTCCAATCTGGAGCGAACTATTAGAAATATATAAAAACAATGAACATGTCGTACTCAAAAGAGAGGACTCTCCTCTTGTTGTGACAACTTTTATTCCTCTTTTTCAACATAAAAAACAACTACAATCCTATGTAAAAAGACTCCATGAACATGAATTCTTTCCTTATGTTATCCTTAAAGTAAAAACCGATCAGCTTTGTGATCTAAACATTGCTTCTAAAACATTCTCAAAAGATCGTTTTGGTTCATACCGTTTTAACGATATAGTGATTCCTAAAAAAGCAATTATCGAATCAAAAATTCATTCTTAAAAAAAGTAATTTTTTATGAAAAACCAAGCATCTGAAACTCCAAAACACTTATATAAAGTACTAGCTCTCGATCTCTGGCAAACAAGTCAAAACAAAAAGAGCCTATTACTTTCATCAGACGACAGTCCGTTTATTCGTTTTCAAAAAGAAGATGAACTTGGGCGACTTCTGCATTATTGGAACAAACTGAATGTTCCTCATGTCGTACTAAAAATCAAAGCAAACAAACTTGAAGGAAAGTTAGTTTTTGAAGCAAAGCTCGGTGGATCAACAAAACAGTATCATCTCTATAATGGTTGCATTCCGATGAATGCGATTATTGAATCAAAGATTATTCAACCCGAATAAATAAATTTTACCTATTAAAAAAAGGGAACTGTAGAAGGTTCCCTTTTTTTAATCTATGAATAACGTAGCTCATTAAAACAGCATTGTCTGCTGATCGTCATCATCATTAGGCTTATCAAAATAGACCATGTCTTCATCTTCCAACAGATCCGCTACAGGAGAGACGTCTCGCTGAGAAACATCATTGTCAGAAGCTTCATACGAATAATCATCTTCCTGAGCGCCATCAAACCTCATAAAGTCTGCATCATCTTCTAATCCATCAGCTTTTAGCTTAGCTTTACCAGCAGGTTTTACTGTTTCTAAGCTATCAGTAGTTTCATCTGATGAATTTTCTACACGGCCTTCTGGCTGTAGATCAGCTATCGGCTCTTTCGGTCCGCCTTCTTGCCCTTCTAGATCAGAGCCTTCTTCTTCAAAAGCCACAATCGAAGCTAAGCGACGGCCATTATCAAGACGTATAAGGCGAACCCCTTTTGCCTGACGGCCCATAGTGCGTACTTCTTTTGGCAATAAGTGAATGATTTTACCAATGTCATCGATTAATAAAATATGTGATTCTTCAGCAACGATAACTAAACCAACCACATCACCATTGCGTCTGTCGGTAGGGATAGTTCGCACCCCTTGACCACCGCGATGAGCAACTCGGAAGTCCCCAACACGTGTACGTTTTCCGTACCCTTGCTGAGTAGCAAACAACAAGTTTTTTTCTTCGTCATCGATAATTTCCATACCAACAACATAATCGTCTTCACGCATACGGATACCAATAACGCCCGCAGCTTGACGGCCCATGACACGTACTTCTTCTTCCTTGAATCGGATACCTTGTCCGTGAGCAGTTGCCAATACAATGTCATCGGTTCCAGAACTAACTCCACAGAACGCAAGCGCATCATCTTCACGAAGACCAACAGCACGGATACCAGAAACGCGGATCTTAGCAAAAGCTTGAGCATCAGTTTTTTTGATGATCCCTTTTTTGCTGACCATAACGATGTTTTTATTTTCCATACCACGCATACAAAGAAGCTTTACCACATATTCACCTTCTACCAATGGCAAAAGATTAACAATGGCGCGGCCTTTAGAAGTACGTGATCCTTCAGCAACTTCGTACACACGCATACTGTACACACGACCAAGGCTGGTAAAGAACAGAAGTTCATCATGATTTTTCGCAACGAAAAGATCTTTTACCAAGTCATCAAAGTCATCGAGCTTTTGCATACCCATCTTACCTTTTCCACCACGGTGCTGAACACTGTACGTATTCAATGGTACGCGTTTTACATACCCCTTGCTGGTTAAGGTAACAACAACTTCTTCATCAGGAATGAGATCTTCGGCAGTAAGCGATTCAAAGCTATCTTCAATTTTAGTACGACGTGGATTGTCGTAATTTTCTTTAATGCTTATCAATTCCACTTCAATTTCTTTTTTAAGAACAGCGCGATCATCAATAACTGATTGCAAGTAAGCTGTACGTATACGCAATTCTGAAATCTCGTTATGAATTTTTTCTTGTTCCATACCAGTTAAGCGTTGCAAGCGCATTTCAAGAATCGCTTTACCTTGTTCTGGACTAAATTTATACGCTTTTTCAAGAGCAATAATTGCTTCTTCTGCAGATTGAGATTCTTTAATCAATTTAATAACTGCATCAATATTTTTGAGTGCAATTATAAAACCATCAAGCACATGCTCACGCGCTCTAGCTTTATCAAGATCAAAAACAGTTCTCTTATAAACCACTACTTCACGGTGAATTAAAAACTGCTGTAGCAACTCTTTAAGAGTAAAAACTCGCGGACAATTATCTAATAAACCAAGCATTAAAATAGAAAGCGATGATTGAAGCGGCGTATGTTTATAAAGCTGATTTAAAACAACATCAGGAATTTCATTACGCTTAACATCAATCACCACGCGCATACCGCGTTTATCAGATTCATCGCGAATATTACTAATGCCTTCAATAATTTTATCTTTTACCAATTCAGCAATTTTAATAATCAATTCAGCTTTGTTTACCTGATAAGGCAACTCAGTAATGATAATTGCTTGACCTTTTTTGGTCTCTTGAATTTCTGCAACCCCACGAACAACTACGTTTCCACGGCCTGTTTTGTAAGCTTTAAGAACCCCTAAGCGTCCGCAAATAATCCCCCCAGTAGGAAAATCAGGTGCTGGAATAAGTCTTACCAGCTCTTCATAGGAAAGATCTTCATTATACAATAATGCTAAACATGCATTAATAACTTCACCCAAATTATGAGGAGGAATAGAGGTAGCCATACCAACTGCAATACCAGCAGTACCATTTACTAAAAGGTTAGGAAGACGGCTTGGCAAAATAACTGGCTCAACCGTTGATTCATCATAGTTGGAAACAAAAGGAACCGTATTTTTATCTATATCAGCCAAAATTTCTTGTGTAATTCCTTTTAATCGAACTTCAGTATAACGCATAGCAGCTGCATTATCACCATCAACTGAACCCCAGTTACCTTGTCCATCAAGTAATGGAAAACGTTTTGCAAAAGTTTGAACCATACCAACCATAGTATTATATACCGCTTGATCACCATGAGGATGGTATTTACCGAGCACATCACCAACCACACGTACCGATTTTCTGTATGGCTTGTTATGATGATAGCCAAGTTCATGCATTGCATATAATACACGTCTATGCACTGGTTTAAGCCCATCTCGAATATCAGGAATCGCACGACTCACAACAACAGACATTGCATAATCAAGAAAAGAATTTTTTAACTCATCTTCAATGAGAACCGGCTTAGTATTAAGATCTATTTTCGTCTTTTGTATTTCCGCCATATCTGCTACCCCTTAGAACTGGGTTTTACTTTTATCTTCTGCATACTTTATTAAGAATTTTTTAACGCATCGAACCAGTATACAACCTTTCTTAATGGTCAGCAAAATAAGCAGCCCATCAACAAAAACTCTTTGCCAAAAAAACTTTCATAAAAAAAAAGATCCAAATAAATTTGGATCTTTTTTACATACAAAATTTAGTTACTATTTTTTATTGCGCTAATTTTTCAAGTCCCATCTCAGAATCTGGAAGGCGTTTAAAAGGAAGAGGAAGTATCGGAGCCTGTCCAGCAAAATACTTCTCCATATAATGGCCCAAAACAGCGTCATACCCCTGTCCAACTAATACCGATTCTCTTGCAAGGTCATCTAACCGTGCCGGTCTTTTAGCAAAAATTCTTTCAGCAAGGAGCGACACTGAATAGATGGTAAGATCTTTATCAACAAACACCGATTTATCTGATTCAAAATAATAAGAATATGCTTGTGCATGGACAGAACTAAAAATAGAATTCTTTTTCTGTTCAGGCTTTAAACCATATGTCTCTGTCAAAGCACGTGAAACACTCACAACCATAGCTCTTTGGTCCTCTGGACTTGTTTCCAGTTGAGCCAAGGCTGCTGCCGGAAGACCCTGAACACTTTTAGTAAAGATTCTCAATTGTAACTGTGCACCATCTATGTCCTGACCAAATTCTTTTTTAACAATTTCCAGCACTCGCTGGGCAGAATTGGCATTATTCATATGAAACACAAGCGTTTTATCTAACGCTTCATAACGAACAGCAACCATAATACAAGGACACAAAGGCCCTACGACAGCTGATGAAAGTTCTGAACCATGACCAAGAACCGCATAGAAACATTCGGGAACAAAAACTGAATGAGCTCTATCTTCAGCAGTCAAATGACGATATTCAAAAGGCAGCTCAACCTTTTCAACAATCCCATCAGGACGCTGCAGTGAACAATGAGCAACAGCAGCATTCACAGAACCGCCAACCACGCACAAACTCATTATTAAAAACTTTACATTTACCTTCATACTTACTCTCCTATTTTATAAAAACAACTTTAAATCAACGCACAATGTATAAAAAAACTACTTACTATTTTCTATTCTGGTAACTTCTCAAGTCCCATTTCAGAATCAGGAAGACGCTTTAATAGAGGAAGAGTAATAGGACTTTCTCTACGCTCTGAATCAGAAAAATATTTTTCCACATAACCTTTATATATCTCGACACCTCGTTCATATGATCTCTTACATAAAGCAAAACAATCTTTAGGATCAAAAGGGACGTCTTTTCTTAAAAAAACTCTTTCTGCAACTGGCGAAACCGAATAAAGATTAAAATCTTTATCAACAAAAACTGACTGGTCTAGTGCGTTATAAAAAGAATTTAAAAAACATGGTAATTGAAAAATAAGAGCTTTTATCTGTTCTTCTGATGTAAGGTTATATTCAGTACGAAGAGCGTTAAAAATAGCAGTAAAACGAGCTCTTTGTTCTTCAGCTGTAATTTTCAACTCCCCAAAATCTTTTATGCCTCTTGTAAACATTCTCACAAGCAAATCTTCGCCCTTTACCCCTTGCCCAAACTCCTTATTTAGTGTGGCAAGAACAGTTGCAGCATCATTAAGTTCATAATGAGCATGCATTACAACTGTTTTTCTTAATCCCGTGTGACGAACTGCAACAAAAGAGCACGGACTACAAGGACTGACCACAGCACCTAAAAGAGGAGAAACTTCTTCAAAAACCGTATAAAAGTTTTCAGGAACCCATACCAAGCGGCTTCTTTCTTCATCAGTAATGGAACGATAAGGAAAGGGTAAGTGAACAGAGTCTATAGAACCATCAGCTAAAGGCATCTTAAATTCAACAAATTCAGGTAAAGGCACCTCAGATTCAACAAATGAGGCCCTTCCTAGACTACTTGCTATCAAAAAACTGACCATACACAAACGTAAGCTCAACTTCATACTTACTCTCCTATTTTATAAAAACAACTTTAAATCAACGCACAATGTATAAAAAAACTACTTACTATTTTCTATTCTGGTAACTTCTCAAGTCCCATTTCAGAATCAGGAAGACGCTTTA
>Ga0304730_1000694_pt1 | contig 28094 bp, 26 predicted proteins | sample M_130628_MF_Meta_FD_190474 | JGI IMG/M metagenome (GOLD analysis project Ga0304730, IMG submission 190474) | Freshwater microbial communities from Lake Montjoie, Canada to study carbon cycling - M_130628_MF_MetaG (v2) (version 2) | ecosystem: Environmental > Aquatic > Freshwater > Lake | place...
GACTGGTGGTAGGCGTGAAGAAGTGGTTGACTTAAAATGGTCAGACATCTATAGCACTCCTCAAGGTGTTAAATTATTCATCATTGATAACTTAAAAGTTAAAAGGATGAAAAAGAATAATAAAGAGTGTAAGAAATACATAGGTATTAATGCAGATCTAGAGGACTTTCTGATTGAATTAGGAATGAATGAAAATATAGGAAAGGATCAATATATATTATCACCAAACAGAGATAGAATTACTAAAACTATGATGAATGATTTAAGTAAAGGATTTACTCATTACAAAAATGGTGCAGGTATCAAAAAGGACATTAGTTTAAGTAACCTTCGTAAAACCTATTTAACATGGCACCATCAAGTTTTAGGAGACGACACAGGATTGGTCAGCTCCCACTCTACCACCCATGTTTTGGATAAATATTACCTTGATCCAAAGGTTTTGACCGCAGTAGAAATATCAGCATTGAAGGTTAGAGTATTTGGAAAAATTGAAAAATCATGACACAATTCATGACACAAAACATGACACAAAACAAAAAACCACCTACGAATAAACGTAAGTGGTTGATTTTCATGTAGCGAGAACGAGATTTGAACTCGTGACCTCAGGGTTATGAATCCTGTGCTCTAACCAACTGAGCTACCTCGCCGAATGGTTATTACCCTTTTTAAGGGGTGGCAAAACTACTTAATTTTTTTGAATTTATGGGTTCACTTTAAGACTAAATACGGATTGTCCTTCAAAAAATCCTTCAAATACATCCCCCTTCGCGGTTGGGCCAACACCAGCTGGCGTTCCTGTATAAATTAAGTCTCCTGGGTGGATGGTAAAATACTCCGTAATGCCCGCTAATATCTTGTCCAATGGGAAGATCATTAAACTAGAATCACCTGTTTGAACAGTGCTTCCATTTTTAGATAACGTATAATGAATTGGTGCTGATAAAATTTCTGCAGACAAAGGATGCCATTCGCCTAGTATTGCAGCATTGTCAAATGCTTTTGCTTTTTCCCAAGGCAGGCCCTTTTCTTTTAATTCATTTTGCAAATCCCTTGCTGTAAAATCTATGCCCACTGTAATGGCATCGCAATAGTCAATCACAGGGATACCATTGGGATGCGCCTCGCTTAAATTTTTTCCTTTCTTACTTACACGCAATACCAATTCTCCTTCAAAATGTAAATCTTTGGTAAAACTTGGAATAGAAAAATTTTCTCCAGGAGCTAATAATGCAGCATCTGGTTTCATGAAAATAATAGCAGAAGTAGGCACTTCATTTCCTAACTCGTTTGCATGCGCTACATAATTACGTCCAATACAAAATATACTCATACAATATTTTTTAGTCTTCTTTAATATCCAATCCATTAGCAAAGGTCATCGTTCTTGATAATCCTATCGTTGCGAATGACTCTATGACTTCTACCGATTTTTCAATTTTGATATCTATTAATTTTCTTTCTTTTTGTGCCCATCTGCCTAACACAAAATCTATCTGTTGTCCCTTTGCAAAATCATTCCCAATACCAAATCTTAATTTAGGATAAGCGTCTGTTCCTAATGTCAATTGAATATCTTTTAAACCATTGTGTCCCGCATCTGAACCCGATGCGCGTAAACGAAGTTTAGAAGTGGGTAATGCTAAATCGTCTACAATCGTTAAGGTATTTTCCAAGGCTATTTTTTCTTTATCCATCCAATATTTAAAAGCCTTACCACTTAGGTTCATGAAAGTAGTTGGCTTGACACAAATAAAGGTTTTGCCTTTCCATTTCACCTCAGCGACTTCGGCCAATCGGTCTACTTTAAAAAAGCCGCCATGCTTAATCACAAAAGCATCCAATACGTCAAACCCAATATTATGACGGGTATGCGCATATTCTGCACCTACATTCCCTAAGCCTATGAGTAAAAATTTTGACATATCTATTTCTTGGAGTAAAAGTAAAGAAAATTCTTCCAGTTACCCCCTAAACCCCAAAAATCGCTTCTGCGATTTTTAAAATCATCAGAGGTTTTTATTGGCAGCCTTAAATTCTTAAAGGCTGCCAATAAAAACAAAACCCCCTGATTGCTCAGAGGGTTTTGATATTCAAATGAATTTGAATTATTTCTTATCTGCTTTTGCAGCCTCTGATTCTTCTTGTTTTAATTGACGTGTCATTACTACAGAAGCAACCGGTATACGTGGAGAGTTCATGATCTCCATGTTTGGTACTTTAATATCTTCGATACGTAAGTTTGCGTTCAATTCTAAATTAGTGATATCTAATTCGATAAATTCTCTTAAGTCTTTAGGATAAGCTTTCACTTTAACCGCTTTTACTTTAGAAACTAATTTACCTCCTGCTTTCACACCTACAGATACTCCAACAAATTTTAATGGTAAAGTAGCTACGACTTTCTTATCATCCACTAACTCTAATAAGTCAACGTGTAATAATAAATCAGATACTTTGTCAAATTGTAGATCTTTCAAAATACTTCTGTATTTTTTTCCGTCTACAGTAACTTCAGCGATTAAGAATTCACTTGTGTACACTAAAGGCTTAAAAGCCTTTGCAGAAGCATAAAAGTTCACTTCTGTAGCACCCCCGTAAATTACAGCTGGCACGTTTTCTTGAGAGCGGATTTGGCGGGCGGCTTTTTTGCCAGACTCGGTCCTCAAGTGTCCTTCGATTGTAATTGTCTTCATGGTTTAAAATTTAAATATGGACGGCAAAGGTAATGAAATAAAAAGAAGCAACCAAAGTTGCTCCTAATTATTTATATTCTATTGAAAATCAGTCTATTACTGATTTCTAGCCTTCAATTGTGAATGCACAAATAGGCTGGTAATACTCTTATTTTCATAGGCATTGCGAATAGCGATAGCAAACAAGTCGGCTACGGTCAATACCTTGATTTTACTTGATTCAGATTTCAAAGGGATGGTATCGCAAACCACCAGTTCTTCTAAAACAGAGCTGTCGATGTTCTCGTAGGCTTTGCCACTTAAAACTGGATGGGTAATCAATGCACGAACCGTTCTTGCGCCTTTCTCTTTTAATAAGGCAGCTGCTTTGACTAAAGTCCCTCCGGTGTCACAGATATCATCTATGATCACGATATCCTTTCCAGTCACATCTCCAATCACCACCATGCTTGCAATCTCATTGGCACGTTTTCTGTGCTTATCACAGATCACCATTTCTGCATTAAAATAATTAGCTACTTCACGCACACGGTTGGTACTTCCCACATCCGGTGCAGCAAAAGCTAGGTTCTGTAAATTAAGGGACTCTATATAAGGGATGAAAATTGCTGAACTATCTAAGTGGTCTACTGGCACATCAAAGAAGCCTTGAATTTGTGCAGCGTGTAGGTCCATTGTGATCACCCTGTTCGCGCCTGCTGCTTCTAATAAAGTGGCAATTAATTTTGCACCAATCGCCACACGGGGTTTGTCTTTACGATCTTGTCTTGCAAAACCATAATAAGGAACAACTGCAATGATTTTATAAGCGCTCGCTCTTTTAGCAGCATCAATCATCATCAATAATTCCATTAAATTATCGGTTGGTGCATAAGTGCTTTGAACTAAAAAAACATAATCCCCTCTGATACTTTCCAAAAAGATAGGCTGGAATTCACCGTCGCTAAATTTTTGGATATTTATTTTACCAATGGGGGCGCCAAAACGTTGTGCAATTTTTTCGGCAAGTGCCTGCGAGCCGTTGCCCGCGAATATTTTAACTGAAGGATTCATAAGGGTAAAATGTGCTTCAAAGGTATTGATATCGTGCACATGTTTTTGGCTATTCTGCAGCAAATTTTCAACAAAAAGTCAAGTTATGCACAACTGCCTGCAAGAAGCCGGTATTTGTACGCAGAATTAGCAGTTCTATAAAAAATATATTTGAACAAAATTGTTTATGCAAGCCAGCAATATCCGTTTTTGGGCAGAAGAGGATCAACCCATCTATAAATTTAGTACCAAGGGCGCCGACCATTTAAGCGATGTAGAATTATTAGCCATTTTAATTCAACATGGCACAGCTACACAAAATGCCATTGAATTAGCCAGGAGCTTACTAGCTACCACAGACAATAGCTTGAAAAAATTTGCTGCATATAGTGTGCGCGATATCGTGAATCTAAAAATTAAAGGGATTGGAAAGATCAAAGCAGTGCGGATCTTAGCCGCTATAGAACTTGGTTCCAGAAGGATTGATTTAATGGACAAACAAGCCACCATTCATCATAGCCGTGATGTGGCCATGCACCTTAAGAATAAATTGCAGTTTGAACAACGTGAAGTATTTATGTTGCTCTTATTGAATCAAGCAAATAAAATAATCCACGAGGCCGTATTAAGTGAGGGTGGTATTACAGGCACGGTGGCCGATCCAAGAATTATTTTTAAACTGGTGATTAGTCACGGCGCCACAGGATTCATCATCTGCCACAATCATCCAAGTGGGCAATTAAAACCCAGCAGGATGGATGATACCCTGACAGAAAAAATCAAGAAAGGGGCTGCACTTTTTGACATTAAATTAATTGACCATTTAATCGTCAGCTCAGAGGGCTATTATAGCTATGCAGAACAGCATCCTAATTGGTAGGCTTTCTAAAATCTAGGCCTGAGCAGTTGGACCGCCAAAATTCATTGGGATCTCTATTTGCTCCATATCTCCTATTGGACCATGCGCAGCTTCATATCTTTCAATGTTTTCAACCATGGCTTTCATAAAACGCTTGGCATGCATCGGTGTTAAAATCACACGAGACTTTACTTTGCTCTTAGGGGTGCCTGGCATCACATTTACAAAATCAATCACAAACTCAGCATTGCTATGCGTAATAATCGCCAAGTTGGCATAAGTACCTTCGGCAATCTCTTCTGAGATTTCGATATTTAAAGGTTGGTTCGGGTTTTGTTCCATAATCTAAATTAAGAGTCCAAAGATACGAGGGAACGAATCTTAAAAAGAACTAAATTTGCGCCATGTTAGTATTAGACGGAAAAATAGCCTCAGCGGCAGTCAAGGCAAGCTTATTAGAACAAACTACTGCATTAAAGGCTGCGGGTAAAAGAACGCCCCATTTAGCAGCTATTTTAGTGGGCAACAATGGTGCAAGCGAAACTTATGTAGCAAGTAAAGTAAGAAACTGCGAAGAGACCGGATTTGGTTCTTCCCTTTTCCGTTTTGAAGATACAGTGACAGAGGCTGAATTATTAGCGCAGATTGAAGCATTGAATAGCAACGAAAATGTAGATGGTATTTTAGTACAATTGCCTCTTCCTAAACATATTGACGACGCAAAAGTGATTGAGGCGATTGATCCTAAAAAAGATGTGGATGGATTTCATCCGTCCAATGTCGGTAGACTAGTACAAGGACTCAATACATTTATTCCAGCAACGCCATATGGTGTGCTACTAATGTTCGAACATTTTAAAATTGAAACAAAAGGTAAACGTGCTGTGGTGATTGGAAGGAGTAATATTGTAGGTAGACCCATGAGTATTTTATTAAGCTCAGACCATCCACAAGGAAATTGTACAGTGACTTGTTGTCATCGATATACTCCAAAAGAAGACTTGATTGAAATCTGTTCCAAAGCAGACATCTTAGTTGTAGCGGTGGGTATGCCTGATTTTATAGACGCGAGTATGATTAAGCCAGGCGCAGTGATCATTGACGTTGGTATCACTAGAGTTACAGATGCCACTGCAGCAAAAGGTTTTAGAATTAAGGGAGATGTAAATTATGCATCTGCCATTACAGTCGCATCTGCAGTCACTCCTGTTCCAGGTGGGGTTGGTTTAATGACCATCGCAGGCTTATTAAAAAATACAATGAAAGCCTACCAAGGTTTATAAATCATTTAAATCAATACATTGAGCAACGCATCCTCTTATCCAGTAATGGAACTTTTTTATTCTTTACAAGGTGAAGGTTATCATCAGGGCAAAGCTGCTTTTTTTATTCGCTTAGCTGGATGTGATGTGGGATGTGTTTGGTGTGATGTAAAAGATAGTTGGGATGCGAGTAAGCATCCGGTTTTATCTATAGAAGAAATTGTAGCTGCTGCACTCGCGCATCCAAGTCGTATTGCAATTGTAACTGGCGGCGAACCCTTATTACATCAATTAGACCCTTTAACGACTGCGCTAAAAGTGGCAGGATTTCAGACACATATTGAAACATCGGGATCTAGTCCAATGAGTGGCTCCTGGGATTGGGTTTGTTTGTCGCCAAAAAAATTCAAAGCGCCTTTAGCAGAATCTGTAAAAGCTGCGGACGAATTAAAAGTGGTTGTTTTTAATAAATCTGATTTTGACTGGGCCAATTCCTTTGTAAACGATGTTCATAAGGATTGCAAAAAATACCTACAACCAGAATGGGAGAAGTCTGACGCCATGACGCCATTAGTCATTGAATACATTAAGTCCAACCCAAGCTGGGAATTAAGCGCACAATTACACAAGTATATTCAAGTTCCTTAATTCATTTAAGTACTTATCCTATCTTTATTATAGATGCATTTTCTACTACGATACCAAAAAGGTTTTGCACTTTTAATTTGTTGCCTATTATGTAGCAGCCATGTTATATTGGGGCAGACCAAACAAGCTTTACAAAACTATGAAGCTGGGATAAATGCATTGAATAAGAATGAAGTCCAAAAAGCCATTCAATTTTTTACGCTTGCAGCTTCAAAAGACAGTCAATATCTAGATCCTGCTATAGCTTTGTTTCAGGTATCCCATGATCAAAAAGATTTTCAAAAAGCCAGTCAATATTATTTTCAAATTAAAAAAATAGATAGTGCTGCAGCTGTTCCATTTTTAGTAAAACAAGGCATTGCACTAGCTAGTCTTGGAAGGTACGATGCTGCTTATCAATTACTAGCACCTTATTTTAGCAACAATAGTTTACCAGCTTATTTAAAGGAAAAAGCAACTGCATTGTACGCAGTTTGCCAATTTGCTATTGCAGAAAAAATGGCGCCCGAAATTAGCATCCAAAATATGGGTGACAGTATCAACTCCCCTGCTTCTGAGTATTTTCCTACTGTGAGTATTCAAGATAGTTTGTTTTTATTTATACGCAGATTGAATTTAAGCAGAGAAGATTTTTACACAAGTAGTATGGGTACTGATGGATTTTCTGCTGCCCTTCCATTATCTGACACTTTAAATTTTGCGGCAAAAAAAGGTAGTATGAGTTTGAGTGCCGACCTGCAAACATTATACTACGCTGCAGATTACGCAGAACAAGGTTATGGGCGATATGATATTTATAAAGTGCAACGCAGCCCATGGGGATGGTCTAAGCCAAAAAATTTAGGTCAAAAAATTAATAGTGATTTTTGGGATAGTGCCCCAAGTATTGCACCCGACGGCAACGCTATTTATTTTGCCAGCAACCGCCCCGACGGCTATGGCGGTATTGATATTTATGTTTCTTTTAAAAATGAAAAAGGCTATTGGGAAGAAGCCATCAACCTTGGACCATCCATCAATACAAAAGGTGACGACCAAACCCCATTCATCCATGCCGATAATCAGAGTTTATATTTTTCGAGCAATGGGCGCGCCGGATTCGGTGGCTCAGATATTTATGTATCAAGAAAAAAAATTGATGGCAACTGGACCACACCCGTTAATCTTGGATATCCTATCAATACTTATGACAATGAAGGTAGTATTGCTGTTGCAAGCAATGGTGCCACTGCGTATATCGCTAGTGATAGATCCGATAGTAGAGGCGAATTGGATATTTATAAAATCACTTTAGCCGAAAACACAAGAGCCTTTAAAACTTGGTATATCAAAGGGCGAATTATAGATGCGAAAACAAAAAAATCCCTTGCTGCTGAATTGCAAATAGTTGATCCTGCATCTGGTTATCCAATGATGGAAATGCAAATTGACAGTATGGGTCAATTTTTATTGGCCCTGCCTTATTTTGACAGCCTAGGCTTAAAAATTAATAGTCCAGACCATGATTATTTGAGCAGCATCCTTCCAATAGAAAGCTTAAGAAACATGGCAGGAAAAACATTTGATTTCGCATTGACCCCAATTGAAAAAGAGTTTACAAAAACATTTAACCAAGTGTATTTTGAAAGTAATGCTGCTATTTTACAAGCGATATCTAGTGTTGAGTTAGATGCATTGGTGAATTATTTAAAAAATACATTGAATGCGCAAGTTTTAATTGAGGGACATACAGATAATACTGGCTCAGCAGCACAAAATAATTTACTATCCTTACAAAGAGCCAATGCTATTGGGGATTACTTGCAACAAAAAGGCATTGCGGCGAATCGTATACAGCGTAAGGGATTGGGATCAACTATGCCAATTGCAGATAACAATACTGCAGCTGGCAGGGCTAAAAATAGAAGAACTAGTTTTACCATTACGCTTAAGTAAAATCAAGCTTACATAATTGTATCCCTATCGCGCATTGAATTATATATAAACAACTTTTTTGAATTTAATTCGCGTATTAATACTTGAATGCTGATTTGATTTATTTAGGATTTTCAAGTAATGAATCCATCCCTTTTATATGCCATTGCTTTTTCACAATTACCTGGCATTAATCTATATGAACGAAAAAAATTAATCAATATATTTGGCTCTGCCATGTCTATTTACAATGTCTGTAAACAAGGAGGAAAAGCATTGATGGATCTTGAATTAAAATCTATCGAAAGCCTCCTATCCCCCTGGCCTTTAAAAGCAGCTTCAGAGGAACTCTCCACCATTAAAAGATTGAATATTGAAACAACATGCTTGGAAGATGCAGCTTATCCAAATAGATTGATACAATGTGAAGACGCACCCACTGTCTTATTTTCAAAAGGATCAAAAAAATGGAACCTTCCTTTTTTAACAAGTATTGTTGGCACACGCAACCACACGCTCTATGCGGATAAAGTAATTCAAGAACTACTCGAAGGCATTCAACATTTAAATTTGGGTGTGGTGAGTGGTTTGGCATTGGGTATTGACGGCATGGTGCATGAAAAATCCTGTCAATTAAAAATCCCAAATTGGGGCGTGATAGCAACTGGATTGGATAGCATCTACCCAGCACAACATCAACGCTTAGCAAATAAAATGTTGGATCACGGTGGGATCCTTTCAGAAAACACCAGCAATACCCCACCACTTCCTTATCAATTTCCAAAACGCAATCGCATTGTGGCAGGCATGACCGATGCCACCATCGTGATTGAATCTCAAGTGCAGGGCGGAAGTATGATTACGGCCGGACTTGCAAGAGGTTATAATAGAGAGGTGTTTGCGGTGCCGGGCAAGATCACAGACCAAAAAAGCTCAGGCTGCCTCGCACTCGTTCGGTCCAATACGGCTCAATTATACCAAAACCCCACCCAATTATTAGAAAGCCTGGGTTGGGCAGTTTCTGATACCAATACCCCTATCCAAAAGCCATTGCCCTTTGACATAAGCCCTATTTGCCAAGAAATTTTAGCCACTATTGCCAAGCAAAGCCCCATCCACCAGGATCAGCTCGCCAATCTATTCAATCTCAATATAGGCTTGCTTTCCACGCATTTATTAACCCTCGAATTAAATGGCCTTGTCCTCCCCCATGGAGGGGCATTCTATAGCATCCGCTAAAAAAGGATTTTGCCCAAATATGGGCTTGCCCTATCTTTGCCTATGGCAACAAGAAATTCTACCTCCCGCATTTTTGGACAAGGCTTGACATTTGATGATGTATTATTGATGCCTGCCTATTCCGAAGTCCTCCCTTCCGAAGTAAATATCCACGCACAATTGACCAAGCATATCAAATTGCATGTGCCAGTTTTGTCTGCTGCAATGGATACAGTGACCGAAGCGCAATTAGCGATCGCACTTGCAAGAGAAGGTGGCATTGGTATCCTTCACAAAAACATGTCTATCGAACGCCAAGCAGAACAAGTGCGTAAAGTAAAACGTAGTGAGAGTGGCATGATCGTAGACCCTATCACTTTAGAAGTTACAGCAACCATTGGCGATGCATTGAACTTAATGCGCGATAATAAAATTGGAGGCATTCCTATTGTAGATAAAAACCACAAATTAGTGGGCATCCTGACCAACCGTGACTTACGCTTTGAGACCGATCGTAAAAGAAAAGTAAGCGAAGTGATGACCAGTGAAAAATTAATTATTGCGCCAGAAGGAACGGATTTAAAGAAAGCAGAAAAAATATTACGCCAATATAAAATTGAAAAATTACCTGTTGTCAATAAACAAGGGAAATTAATTGGCTTAATTACTTACAGAGATATATTACAAGTCACTGCATTCCCAAATGCAGCTAAAGATAGCATTGGTCGTTTACTAGTCGGCGCAGCTTTAGGTATTACAAAAGATGTATTGGATCGTGCAGCAGCATTGCAAAGTGTTGGTGTAGATATCGTTTCATTAGATAGTGCACATGGTCATAGCAAAGGTGTGATTGAAGCTTTGAAGTTGATTAAGAAAAATTTTAAAAACTTACCGGTGATTGCAGGTAATATCGCTACAGGCCAAGGTGCATTGGCATTGGCAGCCGCTGGTGCAGATGCAGTGAAAGTAGGTATTGGTCCTGGATCTATTTGTACAACAAGAATTGTAGCAGGCGCAGGTGTACCTCAATTAACAGCGATCATGGAAGCAGCCAAAGCATTAAAAGGAAAAAATATTCCAATTATTGCTGACGGTGGTATTCGTTATACTGGCGATATGGTCAAAGCAATTGCAGCTGGAGCCAATTGCGTAATGATGGGCAGTATTTTTGCAGGTACCGAAGAAAGTCCTGGCGAAACAATTATATACGAAGGCAGAAAATTCAAAGGATACCGCGGCATGGGAAGTATTGGCGCCATGTCTCAAGGCAGTGGTGATCGATATTTTCAAGAGGATGCAGACGCTAAAAAGTTTGTACCAGAAGGGATTGAAGGTCGCGTTGCTTACAAAGGCACATTAGGAGAAATCGTTTATCAATTTGTGGGTGGATTAAAAGCAGGTATGGGTTACTGTGGTGCAAAAACTATAAAAGATTTACAAAACGCCACATTCGTTCAAATTACCAATGCTGGTATGAGAGAAAGCCATGCACACGATATTGATATCACTAAAGAATCGCCAAATTATAGTAGAAAATAAGGCTACACGAATAAATCAACACAATGCGTAAACTTTGTTTACTCCCACTATTGTTATTGTTCGGATTGTTTACATCCACTAGAATAGCTGCACAGGATAGTACCAAAGTGGCAATGCAAATTAGTATTTTAACTTGCGCACCAGGCGAGGATGTCTATACCGCTTGGGGACATACTGCCATTAGAATCATTGACTCAGCCAAACAAACAGATGTCGTGTTCAATTTTGGCACATTCGATTTTTATACGCCTAATTTTTTAGTTGAATTTGTGAAAGGCAATTTGAATTATTTTTTATCGGCAGATAATTTTCAAAATTTTATTTTAGAATATCAATACTATGGGCGAAGTATTAAAGAGCAAGTATTGATTTTAACAGATGCAGAAAAAATAAATTGGCAAAATGCATTGCTTAAAAATTTAGAAGGTAATAATCGATATTACTTATATAATTTCATTACAGATAATTGCACGACTAGAGTTAAAGATGGCTTTTATCAATTTGCAAGTACACCAGTCCCTCCATCTACTATTAAAAGTTTTAGAACCCATGTGGTAGAAGCGCCTTATCAACAAGGGATTCCATGGATTGGATTGGGTATAGATGTATTATTAGGATCAGTCTCAGACCAGACGCCAAGCCCTTTACAGGCAGGCTTCTTACCAGATTTACTATTTGATCAAATTGCAGCTCAACCAGGTCATATTGCTACAACACAAAATTATGACTTCACAAAAACGACACCAACGAAACCTACAGATCCAATCTATTATATCATTGGATTGATACTGGTCTATTTATTTGTTGGAAAATGGAATGCAAGATGGGCTGTGATAACTGCTAAAATTTTAGACGTTTCTTTATTATTTATTTTTGGATTAGGTGGATTATTATTGGTGTACATGAGTTTGTTTTCAAAACACACAGCATGCCACGACAATTTTAATATTGCATGGATTCATCCATTGTATTTTATTGCTTTGATATGTTATTTTATTAAACCCATTTGGGCAGGCTATCTAGGTCGCATCTTCTTTATTGCTACTATTGGACTAATTTTAGTCAGCTACTGGCTTCCTCAATCATTTTCTAGTTCGGTCTATCTATTAATGGGGCTTTCTTTAGTATTGAATAACCGTTTGTTTAAAAGAGGAAGGGATGCAAAATTCAATTAAGCTAACCCCGCAGCATTACAATTACGGAATAGATCAGCTTGCATATTTTGACGAGGGCAAAGGCGATCAAACCATCCTACTCATTCATGGCTTTGGTGAAGACCATAGTATCTGGAAAAATCAAATTGAATTTTTGTCCACTCATTATAGAGTCATCGCACCAAATTTACCTGGAGTGCATTGCAAACCTTTGACATTGCATCATAGCCAAGCACCTAGCATCCGAATGTATGTTGAAGTGCTACATGATTTAATGCACCATTTAAACATTGATCATTACTTTATCGCAGGACATAGTATGGGCGGCTATATTGGCTTATCCTTTGCGGATTATTATGTGAACCATGTGCAAGGTTTATTATTACTGCATTCAACCACTTACGAGGACAACGAAGCAAAAAAAACGAGCAGGATGAAAGTGGCCGAGTTTATTCAAGAATGGGGCGTCTCTAAATACCTTGAAACTGCTACACCCAATTTATTTGGTGATGCTTTTAAGAAATCTAGTCCAGCAGCCATTCAAAATGTTATTGATAGCGGAACGGATATCAGCCAAGAAGCGATGATCCAATTTGTATTTGCCATGCGGAACCGAAAAGCAATGACCCATTTACTCCAACAATATAATATGCCTGTATGGATGATTGCAGGAGAGGCAGACCTTGCCGTACCCATACAAGACAGCTTGGAACAAATTAAATTACTACCTTCATCCAACAGTTTGGTGCTAAAAGAAGTGGGCCATATGGGCATGCTTGAAGCAACCGATTTAGTGAACCAATTTTTTAAAAAAATGTTGGTTGGTAATAATGAAGCACTTAAATAAAAATTTATAATAACTACAATACGATGTCAAAAATCATTTTAATTACGGGAGCAAGTTCAGGATTTGGGAAAGCAACTGCTACAAAATTTGCAGCAGGTGGTTGGAACCTCATTTTAACTGCACGCAGAAAAGAAAAATTAGACGAATTAGCAAAAGCACTCGAAGCAAACTACGGCATCAAGACATTGTGCCTAAACTTTGATGTTCAAGATAAAAAAGCCGTTTTTGACAATTTACAAAACTTACCTACCGAATGGCAAGCTATCAATATTTTGGTGAACAATGCAGGCCTAGCCTTAGGCAGGGATTCTTTTGAAAATGCCAATTTGGAAGATTGGGAGACCATGATTGATACCAATGTGAAAGGTTTATTATATGCTTCTAAGGCAGTATTGCCAATGCTCATCAAAGAAAAAGGGCATATCATTAATATTGGAAGTACTGCAGGTAAAGAAGTCTATAAAGACGGGAATGTGTATTGTGCATCTAAGCACGCAGTAGATGCGATTAGTAAAGCACAAAGAATTGACTTATTGCCTTATCAAATTAAAGTCACCGCCATCCATCCCGGAGCAGCAGATACTGAATTTTCTGTGGTTCGATTTAAAGGAGATGCTGAAAAAGCAAATGCAGTGTATAATGGTTATACCCCATTAATGGCAGAAGATATTGCAGACACAGTTTGGTATGTGGCCAATACACCAGCGCATGTATGTATCAATGATTTGGTAATTACTTGTGTAGCACAAGCGAATTCAATGTACCTACAGAAATAGTTTGAGTTTCAAATAAAATCATTTGAATTATGCTAATTCTAATGATTTCTATCCGAAATCTATTTCAGTATTGTCGCCAATATTTAATGTACGGCTCATGCCCTTCACTGCAGCATCGCTACCGATCAATGAATTGTCCAATACCACTTCATCCAATGCAGTATAAGAACCAATGATGCTATCTTTCACAATGGAACTTCTAATAGTGGTATTATTCCCAATGGTCACATGCGGTCCAATGATTGAATTTTCTATTATACATCCATCCGCAATACTAACTGGAGCAATGATGATGCTATTGGTATATAATTCTGGATTGATAGCATGACCTCCTGACTTCTTAAGCAACATGGCATTGGTTTCTAGCAAAGTTTCTTTTTTACCACAATCAAACCAGTTCTTTACTTTAAAGGATTTAAACTGCACACCTTTTTTAATCATGCAATCCAATGCATCTGTTAAATTATATTCACCATTGGATTTAATATTATCATTCACCAATTGTTGAAAGCATTCAAATAAAATAGCAGACTCTTTAATTTTATACAATCCTACCAATGCATTATTACTTTTTGGAATCGACGGCTTCTCAACAACATGTTCAATGAGTCCATCTTCATTCATTTCTGCCACTCCGAATTGTCTTGGATCATCTACTTTTTGAACACCCAACATACTAGTAGGACTTTCAAGTACTTCTTTAATATCGTATTCACAAATGGTATCTCCTAAGGCAATAAAAACTTCATCCCCACCCACAATATCTTGTGCTAATTGAATTGCATGCGCTGTCCCTTGACGATCGTTCTGATACACAAAATGGGTTTTTAAATTTGGGTAGGTTTGCTCTACATAATTTTGGATCTTCTCTCCCAAGTAGCCCACTACAAAAATGAACTCATTGATCCCTTCGGCCTTTAATTGATCTACGATAAAACTTAAAATAGTTTTACCTGCTATAGGAATCAATGCCTTAGGCTGTGTATAGGTATGTGGTCTTAGTTTTGCTCCAGCGCCTGCAACCGGTATAATCGCCTTCATGTAGTTATTGTTTAAGGGAGGATAAAAATAGCAAAAAACCATTAGTTCATGCTATTATATCCCCTCAAAGATAGGAATATTATAAAACACTCAACAAATGTGGATATTCAGCCTAAAACTCTTGCTAGAAAGCTTTGGAGCAAGTTAATAATAAATTAATTTTGCACCTTAGAAACACATCCATATGAAAAGAGATACCCTTGTTTTTGACATCATCAACCAAGAATTAGCACGTCAAAGACGTGGTATAGAACTAATTGCTTCTGAGAACTTTACAAGCTTACAAGTGATGCAAGCCACAGGCTGTGTGATGACCAATAAATATGCCGAAGGGTATCCTGGAAAAAGGTATTATGGTGGATGTGAGATTGTAGATAAAACAGAGCAATTAGCAATAGATCGTTTAAAAGAAATTTTCGGATTGGAATATGCCAATGTGCAACCACATAGTGGTGCGCAAGCCAATGCGGCAGTCATGTTGGCCATCTTAAAAAATGGCGACGCTATATTAGGTTTAGATTTAAGTATGGGTGGTCACTTAACACATGGCAGTGCGGTGAACTTTTCTGGCAAAACATACACCCCACATTTTTACGGTGTAGTGAAAGAAACAGGATTGATTGACTACGAGATGTTAGAAAGTCAAGCAAGAACACATAAGCCTAAATTAATTATTTGTGGTGCAAGTGCTTATAGTAGAGATATTGATTACGCGCGTATTCGTAAAGTAGCAGACGAAGTGGGTGCATTTGTTTTAGCAGATATCGCGCACCCTGCAGGATTGATTGCTAAAGGATTATTAAGTTCTCCATTCAACCATTGTCATTTTGTTACTTCTACTACACACAAAACATTGCGTGGGCCAAGAGGTGGTGTGATTATGATGGCAAAGGATGGTGAGAATACTTTGGGATTAAAAGATATGAAAGGTAATTTAAGACTATGGTCCAATGTCATTGATATGGCTGTTTTCCCTGGAACACAAGGTGGACCACTAGAGCATGTGATTGCAGCAAAAGCAATTGCATTTGGAGAAATTCTATCCGATGAATTCATGGTGTATCAAAAGCAAGTACAAACAAATGCGAGAGCTATGGCAGCAGCTTTTGTAGCAAAAGGCTATGAAATAATCAGCGGTGGAACAGACAATCACTTAATGTTGATTGATTTAAGAAATAAAAATATCAGTGGTAAAAAAGCAGAACAAGTTCTTGGTATGGCCGATATCACTGCGAATAAAAATATGGTGCCTTATGATGATAAGTCTGCTTTTGTGACTTCAGGTATCCGTTTTGGGGTAGCAGCTATTACAACAAGAGGCATGAACGAAGGGCATATTCCTTTTGTAGTAGAATCCATTGATACCGCCTTGATGAACGCAGACAACGAAACTGTATTAGCCAATACAAGGAAAGAAGTAAATAAATTCATGGAGCAATTTGTATTGTATCCTGAATTAGGCTAATAATAAGCTAACTTTAAGCTATGATACAAAGAATACAAACCCTATGGTTATTGATTGCTAGCGCAGCTGCATTCTTTATCTTAAAATTTCCATTTTATTATACGCCACAGCCTAATGCTTTGGAAATTAATGGCGCAGCTCAATACAGCACTTTAATCAGCTTGGCATTTAGTGCTTGTTTGTCTTTTTTATGTATTTTTTTATATGGTAATCGAATGCTGCAATTAAAAGTAACTCTGGTTAATTTTTTTCTTTCAGGATTGATTGGTTATTTTATTTACAATATCGTCAAAGCACATCCAGGTGGCGGATTCACCCTTGCCTCTTTAAGTTTATTTTTAATTCCCGTTTTACAATTGGTTGCTTGTTACAAAATTTACCAGGACGAGAAATTAGTGAAGAGCGCAGATAGGATTAGATAAACTCAGCTAATAATTTTTGAATAAGTTTGACTAGTCATGGCGCTTATTTTTAAGTTGTTGTAAAAGCAATTCCAAATCCTCAATCGACATTTGTTTTTTATCTACCAAAAAGGACACCACATTGGCATAAGAACCTTCAAAATAATTTTCGGTTAAACCTTCAATTCTTTTACCTGAATACGCAGATTTACTCACCAATGGATGGTAAAAATTATTCCTATTGGGATTTTGAATCCCAACAAACTCCTTTTCTACTAAAATTTTAAGTAAGGTTGCCACCGTATTATGATGTGGCTTTGGCGCATACAATGCTTCCAAAATGTCTTTGATATAGCCACCTTGATCCAATGACCAAAGGGCTTGCATGATTTGTTCTTCGGCTTGTGTCAATTTTTTCATATGGTTCTTTTTGGCTTTATAACTAATTTCTTAGTCAATATTATAACTAATTTCTTAGTTAGCCAAAAAATATGAAATTATTTTTTTGAACGAGTTGGTTTATGCTAAGTACCTACCAGTCTGCGAAGCCTTGCATTTGGCCAATCCAGTTGGAACACCGGCGTAAACCACATTGCCTCCATTGACCCCTGCTTCTGGGCCCATGTCTATGATCCAGTCTGCCGACTTAATGATATCGGTATTGTGCTCCACTACAATCAAAGAATGTCCTTGATCGATTAAAGCATTAAAGGCTTTTAATAATTTATGGATATCATGAAAATGTAAACCAGTGGTTGGCTCGTCAAATATGAATAACATTTTACTACTGGCTTTTCCCTTGCCTAAGAAACTTGCCAACTTAACTCTTTGCGCTTCTCCACCACTTAGGGTGCTACTACTTTGTCCTAGCTTCACATAACCCAAACCCACTTCTTGTAAAGGACTAATGGCTAATACAATATTTTTTTCTTCGCTAAAAAATTCAATGGCTTCATCCACACTCATCTCTAATACATCGTGGATGCTTTTTCCTTTGTATTGTACTTCTAAAACTGCTTCTTTAAATCTTTTTCCTCCACAGTCCTCACATACTAAATGAACATCTGCTAAGAATTGCATTTCTACCAATTGTTCTCCTTCCCCTTTACAAGTATCACATCTGCCTCCGTCTACATTGAATGAAAAATGTTTTGGTAAGAAGCCTCTGATTTTTGATAAGGCCTGCTTGGAATAAATATCTCTAATGGCATCGTAGGCTTTAATATAGGTCACAGGATTGCTTCTGGATGATTTTCCAATTGGATTTTGATCCACCATTTCTATTTGATCAAACAAATGCAAGTCGCCTTTAATGGCAGAGAATCCTCCCTTCATTTCTGTAGGCAATTGTTTTGCATCTAATAGTGCGTTGTACAATACCTGCTTTACCAATGTTGTTTTTCCACTTCCACTCACGCCCGACACTACGGTCAAACATTGCAATGGAAATTGCACATCAATATTTTTTAAATTATGTAAGAAGGCACCTTCTAATTGTATGGTATGTTTTGTGGACCTTGTTTTTACAGGAATTGGAATAGATAAAGTGCCGCTTAAATATTTTCCAGTTAAACTATTTTTATCCTTCATCAACTTTGTTGCATTGCCAACCGCAACGACCTCTCCGCCCAAATGCGCCGCCAAAGGACCCATGTCGATAATATGATCTGATTCACGCATAATTTGTTCATCGTGTTCCACCACCACCACTGTATTTCCAAGGTCTCTTAGGTTTTGTAATACTTTAATCAATCGCTCCGTATCTCTTGAATGCAATCCTATAGAAGGCTCATCCAAAATATATAAAGAGTTGGTCAAATTACTTCCCAAGCATCTTGTTAACTGTATACGCTGACTCTCTCCACCACTCAAGCTATTTGCTAAACGACTTAAAGTTAAATAGCCTAAACCCACATCCATTAATGTTTGAATGCGTTGTTCAATCTCCATCAACACACGCTTTGCAATCACCGTATCCGTAGTGCTTAATTTTAATTGTTGAAACCAAACTTGTAAATCCTGCACCGGCATGGTACACAATTGACCAATATGTTGATCTGCAATTTTCACATACAATGCTTCTTTACGCAATCTGTATCCTTGACATTCTGAACAATCTGTTCGGCCTCGATACCTGCTTAACAAAACACGAAACTGCACTTTATACAAATGCGCTTCTACGTCTTTAAAGAAATCGTCGATGCCATATGCTTTACCAACCCCCTTCCAGAGTTGTTGTAATTGTGCCTTCGTTAATTTTAGGATAGGTTGATGTATAGGAAATCCTTCCTTACCTGCTTCTTTTACAAATTGATCCTTCCACCAAGAAAGTTTTTCGCCTTTCCATGGTGCCACAGCACCATCATACACCGATAAATGTGGATTCGGGATCACCAAGTTGGCATCGATTCCTAAGACTTGGCTATAGCCTTCACAAGTTGGACAAGCGCCATATGGATTATTGAATGAAAATAAATTAGGACTTGGTTCATCAAACTCAATGCCGTCTAAAGTAAACTTGTTATTATAGCTGACTAATTTTGTTTCATTTTGTTCTACCCAAACAATCCCCTCTCCTTCGTAAAATGCAGTCCCAATAGAGTCTGTCAATCGATGCAGATCGTCTTCCTCAAATTTTTTCACCACCACACGATCAATTAAAATATAGACTTCCTTGTCTTTTATATTTTGTTGTAGTTCTTTCTTCGTCCAATTCAATGCAGCCTCAATTCTTACAATGGCTGGCGGCGTCTTTGCAGCTCTTAAATAAATACGCGCAAAGCCTTTTTGCATGAGGATATTTAATTCCTCTTGGATATCTCTTTTGGCATGCTGCTTAAATAAAACCAATAAGACCATTTTATCTCCTAGCTTTCCTTTTTCAAAAAAGGAGAGCACATCTTGTACATCTTGCTTTTTTACTTCTTGGCCGCTAATAGGGGAATAGGTTTTACCAATTCTTGCAAATAAGACCCTTAAGTACTCATAAATTTCGGTCATGCTTCCCACTGTACTTCTTGGGGTTCGGGTAGTCACTTTTTGCTCAATGGCAATGGCTGGACATAACCCCTTGATATAATCCACATCCGGCTTCCCAATTCTAGACATAAATTGTCTGGCGTAAGAGGATAAACTTTCAGCATAGCGTCTTTGCCCCTCTGCAAATAGGGTATCAATGGTCAAAGAAGACTTTCCGCTACCAGAAACCCCTGTTACCACAATCAATTGGTTCCTAGGGAACTCCACAGATACATTCTTTAGGTTATGCACCCTTGCACCCACCACTTCGATGTTATTTCGTTCCGTTTTATCCAGCGATTTCTTAATTACAGCCATACTACAAAAATAACACCAACAGGACCTATTTGGTTGTCTTCCAGCTTAATATTATTGTAAATAATACAATGTGGATATCCTTGAAACAAATTTCTTGTTTCCCACATCTACGATTCGAGCACAATAAGCTAGTAATTTTCCTAAACTAATCCAAAGGGACCCAAAACCCGACCTAAGAACAACCTATAAAAAACAAACATGAACAAAGTAGTTGAACTGACAGACAACGAATTGATCCAATCTTTCCAAGGAGGCAATACCCGTGCTTTCGATGCCTTGATTGATCGTTACCAAGAAAAAATCTTCAACACCATTTTATTTATGGTAAAAGACAGCTATTTAGCCGAAGATTTAATCCAGGAAATTTTTATTAAAATTATTGACAACTTAAAGCAAAGAAAATATTCAGAAGAAGGTAAGTTTCTTCCTTGGGCTTTAAGAATTTCTCATAATTTTTGTGTAGACCATTTTAGAAAAGTAAAACGTACCCCTGTAATTAAAACAAGTGATGACCAAGATATTTTCGAAGTGATTAAGCATACCGATCATTCTGCCGATTATAAAATGACCCGTGCGCAAACGCATAAAAATATTCAAGAACTCGTTGACTTATTGCCAGAGGAACAAAGAGAAATTATTGTGTTAAGACACTATGCTAATTTTAGTTTTAAAGAAATTGCGACTTTGACCAACTGCAGTATCAATACCGCTTTAGGAAGAATGCGTTATGGCTTAATTAATTTAAGAAAAATGATGAACGAGCGCGGTATGACGATGTAGTTTTTAAAAGATACGTTTCCCAATAAAGAAGGCCCCATGGGGCCTTCTTTATGTATAAAATTTTTTTATTTTTTCTTAGCGCTGCACTTTAACCATTCAAGGTATTGTTGAATATCTGGGGTGTACCCAATAGGATTAGATTGCAATACTTGATCTGAACTTAATACTACATATAAAGGTTGTGAAGACTGATTAAAATTCTCGGTCTCAAATGTCGCCCACAAATCTGCTACGGTATTGATTTGTTTTTGTTGACCACCTTGAGTCGTGTATACAAAACGTTCTGCTACCGGTAAATTTGCTCGATCATCTACATATAAGGATAGTAAAATAAAATTTTCTTGAATAAAATTTTCCACCGCAGGATCTGTCCATACCTGCTCTTCCATTTTTCTACAATTCACACAAGCCCAACCAGTAAAGTCTATTAAGATTGGTTTTTGTTGCGCCTTCGCCATCGCCAATGCTTTGGTATAATCATTCACTACATCCGCTTTTAAGCCATGACTTGAACTATCAGATGCAAATAGACTATAATGTGTTGGAGGTGGGAAGCCACTTAATAATTTTAAATTATTGGCATTTTGAGGCATCAATCCCGCTCCTAAGTACAATGCAAAACCTAAAGCGAGTCCACCAAACAATTTTCGACCTAAAGCAATTTTTTGTCCTTTTACATCATGTGGTAATAATAAGAAACCAAATAGATAGGCAGACAAACCAAGGCTAATCAATATCCAAATACCAATAAAGACTTCTCTTTTTAGTAGTCCCCAATGTTGCACTAAATCTGCATTCGATAAAAATTTAAATGCCAATGCCAATTCAACAAAGGCCAATACTTTTTTTACTGTATCCAACCAGCCTCCTGATTTAGGTAAGCTCTGAAGCCATTGTGGAAAGATGGCAAATAAAGTAAATGGAAGTGCTAAAGCCAATCCAAACCCTGCCATGCCTTGTGTTAAGGCCCAGGCACCTCCTTGTAATGAACCCACTAATAAAGTACCTAGTATTGGTCCTGTGCATGAAAAGGAAACAATTGCTAATGTGATGGCCATGAAAAAAATACCGCCTAAACTTCCTAAGCCACTTTTAGCGTCGGCTTTATTGGCAATGCCCGAAGGCAAACTAATTTCAAAATATCCAAAGAAAGAAATAGAAAAGAAAATGAAGATGGCAAAGAATGCAATATTCAACCAAGCGTTAGTAGAAATGCTATTAAAAATTTCTGGTTGCACATTGCCTGCAATATGAAAAGGCACACTAGCTAATACGTATATCAAGAAAATACTCAACCCATAAATCAATCCATTTTGTATGCCTTGTTTTCTTGTCTTAGATCTTTTTGTGAAAAAAGATACCGTTACAGGTATCATAGGAAATACACATGGCGTAACCAATGCAATCAATCCACCCAAGAATCCTAAAAAGAATACACCCCATGCACCACTATCTGCATTCGTACTTGATGTTGTTTCTCCGCAAGCATTCTCTGGTGCATTGCGCGCCGACTCAGGAAGTAAGATATTGAACTGAGTTCCTTTTTGTCCATTTTGAAGCGGCATTGCAATAGGTAATTCAATCACATAAAATGAAGACTCCTTTCCTGCACTTAGGACCACTACTCCTTTTAAACTATCTGGTTGAAATCCATGAATCACAATATCTTCTGTGATATCAAATTGTCCTGTGAAGACTTTTACAGTTCCAAACAATATATCTTTTTGTGCTTGAGCAACCACTGAATAGTTTGGTGGATTAACAGCCAACGCTGTTTCTAAAGTAAATTTTAAACTAGGCGCTTCTACCCCTTCTGCATTGGCATCATAGATTTTCCATCCAGCTTGAACTTGAACAGTTACTTGTATGGCATACACAGAATCATTCTTAGCGGTGATGTTCACTGTTGCTTTTGCAATACTGTCTGCTTGTGCTTGTAATTGTGCTACAGATAAGAACAGTGCTATAAATGTCAAAAGTAAATTACGCATGAATAAAGTTTGGCTTCACAGCCTTTTATAAGAATGATGGATTCTAAAATTATTGGATATCGACTTCAAAACTTTGTTTTGTTGGAGGCAAACATCTTTCCTCATTGCAAACCATAAATTCAATGGTGCCAGTCAACTTAGTCTTGGTATTTACTTTTAAAGTAACCGCCTGGATAAATTGAACTTTACCGCCAAAAGAGCCAATGACAGCACCAAAATTATTATCGAATTTCTTTTCTAATTGACCAACTTCCTTTGTGCTACCTTTTAAAACAACCAAAGGATTTTTAGCAAACTGCAGCGTAGTAGGAACTGGTCCTTTTTTTACAAACTGAGAATAGATATGCCAAGGCGCATCCACGTTTGCAGTAATAATGATATTGTACTGCTTCTCTCCTGTCTTCACTGCTTGATAAGCCCATTTTACCGGCGCTAATTTTTGAGCTTGACTTTGCAAAGCAAAAGCCAATAAACATAAAGCAAGAAATATTTTTTTCATCAGAAAAATGTTTTAAAAATGAATAGACCCCTTCATCCAATTTTGCAGAGGTTAATTTATAAAGCCGCTGCAGTTTTTAATAAACCCAATAATTCAAATACCTGAACACCATCCGTATTGTTCAATAGTGGATTGGTTGCTCTTTCTGGATGCGGCATCATACCAAATACATTTCTGCCTGCATTACAAATACCAGCAATATCTTGAATGGCACCATTTGGATTCGCATCCCCTCCAATCTTACCATCTTTATCACAGTAGCGGAAAATGATTTGATTGTTTTTTTCTAAACCTGCTAAAGTAGCCTCATCTGCAAAGTACCTTCCTTCGCCATGTGCAATTGGAATTTGCAATGGACCACTATTTTCGGATTTGATAAATACATTTTTACAAATAAACTGCTGATTGGCATTTTGCAATAATGCGCCAGGCAATAAGCCTGATTCACATAAAATTTGAAACCCATTGCATACGCCCAACACTTTACCACCTTTATTTGCAAATTCAATTACAGATTGCATCATTGGACTAAATTTTGCAATCGCGCCACAACGTAAATAATCACCGTAGGAGAATCCACCTGGCAAAACAATACAATCTTCTGTGTTGAAATGAGATAAGTCACTTTCCTTATGCCAAAGCATTTGCACTTCAAAACCAAGGTCCTTTTCTAATGCATCTTGCATGTCTCTATCACAGTTTGAACCAGGGAAAACCAATACGCCAAATTTCATAGTAGTAAGCTTAAAAAGTTGAGTAAAATTGAACTACAAAGGTACTTAAAAAGGCTTTGCTAAAAAGCGTAAATTCTACACCTAAAAAAGGTGGTTATACACAATCAAACCAGCTGAAATCCAAAATAAGACATTGGGGATCATCAACTGCTTAGGGCCTGCGTAACAAAAACTAATGAAACTTGCCAATGGGGCGATCACAATGGCAGAAGCGTATAAAGCCTGCGAAGAGAAGATGATGGGTTGGAAAAAAGTCACCACCAAAGTCAGTAACATCACGCCCCAGTATTTTCTTACCTGAATAATAAAGCGATTTTGTTGATCCTGCCAAAAATATAGTCCAATTAACAATTGTAGCCCCATAAATGATAATGCAATGATTGACTTAAAGTCCAAGGCAGCAAATGGATTTTCCCAATCTAATTTCGGTAAAAATGCGGTGAAAGCTTCAGCAGAATCTGTTAAAAAAACATAAGTGAAAATAAAGTAAAAAGGCAAAATAATGCCCATGATCAATACCAACCATTCTGTTAATCTAAATGGTCTGATGATGGCTAATGCAAAAATAACTACCGGTATCAATATCGCGATCGGCTCGTATAATAAAATAGAAGATCCAACAATCATTCCAATATTGAATTCTAGTGTTTTGGGCTGTGTCTGATCGTACAATCGATTCAACTTCACTAAGATCCAAATGATAAAAGCATTTGCAATTAAACCAGAACTAATGGCATCCCAAAAAGGAAACAAAGCGGTTAAGACAACAAAAGTAAATGCTGGCAAGTAACTCACATGTTGAAACATCTTAAATCGACTCACTAAAATATTCAATCGCAGCGCTTGCACAATTACAATCAAATGAAAAATGACAATGAGCGCTAAAGGCGGTAAAGGTTTTACATAATGAAATAAAAGATAAGCCAGTAAACCATCCGTAGGATTCGCAATCACAATAGGCGCTTCCCAATAAAAATGGAAATGCACTGCAACACTTAATAAAACTAAGAAGAGTACATTGATATCGGACCTATCTCTAAATAAAAAAACCATGCTTACTGAATCGTGATTTTAGCAAACCCTAATTTTCCTTTTGATTGATAAGGTAGGATGGCTTCTTTTTCACCCACTTGCTTTAAAGACCTTGGCATCCACTCCACTTGCTTTTCATTGATCATAATAGAATTGCCCTTGACGATAGCACCAGATGCACTCAATTGTTGATGTACTAATTGTTTTACGCCTTTTGATTTTTGATAATATAGGAAATTGGTGCCATCAGCATTGTTGATTTGTCCATATCCAATGAACTGATCTACATTCAAGTCGGATTGTTGTTTATCAATTGTTTTTACAGATTGGATATTTGCTTTTGCATCAAAATTTAAGATGGCCACTTTGCCTGCAGTATAAGTTACAGAAGGATATCCAAATCCGCCAAATCCACCACCCCAACCCCATGGTCCCATCATACCCATTCCACCACCCCATCCCCATGGTCCCATCATGCCCCAGCCACCACCCCAGCCAAGTCCCCATCCTGGACCCCAGCCACCCCATCCCCATGGGCCGCCCATCATACCCCAACCAAATCTTGCCCATGGATAAAATCCAAATGGTCGATTCCAAAAATTAAATATAAATGGGTTGTAAAACGGACCACCCCAAAAAAAGTCCCATCTTGAAAATGCGTTTCTATTAGAGCTTGTTGTAGCAGCTTCTACAATAATCGTAAAACTTCCATCTGCATTGGGTTGTACTTGATCAAAATAAAAATGATCAAAAGCATTCTTTAAGTTCTTTTTATTTGTTACTGCATCTCTCACTGCATCTGTAAAACGACTTGCATTACTTAAACTATTTTGCCTTGTCGCAATATCCCAGATAAAAGTGTACATCCCTTCTATATGACCCTTCTTTTCTGTTGCATAAAACGAATTCACTATCACTGTTCCGTTTTTATTATTAATTTTCAAACGGATATCATCTAAGACTAAACTATTGTTCACGATTGGTGTTTCAATTACTTCTGAACCGTCAGCAGCCATATACAATAAGCTTACCACTGGTGCAGCATTGGGCTGTTCTACATTTCTTAAACAGAATAAATTGCCTTTATTATCTAAAGCAAAATCTGAAAGATTACTTTTTTTATTTTGCGCATTGATGCTGATTGTTGCTTCATTTAATTTACCAAATGGCGTACTCAATGCCATTGTTTTAATTTTAATGGAAGCTGGATTAGTTGTATTTACACTAAAATAAAGCAACTTTGATCGGTCCTCACTTTCAATTAAATTAAAAACTTTTGCGCCTGAGCCTGGACGGATTTTTTCTGCCGTATCGATGATTATTGGCGCACCAACTAATTGTCCTTTTTCATCTAATTCTGCAACCATTGCATATAATGTAGTAGCTGCTTGAAATTGATAAAAGGCATACACTCTATTTGATTTTGTAACAAACTCAAGTGCATTTAATTTTTTTGGTAAAAAAACTAAATCGTTTTGTTGCACCAATTGCATTTGATCATTGTATTGTGCAATCGTTGCAATACCATCGTTATTTTTATAAATCCAATAACGACCATCTACTTTTCCTAAAACTTCGTATTGCATCTGGTCTTTATCTGTCTTTTCGATACCAGACATCACATAGGATTGTGCTGCAACGCCCTGAAGGCCTAACAAAACAAAAGCAATAAAAGATAAAAATGATTTTAGCATGAGATACAATTTTAGAATACAAATTTAATGTATTAATGTATCCTAGGCTTTAGATTTTTGTTAAAACAGCTGCATTTTCAGTGACGCCTAACTGATAGGTAGCCCCTAGCTGAACCGGCATATTGTTTAAATCGTGGCTGATTGGGAAATCAAAGCAAATCGGATAATTGGCCCCCTTGGTTGTTCGTTGAATCATCTCTGTAACGGTCTCTCCAAATGCGATTGCATCGTCTTTCATTTCGGTGAATCCACCCACAACTAGACCAGCTAATCCATCCAATAGACCTGCATTTTTACACTGTATCAGCATACGATCCACGTTATAATGATACTCCCCAACGTCTTCGATACATAAAATTTTACCTTTTGTATCCAATTGATTTTCACCTCCAATTAAATGGGTCATCAAGCATAAATTGCCCCCCACCATGATCCCCTCTGAATGGCCCAATCGATTGGCTGGATGGGCTTTTGCTTCCACCGGCAGTGCCGCTCCTTCCAACATTTGTTTTAAAGCCATAATATATGGCAGCCCTGCATCTCCTTTCCCAAATCCTGCCGACATAGGACCGTGAATACTCTGAATTCCGTGCTTTTGCAAGGCAGCATGTAAGATGGTAATATCGCTAAAACCAATCACCCATTTGGGACGGGCTTTGATTTTTGTAAAGTCTAATTCTGAAATAATTCTACTCAATCCATATCCACCACGGGCACATAAAATAGCATGTATTTCGGGGTCGTCCATCATGGACTGCAATTCATTTTGTCGGTCCAGATCCGATGCAGCAAAATGACCAAACTGAGTGCCTACTGTCTTTCCAATGCGCACCTGATAACCCCATGACGATAGGACTTGCGCACAAATAGTCACTTTTTCCATTGGAATTGCGCCCGCCGGACAAAGAATGCCAATGGTACTGCCGGGTACTAGTTTAGACGGTTGAATCATACCACAATATTAAGTACTTTTGCTGCAATGAACACGCCTAAAAGATATTTGATTACAGCAGCACTTCCTTATGCAAATGGTTTAAAGCATATTGGCCATTTAGCGGGTGCTTATTTACCAGCCGACATCTATGTTCGCTATTTAAAAGCGCAACAAAGGGACGTTGTTTTTGTATGTGGAAGTGATGAACATGGAACGGCTATTCCTATTCAAGCAACCAA
>Ga0304730_1000695_pt1 | contig 28073 bp, 30 predicted proteins | sample M_130628_MF_Meta_FD_190474 | JGI IMG/M metagenome (GOLD analysis project Ga0304730, IMG submission 190474) | Freshwater microbial communities from Lake Montjoie, Canada to study carbon cycling - M_130628_MF_MetaG (v2) (version 2) | ecosystem: Environmental > Aquatic > Freshwater > Lake | place...
AGATGAACACAACAAGCAGTTTAAAGAGTTGTGGACTGTAATTTAAACTTTGTGAAATAAATGGTCTGGGAACCATTGTTCGGGGGTAACAGTTGCAATGTAACCCCAATGGTCTTCGAAATATGCACCTACCTTGCCATCTTCAGTAACTCGCAAGCGGCCGCCAGAGGGCTTTCGCGCAATAAGCAAAGTTCCAACTTTCGTAGCGGATTCGGGATTTAGATCGCTTAGCAATTCATTAGTCTTTCGATTTCTAATGTCCCCACTCAAATGCAAAACATATGAAAATTCTAAAAATTTTTCCTCGACGAGGTCGCCAATTCCAAGCTCATTCTCAGATATAACCTCCTGTATGCCTTTTACCCACTCTGACTCCGAATCAGAATCTGACGCTGCAACGATTGGATTATCAATTTGAGGAATATCTGGCTCGATACCATCCAATCTTAAAAGCAAAAAATCACACTCGGCAATCATTTCTATCTCTAACTTTTGCGCGATTGGATACATATTAAGTATCAAGGTCTTGAGGTTTTCGCGAGTAAAGGTCGAATTGTGATGCACCCAATCATTACGGTCATCAAGTACGATTTGAAGTCGATTGAAGAATGGCAGAATGTCCTTTTGCGCTACCTTTTCCTTAATCGGCTTTCTAAGAGGTGATGTGCTTGCTCTCAACAACTCTTTCAGCAGATTTGAGGGGTCGTTGAAATTATAGTTTTGATAAACCAAACTTGTCTTACGATACTTAGTTAACCAATCAATTCCATCTGTATGTTCTAAACTTTTGTTTAGGGCACTAAAGAGATCAATTCCCAATAAATTAATTAGACCAATGCCTGTCTGATGAATCTGACCTTCTTGGTCTAGGTCTGGGATGGCTAGTCGCATGGTTAAAGATACCTTGGGACCAGCAATCTGAACCACTTAAATATAGAAATGCTCTTACATTCCGATGCCATCTGCCCTAAAGTTTTGACGTGACCAACAAGGAAAGTGAAGATTCAGCGACCCTGAATGAGGCTGAAACAGAGGATGTTATATCCGACTACTTGACGCAAATCGCTAGAGTCGCCCCCTTAACAATAGAACAAGAGGCTGACCTAGCCTCTCGTTTCGAAGCTGGCCTATTTGCAGAAGAAATTCTAAGTACTGAAGTTCAGGTTGATCGCAAAAGAGAGGAAGAACTCCATTGGGTAGTTGAAGATGGGAAGCGTGCCAAGAACGCCTTTCTCGAAGCTAATCTCCAATTCGTAGTTGATATTGCAAATTCATATAAAGGTCAAGGTCTTAATTTTCTTGATCTTATTCAAGAGGGCAACTTGGGATTAATTCGCGCAGTTGAGAAATTCGATTACCTCAAGGGGATTCCATTTAGAAACTATGCTCACTATTGGATCCGTCGTGCAATAACACTTGCCATAAAGGATCAAGAAATTACAATCCGTATTCCCGTTCACATGGTTGAAGTTATAAATAAGTTAGCAGGTGTTCAGCGCCGGATGCTTCAAGATCTTGGTCGTGAACCAACCCCAGAAGAGTTAGCAAAAGAACTTGATATGACACCTGGAAAGGTTGTTGAACTTCAAAAATATGGCCGCGAACCAATCTCACTTCACACACCACTAGGTGAAGAAGGCGATTCAGAGTTTGGTGATTTGATTGAAGACTCAGAGGCCGTTGTTCCAGTAGATGCGGTTTCATTTACAATACTTCAAGAACAACTCAAGGTAGTTCTTGACTCTCTATCAGAACGCGAAGCGGGTATAGTTGCAATGCGATTTGGTTTAATTGATGGGCAACCTAAAACCTTAGATGAAATATGCAGGGTGTATGGGGTCACTCGCGAACGCATTCGACAAATTGAATCTAAGGTGATGTCAAAGTTACGGCACCCTTCTCGCAGCCAGGTTCTGCGAGATTACCTCGATTAGTAGTTTGAGCGAAAGGCAAAAGTGCAACTTCCGCACTCCCGCGACAACTTGATACCAGGGTTTTACTTTTATTTCCCCTGAGGAAATCCGGGGGTTAATGTTTAATTATGTTGTATACGGAATCTTCGCATCCGTAGAGACAGAGAAATATGCCTGGGTAGTACTCATACCCATTGCACTTGCCCTACCTATGATTTTCGATAAGCGTCAAACTGTTTGGGATATGGCTTTTAAAACGACAGTGGGTAAGTTTGAGAAGACTCCAGGGGCTGATCAGTCAAAATAAAAGATTTTTCAGCCAACTTTAGAAATGTGAGTGGCCCTAAGGGAAAACCTCCCGAGCAACTTGATTGCCTGGAAGGCTTAAATAGGTCATACTTTTGAAGTCAAAACCGATCTATGTGCGAGGTTCAAATGTCAGATCAAGAATATTCCCAGTTTGGTGAAAAAGAACTTGAACTAATGGTTCTAGAGGAAGATCGCCATGACAAATATGAAGTGTACTTAGAACTCTTTCGACGTTATTCAGAGAAAAATGACCTTGAAAAAGCGACTCTTTCTCTTGAGAATTTGATTACAAGTTTCGACGGTAAAATTGAAAAAGGCGCACTAATAAATGCAAGATACAGGCAGGCGCTTTTGCACTTCTACGCTGAAAACTTTGATCTCGCCCTCGACTATGCGAGTAAGGGTTTAAACCAATGGGTCGCCAACTCGGACTCTGATAGTTTTTTCTACAACGAATGGTGTAAGTGTGCACTTGTTGAGCTACGAAGTAGCCTGGCTTTAGGTTTTATCTCAGGGGTGCCAGAAAAAGCACAAGGACTCCTAGATATATTAGAAATTTTCAAACTCGAAAACTATGTCTCTCTTACTTACATGATTATTGCAGAGGCTTATTTCCATCTTGAGAAGGATGATTTGTGCGAAGAAAATCTAAAGCTAGCTAAATCTGCAGATCCTGATGGCGAAGGTATCCAAAAAGGTATCGACCATTTCAGAAACGCGATGGCTGCCGAAAAGTAAATAGCTCTTTTGAAGATTCATTAGATTTGAATTTGAAACCCGTCACTCCCCTCTGCTATATTTCTCCTAGGTTAAGAACTAAGCGATAAGCCCTTTAGCTTGCTTAGTGCCCTCCGCGCAATGCACGACCCGCGTCCGGTGGCCCTAAAGGAAGACCTGCCGGCGATGAAAGACACCGCCGGAAGTAGCGGGTCTCTTTTCTTTTAAAGAGCCCAGTTAGGGCCTGGTTTTGCGATGTCTAATGAGCATGCAAACGCTGTTTTCGATGTTGAAGGTAACTACTTTCAGGCTATTTGTGCCTGCGGGTGGGTATCAACCGTCTCATTTCTCGAAGAAGTAGATCTTCTTCGAGCACTCCATGCGCACTTCATTGCTGTGTATGGAGAACCAAGAGGAAATACTGAACTGTCAGTGGATCCCAATACATTAACCGAGCAATCTCAGGAGGGAAGAGGTGTCTGAAGAAAAAGCCTTAGATGAAGTGAGCAAAGAGTTGTGGCAGCGCGCGGCTAACAACGAAGGAAGTATAAGAGCCGATGCGTATGTTGCCTTAGGTCGAATTGCATTTGACCAAGGCAAGTTCAAAGAATCAGTTGCGTTGTGTGAAACAGCAAAGGAAATCTTTGAACAGGTAGATGTAGGTGAGTATCAAAGAGAGATCTTCGAGGTAAACATAGGTTTATCGAAGAATTATGAAAGGCTTGAACGCAGGCAGGATGCAGCGCAAGCTCTGGGCAAAGCGATAGAAGCGGCCAAGGTAATTGAAATCGAAGAACTAGATGATCTGCTCAGAGACCAGGGCCGTGCCTGGTTTGCAGCAGGTCAATATGAAAACTCCATAGCGTGCCATCAAGAAGCCATTGCGATGACAGAGATGTTCTTGCGAGAAGAGTCTTATGGAGTTGATTACTTCAATATCGGGATGGGCTTATATGAGCTCAAGCGATATGAAGAGTCAAAGGATGCTTACCTAAGATCTAGGGCAGCGTTTAAAGCACAGGATGAGATCGAAGAAATTGTCGAATGTGATTACCGGTTAAGTGAGATCTACGTTGAACTCAAAGATCCGGTCAACATCATCCACCACGGTCAAAGAGCACTGGATTTCTTTACGGTCTTAGGAGATGACCGCAAGGTGTGGACTCTGAAGTACTTTCTAGGAATCGCACACAGACTCCTAGGTGATTTAGAAACAGCCACCCGGCTCTATGACGAAGCTAGAAATCTAGCCGTTGCCCTGGGTTGGAAGGAGTGGGAGTTTCTGATCAAGGTCGATACAGCACTAGCTGATATCTATGAGACCAATGGTCAGCCTGAGTACGCAGCAGAAATTCTTAGACGAGTTAAAAGCGTCCAAGAGTTAGCAGCAAAGGATGTGTGTGATGAAGCCGCATAAGGAAGAAGGATCAACTCCTGCAGGTGTTCCCCACCTGCAGGAGGTTGGTTACACAGTTACTTACGAGGATGTGCTGGTCACAGCTGAGTACTTAAAGCAGTTAAAGGCTCAAATAAAGACGGCCGATGTTCGTGCCAAGTACGGGCTCTTTAGATCTAGCTTGTTCTATGGCAACTTACGTCGTTGGCAAAGACAAGGTTGGCACTGTGTATATACCAACGGTCCTGGCACCACCCACTGCACATGTGGCCTAGTCCTTAATGAAAACGGAAGGCCAGATCAAGAGATAGCAGTTGTTATCTCAAAGATTGTGGAGTTCCAACTTGATGGCATCGAGCTAGAGCAGATTCATCTAGTCGGGGGTCATAAGTTACTGCCATCACTGAAAGGTGAAACGGTGGCACTAATTGTTGGCTTCATCTATAAGGAAGAGGTCAATGATTACTTATGGACAACTATTTGCCAGCAGTGCGGTGATTATGAAGTTGAAGTAAAAAACGCAGATGCTAAATCATTTGTGAAGACCCACAACAGAATCTGTGATCCAGTGATATTTAATAAGAGAGGAGAGTAAGAAATGGGAAATGCAGCAAATAAGCAGTGCCCGATCTGTCGCAGCACTGACATAGATCAGAAGTATGTGACGACTGAGCCCTTCTACCAGTGCAATAAATGTGGGGAAAGGTTTAAAGCATGAACAGCGAAAGCATTGAATTAGATATTGATGCCTTGCATGCCATCACTCACTATGCGCACTGGGTTCCAGCATTAAGGGGAATTTCTGAAGAGTACATAGCCCGTAACTATCCGGGCTGGCAATGGAACGAGATAGTCCCATTCTTACTTAGAGAGGGGGTCCTCACTAAGCAATCAGACCAGTCCCAGCTAATTCGCCTGAGAAATGGTATTTCTATTTCTCAGACGATTGAACGCGTGGTAATCACCCGCACAAAAAAGGGATTAAAGGTGACTGTTAAAAAGTCAAAGTCGATATCTAGGACAAGGAGTTAAGGATGGATTTTTGGGATTTAAAGGGATTAGGTGATCAAGTTGCCAGACCCCGAAACCTTTAACTTTGAAAAGTATGCAGTTGGTGGGTGCTGCATGAACGGTGATGGAAATGATCCAGATATTTCCTGCAAGATCTGCGACTGGTCAGGTAAACGAGACTCACTGGAGGAAAATGAACGAAGTAGAGATGCAGGAGCTACAAAACAGAGTGGTTGAGGGCATTCAGGATTACTTTAATGCTTATGACTGGGATAGCAAGTTCATCCAGCACTTTGGTGAATGACGATTTGCGGCCTGATTAAAACTAGATGCTCTCAATCGGTGATTCCTATTCGATGCGTGCATTAGTAGTGGCATATGCTTTTGTCATGCGCCTCTCTTTGCGAGATAATACAATTATTATTGGAGCCATCTCATTTTGCTTATTGAGCACAATATCTACTTTCCCAGCAAATGCTGAATATGAAAATACATCGATTGGAAAAGTCATTACAGTCGGCGTCTGCTTGCCAAATACTGTGAAATCTCCTATCTACCTACAAACATATGAAAATCACTCGATTATGAAGACGCAAGCAAAAATAGCATTCGGGAAGTTGCAGACAAGTAGTAAATGTAATTCTTGGATGAACTCCCCAGCAAATGAAGTTTGGGGAGAACAAAAAATAGTTGGCAAAAGGTCATACCTTCTCACTTATAAGTACAAAGTGTCTTTCTCGGGTGAGAGAGTTCTTGCATTTTATTCCCCAAATCTCAAGTTGCTCTTTGACGGGTGGCCAGATGGAGTAATCAGCAAAAAGACCATTTCTTCAACACCAACCGTCAATCCACAAGATGTAATTCTCGATCAACCTGCTGCAAATTTTTTTATTCGTGGGACTGCTTTATCAACATTGCAGCAAGTTTGGGGCATTAGTCTCAACTCAGCTTCGGGTCCTAAGACTTTCCGACAAGTTGCAGATGAAATATATTTGTATCTTTCTCGCTCTGTTGGCGGGAAGGTAACGCAGAGTGACTTAGAAATTGGTTTCCAGCCAGGGAATTCAATGTACAGCTTCTTCTCTAGACTTATTTATGATGTGTCTGCTTATCAGATTATGAAAGATAGATTGATTTACAATTCAAATCAATAATAAGTCCAGCAGTATTCACTTTGGGTTCCAACCTCTAATTACCCTCAATCCCCAATCGTCTCCTCAATCCCCTTGATCCGCTCCAAACGCTCATTAGCCTCGTCTTCACGGCCCAGTGCAATAAGAGCCTTTGCAAGCTCTTTATTGGCAGCAACAATGTCTTCCCAGTCTTTATCATCCTCTGATGTGAGAAGTTCTATTGCTCGTGTTAAATGCTTTTCTGCTTCAACATACTCTTGGCAGATCAGGAACGCTCCCCCAAGACGATATCTGGCATAGGCCTCCATGCCAAGGTTTTCAGCTACCTTGCTGTAATTGAAGTAGTGCTGCGCGTGAAACTTTGACTCAGGTCCATTTCCTAAATTGAAATAAGCCATCGCTAAATAGTTATCACACCAATTGACATACTCTGGATTCTTCGCCTCTTTAAAGAGTTTGCGAGAACCTAAATATGCAACAACGGCTTCTTCATCTCTTTTTAGTTTGGCAAGTGCCATCCCAATATTGATTTGATCCAGCCCCATAGAAAATGCAGTTGCATCAGGATCAATAAGTTGTGTGGCAGCTATGTGACCATCTAATGACTTCTGCCATTCCTTAAGTTCATACCAAGCACGAGCAGCAGCTCTTGTGGCCCAGATCTGTCCTTCATGATCTTCATCGATGTAGTAGAGACCAGCTAGGAGCTCGAAAGATTCTGCTGCATCTTCAAAGCGCTTTAAGTGCTCGTAGCAGTGACACATTCCCTTATAAAGGTGAATGAGTTCTTTCAAATAAACATCAGCGCCACCTAGTTTGAAATAGATACCTATTGAGGTATCAACAAGGTGGAGACATTCTGTGTAGTTGTCTTTCTTATATGCAATGTGGCTGAGTTCATCTAATACTTCAGCTCGTTCTCGACCTTCGGTCGTGCTCATGCGCTCCCAGAGTTCCTGCTCTTGGGCAATGTGCTCGTTGTTTTCGGCGCTCACCGGATCCTTTCCTATAGACACTGGTACTTCTGACTGGTGGAGAAGTTACTGACCGTCACTGACAAATCTGCTCTGAGGCCTGGGAGTCAGCATTGGGCAGTTTTAGGGGGAAGCGGAGAGTAACACAGATTTCGAACAGGTGTTCGGGTAGGGTCTTAAACAAGGCTCAAACAGGCTTGTATGGCGTAGGACCTGTCCTGCAACCCGCACTCCCCCTAGGCTTTTAGCATGAGCCGGTTTGAGAAGAGAGCGTGGGTTTGACCATGGCTACTGTTGTTTCAATAAAGAATCTCACCTTGAAGAATAGATTTAGTGAAAATGAATTGGCTTCAACCGAAACTTTTTGGGAAAAGATCGATCAAGATGATCAGGAGTCCTGGAAGGAAACTTATGCAGCGGGTAATCCAGGCACTTCTCTGAAGAGTTTGAGGTCTTTGCTTAAGAGTGACGATGATCTCGTCAAGTCACTTGTTCTGCTTAACCCAAACTTTCCTATTAGCGAAGCTGCCAATCACTGCAGGCAGACGTTTGAAGCTCTTTGTGAAAAAAGATTTGAGTTTTTGTCGAATCTTACTGAGGATGAATTATCCGAAAGGTTTGATCTCCAACTCTGGGATCTAGATGAAGATGAAATAGATGCAGCAACAGAGCTAATGAGCTGGATTCAAGGAGATGACCTTGCCGAATGTAGATTAGATTACGAGGACGAGGTACAAGGGGTAATTTTTGACGCTGGGCTGATATTTGAAAAAGGAAAATCAGAGCAAAAACAAATTCTTGAGGATCTACTTCCTGACACTTACGCTTTTTTTAAGAATCTATCTAAAGTAAACCTGATTTCACCTTTTCTATTCTGGACTATTGACTCCGAAGTTACTTTGAATCGTACTGCAATTTCGAGTGAATCCGATTCAAGATTACTTGCGTTAGAGGAAGCAATTTTTGACCCGTTTGAAACTAACTTTCTGCAATACCCAAGTATATTCAAGCCACTTTCGGATCTTTCTTCAGACTTGATTATCAACATCGAAGGCGGGAAACTGGGAGTCGCCAATCAAGTTTGGTCAGAAAATGAAGAGGATTTGGAAATATCTTCAATCGGGTACGAAGCAGGAAATGGTGACGATGGTTACTACCCAACAATTCCATTTTTCGACTCGCTCGGAAACCTGCAAGTTATTACAACATTCTTGAATCACATCGGCGAAGATGCCGAACAATTGGAAACAAATTTAATGGGTGCCCCTTGGGATTATTCAAGTATTTTTGGAAATAGAATTCCAATTAAATTAGGGTACTTAAAATGCTCGGGATCTCTTTTCTTTGGTGATTCGGGGTCGCTGCGACATGGTCCAGGAAAATTTGACACAATATTGGAGTTTCAAGACTTGCCTGAGGACGAGTATCTCGTGGTTAAGTACATAGATACTGGATGGTCCTCTATGTTTCACCAACATACCTGGGCCGTGTCTGTTCTTCGCGATAGGGCAAAACGCAATTACGAGATTCTTTTTGAAATCTTTCCTGAGCTGACCAATCGCCAAGATGATTTTTAACCTCTTTGTAGGTAACGACGATTGCGTCTTGCCTAGAGCAACTAAACTGATTAAAAAATCGCTGGAGGATAAGGATTCTGATGAGTGAAGTGAGTACCGAGTTTGAATCTTGGGATGAGTTCAACGAATTTCTCAAGTCAGCTTCCTCATCTCAATTGCATGAATTAGCCAACAAGCATATTGACTGCTGGGTAGATCTTGACTTTTGCAAAGAGGATCAAATGTTGATGGACGAAGGGGGTAACTTGGGTGACCTAATTTACATCAGAGTCATGGGAGCTCCAAACACTAGTTCTAAAACACTTGAATTTGGTATCGATATGGGTTCGCAAAGCACATGGCACCGTGCCTATCTCAATTCAACAATCATGGAAAGTCCTGCAATCACAACTGAACTTCTTCTAAAAATTCCAGTCGATGACTACCTAGACGATTGTGACACTGCAAGGCAAATGTTTTTTCACCCTTTAGCTTCAATTGATGTAATAAAGCATGTTATTGACGATTACCCAGAAATGATTGATCGGTTGAGTTCGGACGAAGATTCAGAAGAATTGGTGAAGAAAGCACAAGCTAGATGGCTTGAAATTTCAGAAACCGATAGAAATCCCACGAGTGAAGAACAAGAAATGCTGGAATTATTTCTGGGAATATCTTCAGATTAGATCCTCATCGGATACTTCGAGATAACTCCCCCGCAACCGCAGCCCACACCTCTGGTGTGCCAGTATCAGGCAAGTACCCACCTGCCCCACCCATGAGTTTTGGTGTGTACGGAAATGCTTTAGCTAAAAATCTTGCTGCTGCTGCATATCCCTCAAGGCTGTATTGCAGATGAGTCAGTGGATCTTCTGCCAGGCCATCAGCACCTGATGTGATGAAGAGAAGATCTGGCTCAAAAGCTCTTGCGATAGGAATGAATCTATTAACTCCTGCCAACAGTCCACCATCGCCTATGCCAGTTGTTGCATTTAACGGAAAGTTAAATACATTGTTTTCTGGTTCATCAGCGTTGCCCGTGCCAGGAAAGATTCCTTGCTCGTGTATTGAAAATGTTAGAACATTGGGATTCTCACGAGTTAGGTTTTCAACCCCATCACCATGATGGGCATCGATATCAATGATTGCAACCTTTAAGCCATGATCTTTAGTTGCAATATCTGCAGCTAAGGCAAAATCATTAAAGACACAAAAGCCAGATGAGTGATCGTATTGGGCGTGATGTTTTGCAGCAGGCAGGTGGATTGCAACATCTGCTTCCTTATTTAGCAGTGCATCTAGGGCAACCAAGGTGCCACCAGCAAAAAGTGTGGCAAAGCGCGCGAGGTCTTCGCGCGCTCCGCTCCACTCGCCACAGCTGAACTCTTCTGTGACCTGCTTGATGTATTCAGGGCTGTGCACACGCGATAGTTCTGCTCTTGTCGCTGCCCTTGGTTGCAAGATCTGTTGATCGCTCACTATTGCGTTATAGCCGTTGATAAAGCGGCGACCCTGCGTTGGGTGATCATCTGAGAAGAACCAGTTGGCGTACTCAGGTGAATGAACGATCGTGACTTTCTTGCTCATGTGGTTCTCCTTAGGCAGATAGTGAAGATGGTGGATTGATAAATGAAGCCGCGCTGCTGAGTAACCACTGTTCAAATTGGGAGTTACACAGTGCATCTTCTCCGCGCTGGGCGCGGATCAGATCAATTGCTTGATCTGGGCTATAGCCCTCTTTGATCAGGACAAGTGCTGTGACAAGTCCAGAACGGTTCAGTCCTGCTTGGCAGCGGATGAGAACACGATCACCAGATTTCCATTGCTGGTGTGCAAAATCGACAGCTTTGCGTAATCGGTTGAGGTCGATATCTGAAATGAGATTGTCTGGGATGCCATAACGCAGTTCTTGCACGCTCCAATCTGCAGGCCGTGCCCAGGCATACATGGTGACGATGGAATCAAATGGCATGTCACTTCGACGCTTGTTTCTTGCGTGAGCGATGTGGATGACATCATCGTCATCTGTGCCACCTTGAAATAAGTTGGGAAGGATCTCTGAGAACAGAGCCGTTGGATAGTGGGTTGGGTTATAAGTCATTGGATTCTCCTTAGTTGAGGTAGTCATCTTGGGTTTTTGGATTCTCATCCCGGTTGCGCATCTTGCGAGCGCGGGATTTTTCAGAGAAGTTTTCGCTGATGCGCTTTGATGAGTATGCGATGTCATCAAACTCTGCTGACTTTGCAAGGGCGTCCATCTCATCTGCCTCAGATGTGATGATCTGAAGTGATTCTGCGGTGCGCTCATCTGTGACGCGGATAGTGCTGGCCTCACGGCGCAACTTCTCTGCAGTTGATTTCAACCGTGATGATGCTTGGGCGTTGTTGCCATTGCGCAGCTCATCAATGGCTGTTGCCTTTTCAGTCTGTGCTGTCAGGATCAAACGCTCTGCTCGCACCACAGGATCTATCAGGCGACCCTTTGCAACATCGTCTGGAACAACGTTTACTTGGACCGGCATAGAGACGGTGATTTCTTCCATCTTGGCAACATCAAGGTATTCCAAGGTGATGTCAGCAATGGTTGCAAGACCAAGTGCTGGCATGCCTGGTACTTCGATGTCGATCACAAAGCGACGGTTCTCGCCCGCATAGAGATCACCGAGCTGGACTACATAGGTGTCGCCTTCTTTGAAGTGAGGTAGACGCTGCAGGATTTCGATGCGTGGGTTAGTTGTGAGCGCAGGTGAAGGTGTAAAGCGCAGTACTGCGTTAACGACAGACTTTTCTAGTAAGTCATCAACCTCTGCTGCTATCGCACCGATAGCTTCATCGATTGTGTATGCAAAGCGATGTGCGCCATTGCCACCTTGTGCCATGGCCTCAAGGATCTTCTCGTCATAGCCTGTGCCAAGACCGATGGTAGAAGTTGTGACCTTGTTAGTTGCATGTGTTGTTGCAATCTGCGCCAACACAGCTGGATCTTGTTCACCAGCGTTTGCATGACCATCAGAGATTAGAAGCAGAGTTGCACCAGCATCAGTTGCAACGCGAGATAGTTCGCGAAGCCCCATGGTGTAGCCAGCAGAGATATCTGTGCTTCCGCCTGTTTGCATCTCCCGCACAGCCTTGCGAAGGGCTGGCATGTCGTGATCTGCCATGGTGCGCATTGGCGCAACGATCAGTGCATGGTCATCAAATGCAATCAAACCAAATGAGTCTTGCGGTGCAAGACGATCGATCAGCTTAAGAATAGATTCCTTTGCTGATTCAAATACCGGACCAGACATTGATCCGCTGCGGTCTAAGACAACTTCAACAGCTTGTCCGGGGCGAGATTTGGCAGCATCGGTAATCGGTGCTGTCATATCAAGCATCATGGTGACCTTTTCTGTTGACTCCAGTGCTACAAGGTCGATATCGAGTATTGCTTTTACGTTCATGGCGTTTCCTTTCGTTGGAAGTTTTAAGGTTTTTTGGGCCTCTAATACGTAAGACGAATTTGGAGGGTGAAAGTAATCAAGATTGCAAAAGTATTTATGCTCTAGTTCTGAGCATCTGGCCCCAGCGTGTGCGGGCAGGAGTAACTGTTAGAAGGCAGGACCGATCGCGCGTGCGAGGAGGCGGTGTATTACTGTCATGTACCCAAAGTAGCGGGCACCACTGACAAATCAGATGGTCTTAGCGGGTCAAGCCTTCGAAGCGCTCTTTGAGCTCATCTTGAATCCGGCGCAGCTGGTTTGAAACTGCCTGTGGGCTTCCGTATGCCAGATCCTCTGCTATTTCTGTAGTCGTAAAGCCTGCTGCATGCATTAAGACAAGTTTCTGGTGCTTTTCAGATAAGAAGCCAAGAACTTCAATGACTGACTCTTGAAGCATGTAGGCAGTCTTTGGTCCCATCATGGTTTCAGATACTGCTCGTAAGAACTGTTCATCTTGCATGACCTGAAAGTCATCGATATCGACTTTTTGCAATCTAGAACGGGTTCGCCACATATCGATGAAGGTTGTTTTGGTTGCGCGCTTAATCCATGCCTCAATATTTTCTGGGCGCTCCTCTGCCTTGAGAAGCTTCTCTATAACATTTGATGCAAGGTCTTGAGAGCTGTTGTAGCTGCTGCGGTTTCTCCCATGCGAGGCATTTTGGGCAATGCGCTGCCAGGTCTCCCACTCTTCGGCGGTTACATCATCTTGCCAACGGCTCATATCTTTAGAGTACCTCAGGTGAAATCTTGATGCCTTGGATCTAGCCTCCCTCAACGCCATAGCCACAGGTGACCGGTCACGCGTAATTCAAAATGCGAAATAGCATAGACAAGTCCAAGAGAGTAACTACAATTTAGAAATGAAAAGATTTGCAGTTATCGGCGTATTACTACTAGCCCTAAGCAGCTGCTCAAGTGGAAGATCTGCTGAGCAGTTGCAAACATTGGTGGACTACGCCAGCATGACAGGCTCATTGAAGGAAATGGTCTACGACCCTTCTTATGGCACGCAATCCACCTGGTGTCTGAACCTTGCAAATGAATACATTGCATCAGTCATGGGATTTGATGGAACAAATGGAGACAGTGATATGGGTGATGTCTCCCAGGCCTATTTCAAAGGATGCATGGGATTCTAAATCACAACGCTGTTGCTCGGATTTATCGCGGGTCCTAACAAGGGCTTAAATCCTCAAATGTTATTATTGGGGGATGAAAAAGAAACTGATCGCTGCGGTCTTAATATCAGCCTTCTTGCTTGCTGGGTGTAGCAAGAAGAGTGAAGGCGATGGATTGTCTTGCGGATGGTTTGACATAGACGGTGTCATGAAAGAAATCTGTATTCCTGATCCAAATAGCTAATTACTTCGCCCAACTCTTTCACCGTGAATCCAAGACTTCTTGAATCAACTCATTTCCTAACTCACCCAACTCGCTCAGAATGTCCTCTGGGGTGTTTGGATGTAGTGCCATGCAGCCCAAGAAATGCTCTGCTGTGCCAGATATCTCTTCATTGGTACTAATCAACCCAGTCTTCAGGAGTGAAAGTAGTTGGATTTGTTTTTCATGCTGCAAATTCTTCCAGGACAAGTTTTCTTTGAAATCAAGGTTTATATCTACTTTAATATCATGCATGTCATATTCGATTGTTCGCTCTGCAGCTTCCAATAGTGTGTCTAATCCTTGAGCTGTTAGAGAAACTCCATATTTTTCAAAATCCCGGTCTCCATAATTTCCAAATGTAAGGAATGCAAGAGCCATTTCATAGGTGCGTGGAAGGTCCTCTCCACTGGCCTTATCAACTAGATTTCCATCTGATCGGCCTGCGACCTCATCAGCAGCATAATCAAGCTCTAGGGATTGGGCTACCGTCGTCCATGGCCGCTCTGGTAGGTCAAATATTGCCCCCGCAAGATCTGGCTCCACTTCGTCTTCTGCATCAGCATAGCGAAAATCAGGACTTAAGACTGGGTGATCTACAAAGAGGATTTTGGTTCTTCCCTTATAGACATAAGCTATGTCAAATTCATCCTCTAACTCTGTCAATTCTCTCCAGAAGATTCTGTGGAGATACTCTCTACTAATCATCCATAGCAACGCGTCTTCTGTGATTATTGGATTTGCAACTGCACTCTTTGTGTCAAGCATTGAATATGGGTGGCCGATCGAATACAAGTAGGTAGCAACGTCAGGAAGTACTACCTCTGTGCCACTCATTTCACCCATAGATTCTCGAGAACTCACCCATAAGGTGGAGAATGGAAAAACTAGGCTAGTTGGATCCTTGTCCATGGAAAGCTCTTCGGTTACCAATGCATTCTTTTCTGGCTTAAAACCCAAAAGTGCAATTTGAACCTTTGCACTTTCCCCTAAATTCGGGTTTTTAGCTAACAACTTTAAGAGGGCTTTATGCTGCGTCTCGATTATGAGCGATGCCGCTTCATCTGAAATTGGAGCAGCCGCAAGTGCCCTGGAAAAACCAGCTGCAACGATCTCCCCAAGGTAATCGTTGCCAGCTGAAGGCGTCTTAACAGGATTCTGGGTCAGCATGAACCGATAAATCTCTAATTCATACTCAGGCTTTTCTGCAATCAAGGTTGAAATGAATCCCTTTGATTTACTCAATTTCGGCACCAAGTTCCTTCAGAAGTTGCGTGAGTGCTTGTTCAGCAGTTTCTAGGTATGGAATTGTCTGATCTGAAACCTCAACATCACCTAGCAAATACCCCTTTGCAATCATCATAGAAGTAACGATCTCTTCAGTATTGAAATCAAGACCCTTGAGGACATCCAAGTACTCTCCGTCGAACTTCTCCAATTGAACTAACAGAGCGTTAACTCTTGAACACAACTCGGAAACCTTGTCCTTATCCATTGTGACCTCTCTCCAAATCCCTGTCATTCTGGATACCCCACGCGTTGTGCTCCATAGACCCAATCCTGCACCAAAGCACCGACAAGATAAACCCTGACCATCCACTAAAACCTCAGATTTGTGTTGGCCTAGTAAGGGTCGGTGCAAGACAGTAGGTTTTGCCCATGAGAATTCTGCATACCTCCGACTGGCATATTGGTCGTCGACTCCATGGTGAGTCCCTAGTAGCTTCTCATGGGAACTTCCTCAACTGGTTGCACTCTGAGGTTATCGCGCAGAGTAAGCCTGATCTGCTTGTCGTTGCAGGCGATATCTATGATCGCGGCGTACCACCAACTGAGGCAATTGAGCTCTTTGAAGATACTTTGGCAGAGATTAATAAGTACGGAATACAAGTACTCATTACATCTGGTAACCACGATAGTCGTGTGCGGTTAGGAAGTAATACGCGTTTTATGTCTGGCTTAGGTTTGCACTTTAGAACTCGACTCCATGAGATATCAAAGCCAGTTATCGTGCCAGCAGATGATTTTGATTTACTCGCCTACGGCATCCCCTACCTTGAACCAGATGTTGATGCAGGGCAGTGGAAGGTGGAGGCATCACAATCTGCAGTTCTGGCAGAGGCGATGCGTCTGATTAATGCAGATGTTGAAGATAGAAAGAAGCAGAGTGCTAAGCCACTACGCGTTTTGGTTGCCACACATGCCTTTGTGGAAGGCGCCACTAAGAGTGATAGTGAGCGAAACATTAAAGACATTCGAGTTGGTGGTCTAGGACAAACAAGTGCAGCTGTCTTTGCTGGTGCTGATTATGTTGCGATGGGTCATATTCATAGACCACATTCAAAAAATGAAATTAAGGGGCCAGGATCAACATTGCTTCGATATAGCGGCTCCCCGATTCCATTCTCTTTTTCTGAGCGTGATGACGAGAAGCAGGTTCTGCAAATAGAAATCTCTAAGGATGGCGTTAAGGACAACGCGATTGAAAGTTTAATTGCTCCAAAGCTGCGCGGGATGATGCAGATTGAAGGCACGATGGAGGAGTTGATTTCAGATAAGCATCCAGCCACTAAGGATTGGCTCAAAGTCGTTTTAACTGACAAAGAGATCCCTATAAATGTTTTTGATACTTTAAAGCGTAAATTTGAGAATTTACTTGACCTTGAAACCCGCATCACTACCGATGGCGTGGTGGGGCGCAACCAGGATGGGGTACTGCTTCAGAACTTAACTCCTGAAGAGGTCACTCGGAGATTTGTTGCCAGGGTGACAAAGGAAGAAGCAAGTGAACAGGTAGCAGGGGCGATAGATGACTGCTGCGCAGATGTGCGTCTTTCTCTGACGCAGGTGAATAAATGAGAATTCACTTCCTCACAATTCAAGGCTTTGGTCCTTTCAAAGATAAGCAGGAGATCGATTTTGACGCACTGAGTCAAGACAAGATCTTCATGCTTGAAGGACCAACTGGTGCGGGCAAAAGCTCCATCATTGATGCGATTGTCTTTGCACTCTATGGGGTAACTGCCCATGAGGCTGCTACAAAATCTGGTCCAGCAGGGCAAAGAGTGCGCAGTGATTATTGCCTGCCAGGTGATGAAACAAAGGTGTGCATTGATTTTTCTACCGGCGGTGCTCGCTACAAGGTCACCAGAACCGCTGCATACGATGCCCCAAAGAAAAGCGGTGAGGGCACAACACCTGTTAATGCAAAGGCTGTTCTAGAGTTCATCGACCCACCACATGAGGCAGTAAGCCAAGTTAAAGAGGTTAATCTTCGAATCAAAGAAGAGCTTCGTTTAGATAATGAGCAGTTCTCACAAATGGTGGTGCTCCCCCAGGGAGATTTTGCATCCTTCCTTCATGCATCGACTGAGAAGCGGCGTGAAGTGCTAGAGAGTATCTTCAAAACTTTCTTCTATGACAAGATCAAAAGCCAACTTGATCTCAGAGCAAAAGAAATCCAGGGATTACTTGCTCAGCAAGCCATTGAGATAAATCACCATGTTCGCAATCTTCAAAAGGAATGGGTTGAATCAAAGGGAGAGTTAGATTTTGACCGCTTAGAGGCGGTACTCAACGATAAGAATGAATCCCGCGAGAGTCAGAATATGGAGCTAGAAAGCGCCATAGATCTTCTTCGACCAAATAGCGAGAAGCAGATCCAAGAGCGCCTGGAGGTTGAAAAAACCTTGACCCCGAAGAAAGCAGAGTTGGCTTTGCTTGAGGATTCTCAGGAAAAGATTCAAGCTAAAAAGAAGCTAAGTGAGGAGCTTGATGGACTTAACACTAAGTCTGCTGAGATGGCTCTAAAAGAATCACAGTTGTTGATTCGTCAAAAAGCCTCAGGGTTGCAAACAATTCTGGAGAATCGTGACGCTGCCGATAAAACAATGGAAGAAGCGTTAGAGCAGATTGATGAAGAATATGCTGAGATGACTTCAGGAGAAGTTAAGGCTCGAATTAAAGAACTCAATGCAAGTGTTCCAGCTCTTGCTAAAAAGGCTGATGCTGCGACAAAGGCAGAAACTGAATTAGAAGAGCTAGATGAACTCATCAATGAATCAATTGAAATTGAACAAAAGATTAAGGCCCTTCCCGCCCTCACCACAAAAGCATCATCAATGGAAAAGAAGTTTGAAGCAGCAAAGAAAAAGGTAAAGGATTACCGCGCACTTGAGCGCGAGAGCTATATCGGACTTGCCGCCAAGAAGTTGAAGAAAGGCCAACCATGTCCAGTCTGTGGCTCTGAAGAGCATCCAAACCCTGTTAAGGCACAAGGTGGTTATGACCAGGATGAGATGGATCGTCTTGAAGAGAGCGTCTCTGAGATTGAAAGAGAGTTGGGCGATCTTAAATATGATCTCAAGGATGCCACCACAGCATCTAAGAAGAAATTTAAGCCCTCTGCTGATCTAAAGGTGACAAAGAAAAAGTTGGAAAAGAGCGCAGCCGATGCCGAAGAGATCGTCGATGAGTATGAAGCGGCCCAGCAAGAGTTAAGTGATCTCAATGATTGCCTCCAGCACTTTATTGATTATGAGAGTGCTGAAAAATCTAAGATTGCATCTGATACAAAGCTCCAATCTGAAATGAAACGATTGAAGATCGAGGATGAGGCCTCCTTAATTGAGCTGCTTGAGATAGATGAAGAGCAGTTGAGAGCACAAGTTTCAGCCTATACAGACCGCATTAAAGAGATTAATACCTTGCTTGCACAAGCCGATTTCAAAAAGCTGCCTGATGCGGCAGAACTAGTTGAAAAGATCGAGGCTTTGGTGGAAAAGGTCAATGAGTTAGAGGTAGAGCTATCAGCAATTAATGATCAGCTAGCTGTAGTTGAAAGAATCGATGAGGGTCTCAAGAGCGCGCAGATTGGTATTGGCGCAGCCCTTGATGAGATTTCAGAGCTGCGAGAATCAGGTGATCCATATCTAAAGCTTCAAGGCTGGGTAGATGGAAAGAACTCTGCTGGCTTAAGCCTGACAAACTTTGTTTTGCAGGAGCGGTTAGAGATGATCCTTGAGTACGCAAGCCGTCACCTTCGACGCATGAGCAATGGCAAGTATGAATTCAGATTGTATGAAGAAAAACAGGGTCGAACACAAAAAGCCGGCCTGGGCATAACAATCATGGATTACTTTGCCGGTAAAGAGCGTCCTGCTGAAACTCTTTCTGGTGGCGAGACCTTCTATGCATCTCTGGCACTGGCACTAGGTTTAGTTGAAGTTGTTAAGGGCGATAATGGTGGGATTGAACTTGGAACCCTCTTTATTGATGAAGGCTTTGGCTCTCTCTCAGATGACACTCTGGAAGAGGTCTTAGATGTCCTTGAAGATTTACGAGAAGAAAGAGTCATCGGAATCATTAGTCACGTTGAAGGCATGAAGACTCAAATCCCAATGCGCCTTGAGGTGCGTCCAACAGATGCTGGTCCAAGTACGGTGAAAATGGCGATTGCGAATATAGGTTGAAGGAGAAGGATTAATGGAACAGTTGAAAAGGATTGCGTATGCTCAAAAAAATCAAAAGCTGATGGCTACTGTGAGCGGACTTACTAAACCCATCTATGCGTGCGGGTTAGGCTTTTCAATGTAACCCTTTTTGGTCTTCTCTTTGATTAGCTTGGCTACTTCAGCTTCAGCCTCTTCTTTGGTTTCGAACTCTTTAACCTTAAGTTGGCCATCTGCACCGATCTTTCCAAATCGAACAGATACATTTTTGCCAACCTGGGTAACTTCCCAATACTTTTCGGCACGCTCCGACTTACGTGATGCATCCTCACCTATGAACTCAAAATATGGCATTTATATATTCCTTTCCCTAGGGGTAAAACTGTAGAGAGGGGCGCTGACAAGTTCAAGGGTGACCAATCATCAGGCCCTAGATATTGTCAGTCTTGGTCTCTAAGATTCAGAACATGGCTAAAACGATCAATATCTCCTACAAGGGCGAAACGGCGGTTTTTGGGTATAAGCCGATAGACCGCGGAGTTCTCTATGGCAAGCGTCGACGGGTCCCATTTGATGTGGAGGGCAATGAGTGTGTGAAAGCCTCATTGCTTGAAGATGGCTCGCTCCTCATCAAAAGCGGAATGACAGCGCAGGGATACTTCACTCCTGACAAAGTCTGGGTGCCACAAGGAGATCTAGAGGCAATTAATCCAGATGGTTCAACACCTGAACTCTTTCCAGCCACTGTTGGTGAAGAGGTAGCAGCAACTGAACTATCCCCCATCGATGCTCTCAACATTCGCTTTGGGACAACATATGCCATGGAAGCTGAAACATTGTCAGAGGGGATCAAAAAAGAGCTCGACTCTGGAGTTATCTTAACTTTTCCATTTAATCCCAGAGCAGATTATGAAGTTGAGACAGGAATTCTTGTTGGAAATGACAATGGATACTTCGCACTAATTGGACAAATGGCTGAGTACGAGTTTGTCGGTCTTGCATCAGTAGTCTCGGTCACCGAAGAGGCAAACAGTGACACATCCGATGATCTTGACTTTGAAATGTTCTAGGAGATAACTCATGAAAATTCATATTTCAAATGCGACAAATCGTGATGCCACAGTTGTGGCAACTTCAACTCCTACAAAGGAAAAGACCACTCCTTCTAAAGCGGGCAAGCCTGTTACCTTCCAGCGCTATGTTGCTGCCGGTGAGGGAAAGCTGCATGAAGCTCTAGCCAAGGAGTTTGGAGATTCCTATTCCAAGCAACTAATCGATGGAGATCCCGAAATTGATCTTGAGATGGTTGGCCGCACTATTGATGGCACCAACACCGTTCTTCTAGATAAAGATGGCCAGCCCTTGTTTTGCGCACCAGAAGTTTTAGAGATTATTTACGCACCTGATGGCAAGGAGGTTGAGCGCCGCACTCCTGTTGAGATCGCCCCTAATGTCAATGAAGAAGTTCCTGTTAAGTGGACTGGAAAGCTAATACCTCGTGCTGAATTGATCCGAAAGTATGCGATAAAAAGATCTATGCAACTGCGCCATGTGGATGGTGTTACTTATGACTTTTTGTTTGCAATAGCCAAAGAGCTTGATGAGAAGGGTTCTGTAATGCTTTTGGGTGGTGGCGAAGGAGGTAAGGGTCCTCTTGTTCTTCAATCCAACGGAAGTCCTTATCGAGGATTCTTGGATGGACGCATTGATGGTGAGAGCTACGTTTTGCTGATGCACCTTTCATCTATGGAGTTAAAGAAGCCAGTGGCTAAAGCTGAAAAAGAGGGTGAGTAATCATGGCTAAATTAGGTAAAGCGACGATTGAAACTCAAGGCTCATTTTCTAACTCTGATTTAATGAGTCAAATAGTTGCCTACAGAAAAGTTGTTGCATCTAACTATGTCTTAACTGGACCTTCAGATATTGAGCGCAAACTAGGAATTCCCTTACTCGTTTCTACCAAATTAGATGGTGAACTCTGGTTCTTATTGCACGACGGTGAGTGGAAGCTAGTCTCCCCAACTGGCAGAACTATTAGCGGAGATATTGAAATACTTAAGCCTGCTACTGCTTTAGATAAAACATCGATCTTTGCTGGAGAGCTGCATGTGCTTGGGCAAGGTAGAACTCGCATTGCCGATGTCACAGTTGCACTTGCTGGCGGCGATAAGGCTGATACATCAGCTCTAGCTTTTGGCATCTTTGATGTGGTTTCCTCCCCCGAAGTTTCTGCAATAGGAACTCCTTATTCAGTTCGCTACGAACTTATTTCAAAGGTTGAATCTGGAAAGAACCTCTTTCCAATTAGTAGCGTTGCCACAACCTCATCAAGTGAAGTTGCCGAGATATTTGAGCGCACAGTTGAAGCTGCTGGAAGCGAAGGACTTGTAGGGCGTGCTCAAGATGGTCGCTCATACAAGATCAAGCCAACCAAAGATATTGATGCTGCAATTCTAGGATTCACAGAGCGCCGTGATGTAGACGGCTCTTTATTGGTTCGCTCCTTATTGTTTGGAGTTTTAAAGGATGATGGAACCTGGATTCCTATTTCCACAACTGGCAATGTTGGAGATAGCTCTTTCCGTAAGGATCTGCTGCTTCAACTTAAGCCCTTGGTAAAACCCAGCTCTTATCGAAGAATTAGCGAAAGCTCTGGGGTCATGTATCAGTTGGTTGAACCTATGCTCATTGTTGAACTCAAATGTATGGATCTACAACTAGAGGATTCCCAAGGCCGTCCCATTAAGCACCCACGCATCTCTTATGGTGCCCAGGGCTGGGCGGTTTCAGGGTGGACAAATAGCGCAGCGGTTCATAACGCGGTCGTAGTCCGACTGCGAAACGATAAAGCCTGCACCGTTGAGGATATTGGTTGGAGTCAAATAACTCGTTTGCTGCCAATCCCAGAACAAGCTGTTGAAACCAAATTGGGAGCCAGTGAAGTCATTCGCCGCCAGGTATGGACAAAAGAAGGTGCTGGAAAGGTTGATGTTCGTAAGTTGGTGCTCTGGAAGACCAACAAAGAGTCAGCTGGATATTCGGCATATGTTGTCCACTGGACAGACTTTTCTGCAACACGAAAGTCTCCACTTGATCGCGAAGTGCGCTTAGCGCCAAATGAAAAGGAAGCGATGAAGATCGCTGACGATATGGTCACTGAGAATATTAAAAAGGGTTGGAACGAAGTAGCTAAGTGAGAAAAATCCGTGAGCAATGGGTCATCTCTCCTCAAGACATAATCGCAGAGCTTGAATGTAACCATCGGCTGCATCTGGAATGGTCTGTCATAAATGATTTACTCCCACCAGCTGAAAAAAAAGATAGTCCCGAACTAGAGCTCTTAGCTGAGCAGGGAAATATTCATGAGGCAAATATCGCCGAGCAGTTAAAGCTGAGCGGAACATTTCTTGATATTGGCAAGCCAAGTTTTACCTTTGAAGCATTAACCGCAACACATGATCGAACAATGAAGGCCATCTCTGAAGGCGTTGAGACCATCTATCAGGCAGCCTTTTTCAATGGTTCATTTATGGGCTTTGCAGACTTTCTCATTCTCGTGAAAGATGAAGGTGGGCAGCCAGTTAAGGATGATCAGGGTCGCTTTGTTTATGATCCTGTTGATGCAAAATCAGCACGAAGTGCAAAACGAGCGGCCGTACTGCAGGTAGCAACCTATGCAGCCATGATGCACGAGCTGGGTCTTGCCACTCCTCAGAATGTTCACTTGTGGTTAGGCGGTGACTCAAAGTGGAGCGCAGCAGCGCTAGATCTGATTGATTTAGCGCAATTCTTTATGGATCGCGTCCGCAACCGACTATCAACTTTTGAAAGCGCACCCACTCCTACCTGGGCTCCCCCAAAGGAATCATGTTCTAGATGTCGCTGGTCAACACAGTGTGATGTGGGCCGTCATGAAGATAAGGACTTATCGTTAATTCAAGGTATTCGATCCTCCACTAGGTCACTCTTGGTAGCCAATGGCATTACAACAATTACTCACATGGCTACTGCAACAGATGAGCAGCGACCAAAGCTTCCTCGTGAAGTTTCAAAGGGAACATTTTCGGCATTGCGAGAGCAGGCTGCGATTCAAGTTAAGGGTGCAGATTCTGCCAAGCCAATCTATGAGATTAAAGATGTCGAAGCATTTGGGTTAATGCCAGAAGGCAGTGCTGGAGATATTTGGTTTGATATGGAAGGCGACCCCTTTGCCAACAATGGCTCTGGCCTTGAATACATGTTTGGCTATCTCATTCGAAGTGGCGCTGACTATGAGTTTGAAACTTTTGATGCTCGTGATACTGCTGAGGAAAAAACTGCATTCATTCAATTCATCAATTATGTGACCAATAGAAGAATTCAATTCCCAGATATGCATATCTATCACTATGCCTCGTATGAGGTGAGTGCAATGCTGCGTTTAGCTCAACGCCATAGCGTGTTTGAGTTTGAAGTTGATAAGTTAGTTCGCGAAGGCGTTTTTGTTGACTTATATACCATGGTGCGAAATGCATTTAGATTTTCAACAGAATCCATGTCCATTAAATATATTGAGAAGGTTTACTGGGATGGAACGCGTGATAAAGAGGTTTCTAACGCTGTCGGCAGTGTTGTTCAATTTGAAAAAGCCCTGGCTCATCTTCGCCTTGGCGAGGAAGCAGCGTTTCTTAAGATTTTGGATGAGATTAAGAGTTATAACAAGGATGATGTTGATTCAACCCGTCAATTAGATGACTGGATACGCGCTCAAGCTGTGCTCAATGGGATAGATATCGCCTCATTGCGTCCTGCAGCAGAGATTAAGTGGGAGGCGACAGAGGAAATCGAGAGTGAAGATCCAATCTCAATCCAACTTTTGGATGGTGTGCCAGAGGATCGACAGGAGCGAAATGTTGAACAACAGGGGCTGAGTCTTTTATCAGCGGCAATCTCATTTCACCACCGTGAAGCAAGGCCTGCGTGGTGGGCAATATTTGATAGAGCTTTGAAAGACATCGATGAGATGGATGCATTTAACGATGTTGTCGTGCCAAGCAAGGTTGAAGCTGGACCTTGGACAATTTCTGGACGCCAACGCAATCACAGACGAATGATCACTATTACAGCAGATGGCGTAGATCTTTCACATGTACTTGATTTTGAGCATGTCCCACAAATGCTCTATGAGTTTGCACCTGATGCCTTCAAAAAAATCCAAGGAAGTACCCGTGGTTTTTCTGATGCAAGCATTATTGAAATCGATGGTTCGACAGTTGTATTTGAAGAGGTCGAAAAAAAGAGTAGTGGCACCTGGGATCTTCTGCCCATGGCCATCCTGCCAGGTGCTCCCATTAGAACTTCAAGTATCGAAAAGATTTTGCGGGAAGAGCTAGGCGCCGGAGTACTTCATAGGCGTGCAAATGCTGAGCCTTTATTTCCTCAAACCGCCTGGTGCGATGTACTTTTGCGCAGACCACCCCGCCAAATTGTTGGTGGATTGACCACAACAAATGACTCCGTTAAAGATATCACTGCATCACTTCTTAACAGCGATGAGAGTTATATTGCAGTCCAAGGACCCCCAGGAACAGGCAAAACCTATGTTGGTTCGCACGTTGTTGCTAATTTAGTTAAGCAAGGGTGGAAGATTGGTGTAATTGCGCAGTCACACGCTGTAGTTGAACATTTAATGAATAGCATTTTAGAGGTTGATGCCACTATTCCAATTGCCAAGAAGGGTCAATCGGCAAAATCTCAACCGAAATATCATGTTGATGATGTCGGAGCATGGGCCGCCGGAATGAGTCAACACGGATATGTCATCGGCGGAACGGTTTGGAGTTTTAGCCGTGCTGAAATTCGATACTTAGGATTAGACCTAATCGTTATTGATGAAGCGGGTCAGTTTTCTTTGGCCAACTCTCTTGTTGCGATCTCTGCTGCAAAGCGGGCTCTGCTCTTAGGTGATCCTCAACAGCTTCCGCAGGTAAGTCAGGGTAAACATCCTGAACCCGTCAATGAATCCGTGCTCTCACATCTACTAGGCGAAAACAAGACAATGCCTGATGATCTAGGTTTCTTCTTAGCCACAACTTTTAGATTACATCCACTGATTGCAAAGGCGGTTTCACGTCTTCAATATGAGGGCCGATTGCAATCTGATGCTAGGTGCTCGAAACGACACTTGCAAGATGTGGACCCTGGTATTCATGTAATAGATGTTGAGCATCTTGGAAACACTGTTACATCAATTGAGGAAGCCGATGAGCTATTAGCGCGCATTCCTACTTTGCTGGGCAAGGCCTGGACTCCTGTAGGAGGGGATGGAAACCCAACAGATTCCCGTGCATTAACGCAAAAAGATATATTGGTCGTTACTGGTTACAACGCTCAAGTCCGATATCTAAAAGCACGATTGCGTGATGCTGGTCTTACAGATATTCGAGTTGGAACAGTAGATAAGTTCCAAGGCCAAGAAGCACCTGTGGTTTTTGTTTCCATGGTTACCTCTTCAAGTGAGGACCTTCCACGAGGAATAGAATTTTTACTCTCACCAAACCGCCTCAATGTTGCAATATCTAGAGCTCAGTGGGCGTGCTTTATCTTGAGGTCTCCCCATCTTGCAATAATGGAACCCACATCACCCGATGGAATGGTCATGCTTGGGAAATTTGTTACTTTGTGCAAGAGCCAAATCAATGGAGAAGGTATTTAAAAGTGGCTGATGAGATAGACAACGCAGATTTCTGGAATGAATACAACTGGAATTGGCAATCGTCCGATGATGTTAAGCGCTTTGTTGATGATGCGATCGAGCGTGGAGTCTATGAGTATGCATACGGAGAGCTTGGAGACATGGGCAGCGAAGGTTATTACACGACCTGGTGGCTAAATGTCCAAGGAGCAATAGAAGCTATTGCAGAGAGATTTTCTACTTCTGAACTCAATGCCTCGCTTGAGCATCTTCTTCATGGTGTCTATGAATGCGATGCAACTATTTTTGATGCGATCCTAAAGTATGTCCCGGGCTTTCCCAAGGAATACCCTGAATTCGAAGATTACATAGAAAGTGTCATGCCAGAAAGTGGGCTGAGCGATTGGTGGGAATACTCATGGTATCCACTTATCAGCGCCTATCACACCTCGACTTTTTGGGGGCCAGAAACAATGGCTCGTTCAACCACCATCGATTCTAAATATCTCAGCAGAATATTTGATAACAGTATTATCGCCGAGAATCCATACAGAACTTTTAGGGCTCGAGTTGCGCTAGCTACGAATCCAAACTGCCCTAAAGAGATCATTGAGTTCCTGTGGGTTAATAGAAATAGCCAAGATTGGCTCCTGCGAGACTTATCCTGCATAGACCCTGATACATGTGAGCGAGATGCAGAAATTGGTGCATTAAGATTTATTGATAGCAAGTATGAGATTGATGAAAGCGTAGATAACATCGAGGAAATACGGCAAGAAGCAAGAGAGACTTTAGGCTTTAAATTTCCAACCAATGACATGTGGAATAGCGGCCCAGGTGCGCATTATGTTAAAAACTTACTAGACATCGAATGGGATGCAGATGATGCAAGAACTTGCCTTCTGGCTGCTTTTGCTAAGAATTCTTCCTTGGGCGAAGAAAAGTATGCGGATCTTTTCAATGAGTCCCACCCATTGATCAAATACTTTTTGTATAACAACGCTAATGTTTCAAAGGATTTAAAAGCTACCCTGGCAATCGAGGGCTCTTCCTTTACCTTCGAGCCTTATGGATCCCACCCTATGTATGTCGAACCGGTTACTTTGCAGCTAACTCCTCTTTCTCATCCTCGCAGTTAACACAAGGGTCATATCCCATCTCTTTGTCACAGATTTGACAAAAGAGTCCAATAAAGCCTTCACCCTCATCATCGTCATATTCAAATCCACCAACACTTATCACGGAGTCTCCTTTGTCGAGACTAAAGCAATATGTTAATGAGGTATGGAATCACAATAATCAAAATCAAAGTGAAGCCAAAGAGGCTAGCAATGAGAGGTCCTGTGCCAATTCCCTGCTTGTCTGGAACGAAGGTGGCATTATCGGAATTTGCAATAGCATCAACTAAACGAGTAATTAAAGATTTGTTTGGCCCAGAATAAACGCTTCCGTTTTTAGCATTTATTGTCATCAAAGTTTCGCTACCTTGCTCAATAAATGATATATCGACAGATACTTTGTTGAGGCCGTACTTTCCCCAACCAGTGATCTTCCCAGGAATTGATGACTTAACTCCACCTACTTTTGACAGTGAATTGGCCACAACTTCATGTGCGTCAGATATGCCTGCATGAAGTATGAACTGTGACTCTGTAGCTCCAGCGGAAATCTTCATTGGCTCTCCTTTTTCATAACGCTGGCACAAGAATAACCCTTGAATCTCCCTTCGTCTAGATTTTATATCAGATCTTTGTCTAGTCATCCCTGCACGCCTGCCCTGATTTGTCAGTCACCTTCCGTAATCTTCCTACTATGAGAGATACAGATCCCAACAAGTTTGTCGCCTTCCTAGCCATCATTGCAACGCCTTTTGCTTTAGGTGCTTTCTTAATGACCTGGGCTCCAGCTGGTCAATATGCAAATGAAGATCCAGCAGGTGATGGCTACGTGCCTCCACGCAGTATTCAGAATTTAGTTGATAGAACTCAAGAGTCCACGGTAACTGTGTGGTGTGAACCAGCTGTTGGCATGAATTCAATGGGAAGTGCATTTGCGATTGAGCTAGAGACTGATGTC
>Ga0304730_1000697_pt1 | contig 27885 bp, 23 predicted proteins | sample M_130628_MF_Meta_FD_190474 | JGI IMG/M metagenome (GOLD analysis project Ga0304730, IMG submission 190474) | Freshwater microbial communities from Lake Montjoie, Canada to study carbon cycling - M_130628_MF_MetaG (v2) (version 2) | ecosystem: Environmental > Aquatic > Freshwater > Lake | place...
TGATTAGGGGAACTTTCATGAAATCGGTCTTTCGCTCGTCTCTACTCGCCTCGGCGGCGCTGAGCCTCATGGCGACCAGCGCGGTCTTCGCGCAGGAAACCACGTCTTCTGTCCACGGCACCGTCGTTGCTGGAAGCAAGGCCATTGCCAACGCCTCCATTACGGCCATTCACAAGCCTTCGGGTACCCGTTCGGTGACGGTTTCAGCCTCGAACGGTAACTATGACCTGCGCGGCCTTCGCATCGGCGGTCCCTACGACATTCATATCGTGGCCCCTGGCTTTGCCGCCAAGGATTTGAACGGTGTCTTCTTGCAGGTGGGCGAAACCCTGAACCTCGATACCGACGTTGCCGCTGCTGATATTGCTGAGGTCGTGGTCACGGCTTCTGTGTCGAAGGATAAGGACAACGGCCCCAAGAAGGTCTTAGGCGTTCAAGAGATTGCCAAGGTCGTTAGTGTTAGCCGCGACCCCCGCGACCTCGCCCGTCGTGACATTCTGGTTTCCCAGGACGTTAGCGGTGGCCGTACCGGCGTGAACGGTGGCGGCGTCTCCATCGCTGGTTCCAATCCCCGTTATAACCGCATCGCTGTTGACGGTGTGGCGGCTCAAGACAATTTTGGTTTGGCTCAGGGTGGTTTGACGACCGCTCGCGGCCCTGTGACCCTTGACGCGATTGAGCAGTTCAGCGTCGCGGCGGTTCCAACCGACGTTCAGAACGGTGATTTTGTCGGCGGTGCCATGAACATGGTGTTGAAGTCGGGTGGCAACAGCTTCCACGGTGTCCTGTTCAACAACTACCTGAACGACGGCATGGTCGGAAAGCGGTCTGAGACAGTCGACATCAAGCAGACCATCTCCCAAGTCAATTACGGCGGGTTCGTGTCCGGCCCGATCCTTCGTGACCGCCTCTTCTTCGCTGCCGCCTATGAGACCTATACAACCGTCGATCCGACCCCCTATGGCTTGGCGGGTTCTGGCGCGGCCAACATCTTCATCAACGGTCTGACACAGAGCGCCATTGATAGCGTCGTCAATACTTACAACACCAACTATGCCAGCAAGTACAACATTGGTGGAATACCCACCACCCAACCTGTTTTAGACAAGAAATATTCCGTAAAGTTGGACTGGAATATCTCCGATCAACACCGCGCCAGCTTGACCTATCGCCGCGCCGAGTCAGCCTCGACCCAGCGTTACGACATGAGCGCGACGACTGCGGCACTCTATTCTCACTGGTACACCAAGACCGATACGGATGAGGCCACGACCTTTGAGTTGCAGTCGCACTGGACCGACAAGCTGTCGACCTTCGTGAAGGCCACCAAGCGCGATTTCGTTGAAACTCAGTTGCCGCCAACCGGCCAAAACTATGCCGACGTATCGGTCTGTTTGGCGCCAACGGCGGATGCGACCAAGACGAGTTGCCAGTCGGGCTTTGATACTGTTCGATTTGGTCCCGACCAATTCCGTCACGCCAATATCTTGGCGGAAAAAGAGCTGCGCTATCAGGCTCAGGCTGAATATGCCGAGGGCAAAAATCTGTTCAAGGTCGGGGGTCAGGCCCGTAAGGCTGAACCATTCGACCTCTTCGTGCCACAGTCAAAGGGTCTATACTATTTCGACTCCTTGGCCGATTTTGCCGCTGGTAAGGCCTCGTCTCTGACCTATCAAAACGCGGTCTCCGGCAATCCGGGCGACGCGGCCTATAAGGCCCCTTACTGGACCTATTCGGTCTATGCCCAAGACACAATGCGCGTCACCGACGACCTGACCGTCGCGGCGGGTCTGCGCTATGATCGTTACTCGGAATCCGACAAGCCGATTTTCAACCCAAACTTTAAGGCCCGTAACGGTTACAGCAACCAAACGACCATTGATGGTCTGAGCGTACTGATGCCTCGCGTGTCGGCCGTTTGGAACGCCAGCCCTGATATTCGCGTCAGCGCAGGCTTTGGTCTGTTCTCTGGCGGTACACCAGACGTGCTTCACGGCGCGCCTTTTTACAACACGGGCTATGCGACCACTTCTGTTGTGCTGAACCGCACGGCCACCAACAGTTTCATCGAAACCACGGGCGCTCCGGGCTTCACCCAGTTGGTGGGTGCAGCAGGCCTAGACAATCTGACCTCTGATCCGACCTTCGGCTACAAGGTTCCGACCCTGATCCAGCAGCTGCAGCAGGGCACGTTGGGCGGTAGCGTTCTGATCCCGCCACTCGGCGAAGTCATTGCTTTGGCGCCTGGCTTCAAGATGCCAAGCCAGTGGCGGTCGTTCGTTTCGGGTCAATGGCGCTTTGGCGATGGCTGGATGGTCAATGCCGACCTAGTCGGTACTCAGGTTAAGAACGACTTGACCTATTATGACCTTCGCGCTCAGCCCCTCGTCGTCAACGGTGTTCAGCAATATCTGCCTGATGGCCGTATTCGCTATGACGGTTTGGGCACCGTTGCTGGCAAGACTTCGGTGAACCTCCTTGGAAATGGTGACTATGTTGTCGCCAACACCAAGAAGGGCAGCAACTACACGGCGGCTGTTGGCCTCTCCAAGTCTTGGGACTGGGGTGGTGACTTTGCGGTCGCCTATGCGCGCGGACACGCTGAAGACATGTCGACCGGTACCTTCTTCGGCACCACGGCTGGCTCGCTCTATAAGAGCGTCCCAGCCGGCATGGATCCCAACAAGGACTATCTCGGTCGCTCGGTTATCGAAATTGAGAACCGCTACAAGTTGGAGATTGGTTTCCATAAGAAGTTCTTCGGCGACAATGAGAGCCGCCTGAGCTTCTTCGCCGAGCGTCAAGATGGACGTCCATTCGGCTTTGTGATGTCGGACCGCGCCTCGGGCCGTAGCCCCGTGTTCGGTGTGACCAAGTCCTCGCAGCTGCTCTATGTGCCGGACTTTGCTGGCGATACCAACACATCCGACTTGAACGTCGGTCTGGTGACCTTTGCCACTCAAGCCGACCTGAACAACTTCCAGGCCGCTGTGAAAAACTTCCACCTGCCAAACGGCACCTTGGTTCAGAAATATTCCAACACCAACGCGCCAGTCTCGCGTGTGGATATGCAACTGAGCCAGGAACTGCCTTCGGTCATTCCGGGTCACAAGTTGAAGGTCAACTTCGACATCCGCAATGTGCTGAACCTGCTCAACAGCGATTGGGGCCGTGTTGCCGAATATAACGACATCCAAACCCTGACCCGGGCTGACTGCGCCGATGCCAATGGCGTGGCGGTTCCGACCACCAGCGCGGCCTGCCCACGCTACCGTTACTCGAACGTGTTGACCTCGGTCCAAAAGACTCAGAACCCCCAAGCCTCGCTCTGGTATATGCAGATCGGTCTTCGTTACGAGTTCTAGAGATAAACCTTCGGGTTTGACGAGATTGGGGCGGCTCCATACCGGGGCCGCCCCTTTTTCATGGCTTGACCCCTTCCATACGCAGCGGCAATGGAAGGGGGCGTCCTGTCGTCCCGAGTTTGGAAGTCTTATGCCCCGTCTTGTCCCTGCTGAATGGTCCCCGCACCGCGCCATGTGGCTGGGTTTTCCAAGCCATGCAGAGATCTGGCTGGATCACTATGAGGCCGCGCAGGCTGAGGTCGCGGCTCTGGCCCTCGCGTTGGCGGGTCCGGGCGCAGAGCGGGTGCGGCTGATGGTGTGCGGGGATGAGGCTGAAGCCACGGCGCGGATGCTGATCGGCGCCGCCCCCGGCATCGAGCTGGTCCGCGCGCAGTTCGGCGATGTGTGGCTGCGCGATACCGGTCCGATCTTCCTGAAAAAGGGCGAGGCCGAGCTGGCCGAGGGCTTTGTCTTCAATGGCTGGGGCGGCAAGTACGATTTTCCCGGTGACGAGCTGGTGGCCGACCAGATCGCGGCGGCCTCGGGCGTCCCGCTCGAAATGGCCGATTTCATTCTCGAAGGCGGCTCGCTGGATCATGACGGCTTTGGCGAGATGCTGAGCACGCGCCAGTGCCTGCTCAATCCCAACCGCAATCCCGGCTGGACCGAGGCCGATGCTGAGGCCGCCCTTGCCCGGACCTTGGGGGCCAAGAAGGTTCACTGGCTGGGTGATGGCCTGGCCAATGACCACACCGATGGTCATGTCGACAATCTGGCGCGGTTTGTCGCCCCCGGCGTCGTCGCCTGTCCCATCGCCTTTGGCCGAGCCGACCCCAATGCCGACCTCTATGACCAGACCGCGCGGCAGCTGTCGGGCTACAAGACCGAACGCGGCGCCCCCCTGCAGGTGGTTCGCGTCGCCTCGCCCGGGCGGATCGAGGACGAGGACGGGCAAGCCGTTCCTGCCTCTCACATGAACTTCCTGATCGCCAATGAGGCCGTGATCGTGCCCCTCTATGATCAGACCTCCGGTTCCTATGCCGTTGAGGCCCTACGCAGCCTGTTTCCAGAGCGCACCGTGATTGGTCTACCGTCCAAGGCGATCCTGACCGGCGGCGGCTCGTTCCACTGTATCAGCCAGCAGGAGCCGGCATGACCCGCACCGTCACTGTCGCGGCCCTTCAGACCGCCTATGGCCCCGACATGGCCGCCAATATTGCCCGCACCATCGATCTGGTGCGCGAGGCCGCGGCCAAGGGGGCGCAGGTCATCCAGCCGTCAGAGCTGTTCCAAGGCCCCTATTTCTGCGTCACCCAAGAGGAGCACTGGTTCGCCGAGGCCTATCCTTGGCGCGAGCACCCTTGCGTCCTAGCGCTGGCCCCCATCGCTGCTGAGCTGGGCGTGGTCATCCCGGTCTCGATCTTCGAGCGCGAGGGTCCGCACTATTTCAACAGCGTGGTCATTCTCGATGCTGATGGCTCGGCGCTCGGCGTCTACCGCAAGAGCCACATCCCCGATGGTCCCGGCTATCAGGAAAAGTACTATTTCCGGCCCGGCGATACGGGCTTTAAGGTCTGGGACACCCGCTTTGGCCGCATCGGCGTCGGTATCTGCTGGGACCAGTGGTATCCGGAATGTGCGCGGGCCATGGCCCTGCAAGGGGCGGAGATCCTACTCTATCCCACCGCCATCGGCTCAGAGCCCCACGATGAGAGCCTCGATACCCGCGATCCGTGGCGCCGCGCCATGCAGGGCCACGCCGTCTCCAACGTCATCCCCGTGGTCGGTGCAAACCGCATCGGCTTTGAACCGGGCGCAGGCGGGGGCCAAAGCTTCTATGGCGCCAGCTTCATCTGCGACCATCGCGGCGATCTGGTGGCCGCCTTTGACGGCGAAGAACAGGGCGTCCTGACCGCCACCTTCGACCTAGACCACATCGCCACCTACCGCGCCGCCTGGGGCTTCTTCCGAGACCGCCGCCCGGACCTTTACGGCGCACTGGCACAGGGGCGGCCGGTTTAGGGACCTGTTCGCGACAGGCCCCCTCTAAGGCCTGAGCTCCCTAGCCCAGCACGCACTTGCCGTTGCGGATGACCGTGACGCCGCGCTCCTTGACGCGGGCCTCGAAAGAGATGACGTCGCCGTCTTGCCACATGTCGACCGTGATGGTCTCGCCCGGGAAGACGGGGGAGGAGAAGCGCACGGCGTGGCTCTTGATCTTGGCCGGATCATAGTTTGCATAGGTTTGCAGCACGGCGCGGCAGGTGATGCCATAGGTGCAAAGGCCGTGCAGGATCGGGCGCGGAAAGCCTGCTGCTGTGGCGAAGGCTGGGTCAGAGTGCAGAGGGTTGCGGTCTCCGGACAGGCGATAGATCAGGGCCTGATCGGGCTTGGTGGGGATATCGACCGACTGGTCTGGCGCGCGGGTGGGGACCTCGTGGGGCACGGGTGCGCCGTCCGATGGACCGCCAAAGCCGCCGTCACCGCGTGCGAAGGTCGAGCCGAGCAGGGTGGCGATGGCTTCGTGCGTCTTGGCGTCCTTCAGGACCGTTTCGGTATAGATCACGGCCCCCTTGCCCGGTCCCTTGTCATAGGCCCCAACAATGCGGCTGTCGGCGGTGATGGAGGCCTCGTTCGGCATGGGCTTGTGGAAGGTCACCGACTGCTCACCATGGACGACCATCAGATAGTTGATGCCGGTCTTGCCCATGGGACCTGCGCCCCAAGCGGCCACAGTGGCTTGGGTCGGGACGGCCTTGAGGTTGTTCTCATAGACGAACGGCAGTTCTTCGGCATTCATCGGGTCGGTGCCCATACCGATGCCGAGCGCATAGAGCATGGTCTCGCGATCACCCCAGGAAAAGGCCTGACCCTCGGTCTTGAGGTCCAGAATGGCGGGATAGGAAATGGACATATGGGCCTCCTTGGGCGGGTCAGGTTTGGTTTGTGGTAACAATCAACGCAGCTTGCGGCCTGTCAATCAAGCCTGCATTGCCGCTCGGCCCATGATCGGCTAGAAGCGCGGTCAAGTCCAAGCGGGTTCACGCCCGAATCTTGCGTCCAATCCGGGCGCTTCCCTCTTTTTGACAGAGCCGTCACCTATGGAAACCACGTCACTTCCCCAGGGATCCGAAATCACTGGCAATGTTCTCTTCTATGAGAAGCCCGAACCTCTGAGCCGCGATACCCACGGTAAGCTCGGCCTACGCACGGTCGACAAGCCCTTCGCCTTTGCGGCCAAGACCAATGTCGTCCCCTTGACGGTGACGGAATTTGCGCCAGCCGCCATTGCCTATCCGATCATCTTTGCCGGTGAAGGCTATCAGCCTTTGGCGGTGATGGGCGTGGCGCAAGGTACCAACCTGTTCATCAGCGAGGACGGTTCGGTCGAGCCCGATGCCTATCTGCCCGCCTATATCCGCCGCTATCCCTTCGTACTGGCGGGCGACGACAAGGGTGAACGCCTGATCGTCTGTATCGACCGGGCCTCGAGCCTACTGGCCGAAGGCGCGGACGTTCCCATGTTCGAAAATGGTGAGCCCACCGAATATACGACCGGCTGTATCCAGTTCTGTAACGACTTTGAAGCCGAGCGTCAGCGTACGGACAATTTCGTCGCCGTTCTCAAGGAGATGGACCTGTTCGATACCCGTCAGGCCCTGTTCCACCCGCGCAACGAAGATGGCTCGATCGGCGAGCCGCAGGTGGTGGCCGAATATTTCGCCGTCTCTGAAGAAAAGCTTCTGGCCCTGCCGCAGGACAAGTTCATGGCCCTGCGTGAAAATGGCGCCCTGTCGCAAATCTATGCGCACCTGGTGTCCTTGCTCGGCTGGGACAAGCTGATCACCAAGGTTCTGGTGCGTAATGCCGCAGAGCAGGCCCAAGCTTAAGTCTCAGGACTGAAGTGGCCTAAAGATTGAGGGGGATGGTTTCGCGCCATCCCCCTTTCTCGTTCCGTCTGGCGTCTGTTCAGTCCGGCTGACAGGCGAACAGACTTCGGGTGAGGCAGGAAAAGACCAGCCGTCCGCCCTCATCCAACAGATCATGCTGGGCAATGACGATGCCCTTGGCGTCGCCGACCGGGTCCTTGCCCAAGATGGTCATCCGGCCTCGAAGCAGTTCCCCGTGCGGCGGATTGCGGGCCCAGCGCAGGGCATCGACCGCCAGACGCTTGGTCTGTGGCCAGTCCTTGGTCATCTGGCCATCCAGCCGTGCCCAGAGGGCATAGACCATGGCATCGGGCGCACCCTCGTCGCTGTGCCATCCGGGGGCGAAGGTGGTGATGAAGGCGTTCAGCGCCTGCTCATCCACGGCAACGGCCCCCAGCGACACGACCTGTCCGATCTCGATCTGTTCAAAATAGGCGGGCACGGGGACCTCTTAAGGCTCAGGCGAAATGCGGATCAGCAGCTTACCGTCATGATCGCCGGTAAAGAGGCGCTTGACGGCTTCGGCGGCATTTTCCAGTCCATCGACCGCAAAGGCCTTCCACTTGATCTTGCCTTCCATGACCCAGGGGGCCAGTTCGGCGAAGGCCTCTCCGGCGCGCGGCAGATAGTCGGTGATGATGAAGCCCTTGATCAGGATGCGCTTCATCAGGGTGTGGGCAAAGTCCGCCGGTCCGGCAACGAGGCCGTCCTTATTATAGGTCGAGATCATACCGCAGAGCGCCATGCGGCCATTGAGGTTCATGCGGGTAAAGACCGCATCCATGATCTTGCCGCCGACATTTTCGAAATTGACGTCAATGCCGTTGGGGCAGAGCCGGTCGAGGGCCGCGCCGATATCTTCGCTCTTATAGTCAATGGCCCCGTCAAAGCCGAGTTCCTCAACCAGCCAGCGGCACTTGTCGGGCCCCCCGGCAATGCCAATGACCCGGCAGCCCTTGAGCTTGGCAATCTGGCCGACGATAGAGCCCACCGCGCCCGCGGCCGCAGAGACCACGACGGTTTCGCCAGGCTGTGGCTTGCCAATATCCATCAGGCCGAAATAGGCGGTCAGGCCTGTTGCTCCCAGAACGCTCATGAACGCGGTCAGGGGAATGCCGGGAAGGCTTGGCACAGGATTGACGGCGTTTTCGTGCCCGATCGTATAGGCCTGCCAGCCGCCAAGGCCCGGATTGACCAGATCGCCGGGTTGAAAGCGGCCTGAGCGCGAGGCCTCGACCACGCCAATGGTTCCGCCGCGCATGACCTCGCCCAGCGCGACCGGCGGCATATACTGGTCCTGATCACTCATCCAGATGCGATTGGTGGGGTCGAGCGACAGATAGATGTTGCGCACCAGTATTTCGCCGTCCTCAAGGTCGCGCACGGGCGCGTCAATGAAGGCCAGATCATCGGCGCTGATGTCGCCCTCGGGGCGCTTGCGCAAAATCCATTGTTTGTTGGTCGGCCAGTTGGTGGTCATGCTGTTTTTTTCCTCAAGAACCCTATGTTTGGAGGGGATCATGGCGTGGTTGTCGTCAATGTCGAGAGGCCTTGAACGCTGAACAGGGCTTGGCACCACGACAATCTGGCCTTAGCTCTACCCGGCGATGATCCCGGTGTGCCGGACCTGAAGGATTTTACGCTTGAAGCCTCTGTTCACTGCCCTCAAAGCCGCTGTCTTTAGCCTGCTCCTATCCGGCTTGGCGGGCTTGCAGACCCCTGCCATAGCCGCAGCGGTGGTGGATACAGGGCACGTCAAGGCGGAGCTGATCGTCAGCGGCGAAGCCGTCCCCGGTGGTGAGGTCTTGGTGGCCTTGCGCCAGACCATCGCCAAGGACTGGCACACCTATTGGCGCAATCCCGGTGATGCGGGCCAAGCGACGACGCTGGATTGGCGCTTGCCCTCTGGTTGGCAGGCCGGTCAGATCATTTGGCCAACGCCAAAGCGCCTGCCGCTCGGCACCTTGATGAACTATGGCTACGAGGGCGAGGTCCTGTTGCCGGTGTCGATCACGGTGCCTGCTGATGCCAAGCCGGGCCAGCGCATTAGCCTAAAGGCTGAGGCCGGATTTCTGGTCTGTAAGGACATCTGCATCCCCGAACAGGCCAGCCTGACTGCTGATGTCGTGGTCGCGTCCGGTGCGCCCAAGATCGATGCCACGGCCGCAAAGGCCATTTCGGATACCCTGACCGCTGCACCCAAACTGTCAGGCCTCAAGGCCGTGATGACCCGCGATCAGGGCATGGTGAAGCTCTCAATCACCGGCGCACCGCTGGCCGGCGGTGACTTCCCGGACGCTTATTTCTTCGCTTTCGATAGTACGCTTTTAGACCATGCTCGGCCCCAGACGATCGAGCGCGGGCCCGCAGGCCTGACCCTGACCCTACCGGCAGGCTATGGCTTCAAGAAAGGGCCAGCGCCTGCGATCTTAGCCGGGGTCATTGATCTGGGCAGCGCGGCCTATGAGATCGATGCCAAGGCCGGTGAGCCGCTGGCCGGTGCGGCAGGTCTTGGAGTTCCGACGGCGACCGACAAGGCGCCGGAGGCTATGAGCTTGCCGCTTGCGGTCCTGTTTGCCTTTCTCGGCGGTCTCATCCTCAATCTGATGCCTTGCGTCTTCCCGATCCTGTCAATGAAGGCGGCCGCCCTGACCGCGCACGGCGGCGAGCATTCAGATTCTAGAGGCCAAGGGCTGGCCTTCTTGGCCGGGGTTGTCGCGACCTTCCTAGGGCTGGCCGGTGCCTTGATCGCCGCCAAGGCAGCGGGCGCGGCGGTCGGTTGGGGCTTTCAGCTCCAGTCGCCGCCGGTCGTGGCGGCGCTCTGTCTGGTCATGCTGCTCACCGCGCTTAATCTTTCGGGACTGTTCGAGGTCGGGGCCAGCCTTCAGGGGGCTGCGGGCGCATCTTCCTTGGCTGCACGCTCTGGCCTAGCCGGGGCCTTCTTTACCGGCGTTCTGGCCGTGGTGGTGGCAGCGCCTTGCACCGCCCCCTTCATGGCGGGAGCCATCGGCTTTGCCTTAACCCAAGGCACCGCAGCGGCCCTTTTGATCTTCCTGTTCCTGGGGCTGGGTCTCGCAGCGCCCTTCACAGCCTTGGCCTTCTCGCCCGGCCTGACCCGTCGCCTGCCGCGTCCGGGACCGTGGATGGAGCGTTTGAAGCAGGCGCTGGCCTTCCCCCTCTATGGAACAGCAGCGTGGTTGGCTTGGGTCTTCGCCCTTCAGGCGGGAACCAATGCTCTGGCCTTCCTCTTTGCCGCAGCCGTGGCGGTGGCCTTTGCCGGATGGCTCTATGGCTTGGCACAGCGCGCCAGCCTCGCAGGCGGAAAGCCGCGTCTGTCGCTGGTGTTGGCCTTGATCTCTGTCGCGGGGGCGGGCGCCTTGATCTATGCGGCGGCCAAACTGCCGAGCCCAACGGCGGCACCGGTGGCTGAAGAGGCATCTGAACTGCCGTCAGAGCCCTTTTCGCCCGACCGTTTGGCTGCCTTGCGCACTGAGGGTCGGCCCGTGCTGATCAATTTCACAGCCGCCTGGTGCATCACCTGTCAGGTCAATGACCGCGCCGCCCTGTCGCGACCGGCCGTCGCCGAGCTGATCAAGTCCACCAACGCCGTCTATATGGTCGGGGACTGGACCAATCGCGACGGCGTCATCGCCAAGGCCCTCGCCGAACAGGGCCGCGCAGGCGTGCCCCTCTATCTGGTCTACGGCGTTGGCGGCCGCGCGCCGGTGGTCTTGCCTCAACTCCTCACCGAGGGGGCCGTGATCGAGGCGCTGGAGGCGGCGGCGAAGCCTTAGGTTTAAAAAACAAGGCCCCCTTCGTCGCTGCGCGCCACTTCCCCTATAGGGGGAAGATTTACGCACCCAGATCTTCCCCCTCTGGGGGAAGTACCGGCGAAGCCGGGGTAGGGAGTCTTGTTTAAGAGAAAAAGGCCCTCACCCAACCCTCTCCCACAGGGAGAGGGCTAGCGCGGATAAGCCCTCGCCCCCTTGGGGGAGAGGGTGGGGTGAGGGGGCTGCATCCCCATGCGTGATCTTAAGTTGGGTTTCCGCGTCGGACGGGTTACGAGAGCCTACAGGCACGAGAGACCCCGACATGACCGCTGCATGGGACAATTTTGACGCTGAGGCGCAAAAGGCTGATGGCCAGTCCATCAGCGACCTGTTCGCCGCCGAGCCTGATCGTCTGCAACGCCTGACCCTCGATGCCGCCGGGCTATTTCTAGACCTGTCCAAACAGTCTTGGAGCAAGGCACTGTTTGAGGCAGCCCTCGGTCTGGCCAAGGCGGCGGATCTCGATGAAGCGCGGGCGCGGCTCTTTGGCGGCGAGGTGGTCAATCTGTCTGAGGGGCGGGCGGTCCTGCATACGGCCCTGCGCGCACCCGATGGTGCCGCCTTCAAGGCTAAGGGTGAGCCGGTTTCGGCCGCTGTCGAGGCTGGCCGCGCGGCCATGGCGCAGTTTGCCAAGGCGGTGCGTTCAGGCTCTGTCTTGGGCGCGACGGGCCAGCCCTTCACCACCATCGTCCATATCGGTATCGGCGGGTCCGACCTTGGCCCTCGGCTGGTTTGGGAGGCCTTGCGGCCCCTTTCGCCGCAGATTGATCTGCGCTTCGTGGCCAATGTCGATGGCTCAGACATTGCCGCCGCGCTCGAGGGACTTGATCCCGCCCAAACCCTCGTCATTGCTGTTTCTAAGACCTTCACGACCGAAGAGACCATGGCCAATGCCTTGGCCGCGCGTCAGTGGTTGGCGGCGAGCCTCGGCGATGACAGGGCCGGATCGCACTTTGCGGCTGTATCTGCGGCGCCCGACAGATGCGTGGCCTTTGGGGTCGCGCCCGAGCGGGTCTTTGCCTTCTGGGACTGGGTCGGGGGCCGCTATTCGGTCTGGTCGGCGGTGGGCCTGTCCTGCGCTGTCGCCTTGGGCTGGGAGGCGTTCGAAGCCTTCTTGGCCGGGGCTGCCGAGATGGATGACCATTTCCTCAGCGCTCCGCTCGAACGCAACGCGCCGGTGCTGCTGGCCCTTGCCCAGATCGTCAATCGCAACGGCTTTGGCCGCGCGGCCCGTACCGTCGTGCCCTATGCCCAGCGCCTACGCCTCTTGCCCTCGTTCCTGCAGCAGCTGGAGATGGAATCCAACGGCAAGGGGGTGACCGCCACGGGCCAGCCCCTGACCCGCGACAGCGCCGCTCTGGTCTTTGGTGAACCCGGTACCAATGGTCAGCACGCCTATTTCCAACTGCTCCATCAGGGCACCGAAGTGGTGCCGGTCGAGTTCATCGCTATGGCCCATAATGATGAGGGACCAGCAAGCGCCCATACCAAGCTCTTGGCCAATGTCTTGGCCCAGGCCGAGGCCCTCATGGTTGGGCGCAGTGAGGCCGATGTGCGGGCGGAACTCATCGCATCGGGCGTCGATGCCGCCACCATCGAGACCCTCGCCCCGCAGCGAGCCTTTTTGGGCAACCGCCCGTCGAGCCTGATCCTGATGGAGCGCCTAACACCCCATGCCTTGGGCACCTTGATCGCGCTCTATGAGCACAAGACCTTCGTCGAAGGGGTAATCTGGGGGATCAATAGTTTTGACCAGTGGGGCGTCGAGCTTGGCAAGTCGCTGGCCAAACGGATCTTGGGCGAGCTTGAAGGCGGCGCGGCATTGACCCACGATCCTTCGACCACAGCCCTGATTAAGCGGCTTCGAAACTAGGGAATTTGGCCTCAAACCTTGCCGCGAGGCCCCTGATCCGTTAATCGCGGCACATGACCGAAGAAGCCGCCTTCCGCCCCGAAGCCCGCAATCCCCGAGGCTTTCAAGATAAACGCGCCCGTGACCTGCGTGCGGAGCGCCATATTCTTGAGACCGTGTCTAAGGTCTATGAGCGTTATGGCTTTGAAGCGCTCGATACTGGGGCCTTCGAATATGCCGATGCGCTTGGCAAGTTCTTGCCCGATAGCGACCGTCCCAATGAGGGCGTGTTTGCCCTGCAGGACGATGACGAACAGTGGATGGCCCTGCGCTACGACCTGACCGCCCCCTTGGCACGGTTTGTGGCCCAGAACCGCGAAGGCTTGCCCAAGCCCTTCCGTCGCTATGCGTTCGGGCCTGTTTGGCGCAATGAAAAGCCCGGTCCTGGCCGGTTCCGCGAGTTCATTCAGTGCGATGCCGACACGGTCGGTTCGGCTCGGCCCGAGGCTGATGCAGAGATCGTCGCTCTGGCCGTCGAGGGCCTGATGGCCACGGGCCTGAAGCGCGGTCAAGCGGTGCTTAAGATCAATAACCGCAAGCTGCTCAATGGTCTTTTGACGGCGGCTGGCGTTCAGAGCGAGGGCCAAAAGCTTGGCGTTCTGCGCGCCGTCGATAAGCTCGACCGTTTGGGCCCCGATGGCGTGCGCCTCTTGCTCGGCGAGGGCCGCAAGGACGAGTCCGGCGCCTTTACCAAGGGGGCGGGTCTGAATGCCCGCGCCGCCGAACAGGTTCTGGCCTTTGTTGCCGCTGGCGGCGGCACCCGCTCTGAGGTTCTGGATAGCCTCGCCGGGGTCATTGGCGGCTCGGCGGAGGGCGACGAGGGCCTTGCCGAACTGGCCAGCATGGATGCGGCCCTGCGCAGTCTGGGCATTGGTGAGGATCAGGCCAGTTTTGAGCCCTCCATCGTGCGCGGTTTGGAATATTATACCGGGCCGGTCTTTGAGGCCGAACTGCTGATCGAGACCTTGGGCGAAAAGGGCGAAACCCTGCGCTTTGGCTCCATCGGCGGCGGGGGTCGTTATGATGATCTGGTCGCGCGGTTTACCGGCGAGCGGACCCCTGCAACCGGCTTTTCCTTCGGGGTCTCGCGTCTGGCTGCCGCCTTGCGCGCGGCGGGTCAGGCTCAGGCCAGCGAAGCGCGTGGGCCGGTGGTGGTTCTGGTCTTTGATCAAAATGCACTCGGTGACTATTTCGCCGTGGTGGGAGAGCTTCGCGCTGCGGGTATCGCCTCAGAGGTCTATTTGGGCGGTTCGGGCATGAAGGCTCAGATGAAATATGCCGATCGGCGCATGTCGCCCGCCGTGGTCATTCTGGGCGGTGACGAGATCGCCGCCGGAACCGTGACGGTCAAGGATCTGGATCTGGGCCGTCAGATGGCGCAGGGCGTGACCGACAATAAGGAATGGCGCGAAGGCCGTCCGGGTCAGGTCACCGTGCCTCGGGCCGAGTTGGTCAGTGTCATTCGCCGCATTGTGGAGGGCTGATCATGCAGCTTGAACCAACGGTTCCGCCCAAGGCCCTCGCGGCCATCCGCGCGCCCTTTGCGGCGCTCGGCGCGACGGCTATTGATGCGCCCGTCATCCAGCCCCTGAACCAGCTTCTCGATCTGGCCGGAGAGGCCATGCGGGCAAGGCTCTTTATCGTGCAGGGCGAGGGCGGGGCGGAAGCCTGCCTGCGGCCTGATTTCACCATTCCTGTGGCGCGAGCCCATGGCGCATCAGGCGCCGCCTCCGGCCGGTATGTCTATGAGGGCAAGGCCTTTCGGGTTGCGCCCAAGGGTTCGGACCGCGCCGAAGAGTTTTTGCAGATCGGAATTGAAGCCTTCGAGGCCCGCGATCCTGTTGGGGCCGATGTCGAGGTGGCCGCTGTCGCATGGCAGGCAAGCCTTGCGGGCGGTCGTACAGACCTTTCCATGCGTCTGGGCGATGTCGCCCTGTTTTCAGCCTTTATCGGCGCTATGGCCCTGCCAGAAGCCTTGGCGGCGCGTCTTGACCGGGCCTTTACCCGTCCGCGTGTCCTGCGGGCCGAATTGGCGCGGGCGCAGGCGGGTGAGCAGGCCCCTCGCGCCGGGGATCGTCTGGCCGGTCTGTTGGCCGGATTGCCTGAGACTGAGGCTTCAGCCGTGCTGGAAGAGTTCTGGGGTCTGGCGGGCATTCAGCCCGTTGGAGGCCGCTCTGCCGCCGAGATTGTCCATCGCCTGTCGCAGCGGGCGGAGGCGGCTTCTGCCCCTCGTCTGAGCGCGGCGCAGGCGGACCTGATTGCCCGGTTCCTCGCCATCGACGATCAGCCCCAACGGGCCTTGGATCAGGTCGCCGCCTTGGCCCGTGAAGGCGGCGCGTCTGTGGACGTTCCCCTCAAGGCGTGGCAGGCCCGTTTGGATGGTTTGATGGCGGCGGGTATCGCTGCGGAGCATATGAGTCTTTCAACCGCCTTTGGCCGCGCCTTTGGCTATTATGACGGCGTCCTGTTCGAAGTGACCAGCGCGGCGCTGGGCGCGGAACATCCGGTGGCGGGCGGCGGGCGCTATGATGCGCTCTTGGCAAGGCTTGGGGCCAAGGTTGATCCTTCGGTCGGGGCGGTGGGCTGTATGGTCCGGCCTTGGCGGGCCTTTGATGGTTCAGCAGCAGGAGCGGCGTGATGGATGATCTATCGACCAATCCCCTGACCATTGCTTTTCCCTCCAAGGGTCGGCTGAAGGAACAGGCCGAAGCTTGGTTGGCCGAATGTGGGTTCAAGCTGGAAGCCGTCGGCGGGGCGCGGGGCTATCGCGCCGCGATCTCTGGTCTTCCCGGTGCGCAGGTGCAGCTTTTGTCGGCCTCGGACATCGCTCAGGCGGTAGATGATGGCGAGGTCCATCTAGGTCTGACCGGCGAGGATCTGCTGCGCGAACGTGGCGAGGATCTCGATAGCCGGGTCATGCTACTGCGGGCACTGGGTTTTGGCCGGGCCGATCTGATTGTGGCTGCGCCGCAGAGCTGGATCGATGTCGATGTCATGGCTGATATTGATGAGGTCGCGGCAGCCTATTTGGCCCGCACGGGTCGGCGCCTGCGGGTCGCAACCAAATATATGAGCCAGACCCGGGCCTTCTTTGCCAAGCACGGCATCGCCGACTACCGGATCGTGGAATCCAGCGGCGCGACCGAGGGGGCCCCGGCTACCGGAGCGGCGGAGCTTGTGGTGGATATCACCACGACCGGCGCGACCCTGGCGGCCAACAGCCTAAAGATCATCAGCGATGGGGTGATCCTCAGGAGCCAAGCTCAGCTTGCAGCCTCCTTGACCGCCTCTTGGACCACGGCCCAGCTCGGACTGGTCCGCCGGTTGCTGAGCGTCGTTGAGGCCAAGTCTCGCGCACGGGGGTTGGCGACCGTGATCTGGCCTGCCGAGCAGGACCAGACCGCTCAAGAGGCCAGCGAGGTCTTTGTGGAACGCGGTGCAGCGCGCCGGACCAACGGGCTGCTGGTTTCAGGGACGGATCTGTTCGACCTGTCGAGCGCTTTGGCAGAATCAGGCGTCGGCCCGATGACCGTGACGCGGCCTGACTATGTGTTTGAGGCCACGTGCCCCGCCGCTGATGCTCTAGCTGCGGCTGTATTGGGCCGCTAGACCCGTCAATTCGCGATTTTTTGACATCGGCGATAAAAATTTGCTCCTGATGGCATAAATCTTTGTGGCTCTGTGGCAAAACTAAGACGAAGTCGTTGACTCGGGCATGATTATGCCCTTTTCTGATCTTGCGCGAGGCACATGGGTCAGTAGAAACCTTGGTCTCCCGGCGTTTCGGGGAGGAAACGCCCTCTTACAATAAAAAATCATAAGCCCGCTGCGATATCCCCCGCAGCGGGCTTATTTAATTTCGGCCCCTGAATGACGCCGGGGCTAAAATTTTGACATTTTGTATAAAAATAGAGCGGGTCGGCGCGCCCTTGAGCAACGCCGACCCTTTGAGCCTACCAGATGCGGACGCGATTTTCGGGAGCCACATAAAGGGCATCGCCCGGCTTCACGCCAAAGGCCTCGTACCAGGCGTCGATGTTCCGAACCACGCCATTGACCCGGTAGAAGGGCGGCGAGTGTGGATCGCTGGCAATCTGTTGACGCAAGGCATCGTCACGGCTCTTGGCCCGCCAGACCTGCGCCCAGCCGAGGAACACCCGCTGCTCGCCGGTGAGGCCATCGATGATCGGTGAGGGCTGCCCCTTGAGGGAAAGCTTGTAAGCATCCAAGGCCATCAAGAGGCCGCCCAGATCGGCGATGTTCTCGCCCATGGTCAGTTGGCCTTGAACCTTCGCACCGGGCAGGGGTTCGAATGCGGAATATTGGCCATCCAGCCGGTCGGTCTGAACCTTAAACTTAGTCGCATCAGCCGTTTGCCACCAGTCGTTCAGCGACCCATCGGCGGCAAATTGGCGGCCCTGATCGTCAAAGCCGTGGGTGATCTCGTGACCAATGACCCCGCCAATGCCGCCATAGTTGATGGCAGGATCGGCTTCAGGATCGAAGAACGGCGATTGTAAAATGGCCGCCGGGAACACGATCTCGTTCATTTGCGGATTGTAGTAGGCATTGACCGTCTGAGGCGTCATGCCCCACTCGCTGCGATCAACCGGTCCGTTGAGCCGCGCCAAGTCACGGTTCCAGCGGAAGGCGGCAGAGCGAGCAATATTGCCGACCAGATCGTCAGACGCGATGGTCAGGGCCGAATAGTCGCGCCACTTATCGGGATAGGCGATCTTGACGGTAAAGGTCGAGAGCTTCTCGAGGGCCTTGGTCTTGGTTTCGGGGCTCATCCACGCCAGACGCTCAATACGCGCCTTTAAGGCGGTGCGAAGATCGCCAACAAGGCCCACCATCATGGTCTTGGATTGGGCCGGGAAATAGGCGTCTATATAGAGCTTGCCGACCGCTTCACCCAAGGTCCGGTCGATGGTGCCAACGGCACGCTTCCAACGGGGCCGGTTTTCCGGTTGACCAGACAGGGCCTTGCCGCGGAACTCGAAGGACGCGTTGACGAAGCGTGCAGACAGGTAGGGCGAGGCTTCATCGGCGATCTGGAAGGCCATCCAAGCCTGCAGGGTGGCGATGGGGGCATCGGCAAAGATCTTGGCGATCTTTGGGAAGGCGCTCTTTTCGCTGACGATCACGGTGCTGACCTTGGACAGGCCATTGGCCTGCAGATAGGCCGCCCACGGGAAGCCGGGGGCGAGCTTGGTTAGGTCGGCAATGGACATGGGGCTATAGGAGGCCACAGGATCACGCTGTTCGATCTTGCTCCAGCTTGCCTTGGCGATGGCGGTTTCCATGGCCACGATAGCGGCGGCATTGGCGTCTGGATTTTCCCAGCCAATGGCCTTGAGCTGCGTGGCGATATAGGCCTGATATTTGGCCTTCTTCTCAGCAAACTGCGCGGTCAGATAATAGTCGCGGTCTGGAAGGCCAAGACCGCCTTGCGCCAGATAGACGGCGTAGCGGTTGGGGTCTTTGGCTTCTTGACCGACATAGGCCCCGAAGAAGGCTGAGCCAAAGCCCTTGGACGACTTGCCCATCAAGGTGCCCATCTGGGCGCGGGTCTTGGCGGCCTTGATCGCGGTCAGGTAGGGCGCGAGCGGCTTGGAATCGAGCGCCTCAATCTTTCCTTCGTCCATGAAGGCCTTGTAGAGGTCACCGACCTTTTGGGTTTCGCCGGTGGCGTTGGCCGTTGCGGCTGCCGTTTCAATGACCTTGCGGCTGCGGGCATTGGAGAGCTCGCCCAAGCCGTCAAAGACGCCAAAACGGGCGCGGTCTGCGGGAATGGCGGTGCGCTGGTCCCAAGTGCCATTGGCGAATTTGAAGAAATTATCACCCGGCGTCGTGGTCATGTCCCGACCCGAAAGGTCAAAGCCCCAGGTCCCCATCTTGGGGGCGGCGAGGCTGCTGGCGGGGGGTGTTTGCGCGGCCGGTGCGGTCTGGGCGTGTGCGCTAAGGCTAGCGGTTAGCAGGACGCTAGCGGCGGCGGCGCTGAGCAGGAGAGTTTTCATGATCCAATAGGTCCTTGTAGGGAGGTTTGTCGCCAATTTGCATAATCGTCGCCAAACTTCACCATTAATAATCGTTCAGATGGTAGGGATCGCCTGCAAAAGGACGGTTGCCTGGGTCACAGGCCCAGCGCCTTTAAGGCCTGATCTCGAACGCCCTTCACATCCACCTTACCATTGGCAGCCCGGATGATCGGGGCCAAGACCAGCTCTCGCGGGGCCTTATAGTCGGCCAGATGGCTGCGGACATGGGCGGCGAGGCCGGCGAGGCTTGGGGCCTCATGGCCCGGTTTGATGTCCACCACCGCACAGATCCGCTCGCCAAAGCGTGCATCGGGCACACCGACCACGACGGCGTCAGAGACAGAAGGATGTTTCTTCAGCGCCTCTTCGACCTCTTCGGGGAAGACCTTTTCGCCGCCGGTATTGATCACCTGCGAGCCTCGGCCCAGAAGTTTCAGCTCCCCGTCGGCCTCGACCTCGGCAAAGTCACCGGGGACGGACCAACGTTCTCCCTCGAACATCCTAAAGGTCTTGGCCGATTTTTCGGGGTCCTTGTAATAGCCGACCGGGATAAAGCCGGTGACGGCGACAAGGCCGCGTTCGCCAGAGCCGGGTGCGACCCGTAGGCCCTCTTCGGTAAAGACCGCGACGGTGGGGCCGAGCACAAAGTGGGCCGTCTGGACCTCCGCTCCCGCCGCTGAAGTTGATCCGCCAAGACCGACGGCTTCGGAAGAGCCAAGGCTGTCATAGAGCATGGCGCCTGGAATATGGGCCAGTAGACCTTGCTTGTTCTCTTGGCTCCAGACCGCGCCAGAGGACGAGATCAGATTGACGCTGGACAGGTCCCAGCGGCCGCGATTGGCATTGAGGCAATCGAGCATCGGCGATGCAAAGGCTGGGCCAACAATGACCACGGTTGAGGCCTTCAGCCGCTCGACCTCGTTCCAGAGCTCTGCCGGATCAAACTTGCGCGACGGCAGGGAGGCGACGCTGCCGCCCATATTGAGAGTGATAAAGGCCGAGAACTGGCCGGTGCCATGCATGAGCGGGCAGGCGACCAGTTGGCGAAAGGGCGAGGGCTCATCGGGATGGGTCAGACGGTCGGCAGCATCCTCGACCCGCTCTAGAGGCGGGACCTCAAGGTTGGCATTGCCGCCCGCGCCCAAGACATTGAACAGGTCGTCTTGGCGCCACATGACGCCCTTGGGCATGCCGGTGGTGCCGCCGGTATAGAGCAGGAGCAGATCATCGCCGCTGCGCCCCCAAGGGCCCATGGCGCGGGGACCGGCCTGCTCGGTCAGGGCTTGGTAATCCTTGGCCCAGCTTGGCACGTTGAAGCCTGCCTCGGGTGCGCAGACCCAGAGCTTGACCTTGGTCAGTCGGTCCCGAATCTCTTCGAGCACGGGGGCGAAGGAGGCGTGGAACACCACGGCTTCGGCATCGGCATTGTCGAACAGATAATAGAGCTCCTCGGCCCCATAGCGATAGTTGGTATTGACCGGAGCCATGCCCGTCTTGAAGGCGGCAAAATAGGTTTCGAGATATTCCGGGCCATTATAGAGGAAGGCCGCAACCTTGGCCTGATGCCCCATCCCTGCGGCCAAAAAGGCGCGGCCTAGGGCGTCAGCATGCTGGTTGAACCCGGCCCATGTCACAACGCGCTCGCCCTGAACTAGGGCCGGACGGTTCGGGGTCTTAGCGGCAATAGCCTCCCAGACGTCCGCGAAATTCCATGCGCTCATAATGCTTACTCCCCACGTTTATGTCTTTGATTGGGATGAGTTAGCGGTGATCAGGTGGGCAGTGTCAATGAGGGTATTGGGGGTAGAACAAGGCCCCCTTCGTCGCTTCGCGCCACTTCCCCCAGAGGGGGAAGATCTAGGAGTTTTAAATCTTCCCCCTCTGGGGGAAGTACCGGCGAAGCCGGGGTGGGGGGTTCTTGTTTAAGAAAACAAACAAGGCCCTCACCCAACCCTCTCCCACAGGGAGAGGGCTAAGAATGTTCAAGCCCTCGCCCCCTTGGGGGAGAGGGTTGGGTGAGGGGGTCATCTACGTCCCCTCCATTCATCCAGATCAAGAAAAAGGGCGGGACCTTTCGGCCCCGCCCTTCTCATTTTTAACGTCGTAGAACGAATAGACTTCTTTAGAAGTCCATGTCGCCCATGCCGCCGCCGGGCATCTGTGGCATGCCGCCGCCCTTTTTCGGGGCTTCGACGATGGCCGCTTCGGTGGTGATCAGCAGGCTGGACACCGAGGCTGCGTCTTGCAGAGCCGTGCGCACGACCTTGGCAGGGTCGATGACGCCTGCTTGGACCATGTCGACATATTCTTCGGTCTGGGCGTTGAAGCCGAAGGTGGCCGAAGCGCTTTCCATGACCTTGCCGACGACGATCGAGCCTTCAACGCCGGCATTTTCGGCGATCTGACGGATTGGAGCCTGCACAGCGCGGCGCACGATGGCGATGCCTGCGGTCTGGTCTGCATTGTCGCCCTTCATGCCTTCCAAGATCTTGGAAGCCTTGAGCAGAGCGACGCCGCCGCCTGGGACGATGCCTTCTTCGACGGCCGCACGGGTCGCGTTGAGGGCGTCATCGACGCGGTCCTTCTTTTCTTTCACTTCGACTTCGGTCGAACCGCCGACCTTGATCACGGCAACGCCGCCAGCCAGCTTGGCCAGACGTTCTTGCAGCTTTTCCTTGTCGTAGTCCGAAGAGGTCTCTTCGATCTGACGCTTGATCTGACCGATACGGGCTTCGATCGCGTCCTTTTCGCCAATGCCGTCCACGATGGTGGTGTCGTCCTTGGTGATCGAGACCTTCTTGGCCTTGCCGAGCATTTCGAGCGTGACGCTCTCAAGCTTGATGCCCAGATCTTCGGAGATCACTTGAGCGCCGGTCAGGATGGCGATGTCTTCCAGCATGGCCTTGCGGCGATCGCCGAAGCCAGGGGCCTTTACGGCAGCGACGCGAAGGCCGCCGCGCAGCTTGTTGACCACGAGGGTGGCCAAGGCTTCGCCTTCGACATCTTCAGCGATGATCATCAGCGGGCGACCCGACTGAACCACGGCTTCCAGCACAGGAAGCAGGGGCTGCAGGCTCGACAGCTTCTTTTCGAACAGCAAGATCAGAGGCTCTTCGAGTTGAACCTCCATCTTGTCGGCATTGGTGATGAAGTAGGGCGACAGATAGCCACGGTCGAACTGCATGCCTTCAACGACATCCAGCTCGGTTTCGGCGGTCTTGGCCTCTTCAACGGTGATGACGCCTTCATTGCCGACCTTGGCCATCGCCTTAGCGATCATGGCACCGACTTCAGCGTCGCCATTGGCCGAGATGGTGCCGACCTGGGCGATCTCGTCGTTGGTGGTGACCTTCTTGGAGATCGACTTGATTTCGGCGACGATGGCGATGACCGCCTTGTCGATGCCGCGCTTCAGGTCCATCGGGTTCATGCCAGCGGCAACCGACTTAAGGCCTTCGACGACGATGGCTTGAGCCAGAACGGTGGCGGTGGTGGTGCCGTCGCCGGCCTTGTCGTTGGTCTTGGAGGCGACTTCACGGATCAGTTGGGCGCCGAGATTTTCGAAACGATCGGACAGTTCGATCTCTTTAGCGACCGACACGCCGTCCTTGGTCGAGCGCGGTGCGCCGAAGGACTTTTCGATGACGACGTTGCGGCCCTTGGGGCCCAAGGTCACCTTAACGGCATTGGCGAGGATGTTCACGCCGCGCAGCATCTTGTCGCGCGCGTCGGAACCGAAATTAACGTCTTTAGCAGCCATTGCGGGCTCTCACTTTTCGTCTGAGGAAATAGGAAGGATAGGCGGTGGCTTAGGCTTGAAGCACGCCGAGGATGTCGCTCTCTTTCATGATCAAGAGATCTTCACCTTCGATCTTCACTTCCGTGCCCGACCACTTGCCGAACAGGATGCGGTCGCCGGTCTTGACGTCCGGGGTGATGTACTTGCCATCTTCGTCACGCGCGCCGGGGCCGACAGCGATCACTTCGCCTTCTTGTGGCTTTTCCTTGGCGGTGTCGGGGATGATGATCCCACCCTTGGTCTTTTCTTCTTCTGCGATGCGCTTAATCAAAACGCGGTCGCCGAGGGGACGAAACTTCATCTGTAGTCTCCGTTAGGAACGGTTGTCATTTAAGGGATGTAGCACGAGGACCCGGGCGTTAGCAGCCGGGACCCTTGAGTGCTAACGAGGTTCAGGTATGGACCCTGAGCCGGGGAGTCAAGGGCCGGGCTCCGATGATTTTGTAAAAGTCTCATCACGGCTCCCTTGGAACTGTGCGGCAGGTGGCGCATATCATGACGCTCTGGGGCACGGTGGTGCCGTTCCAGCCGCTTTTGGGGGAAACGACTGTGACCACGCTACATCTGAGCCTGCTGTTGGCGGTGATCGCCTGTTTGATCGGCGGTGGCTTGGGTGTGTTGGCCCTGACCCGTCCGGCGCGGGTGCTGAAGATGGTTGGCCTGTCGCTTACGGAAGGGGTGGGCCACAGCCTGTCAGAAGTGCGCGCGACCTATGGCGGCCTGTTCTTCGTCTCTCACGCCGGGGTCGCCTTGGCGCTGGCCGTCTCGCCCAAGATCGGGGCCTGCATGGCAGCGGCTCTGGGTCTGGCCTGGTCCGGCGCGGCGCTGGGCCGCATCGTGTCTATGGCGATCGATAGGGCCGCCAACCGCTTCAACCTTTTTGCCACCCTGTTCGAAGGCCTGATGGGCATCGCCTTGGCCACGCCTCTATGGGCCTATCTGCGCCTGATCTATCAGGGCAGTGGGGCAGTTTGACGTAGGCCCCGCCACGGAGTATGTAACTACATCCGTTATAACGAGGTCTGCCATGATCCAGCTTAAACTGACCAAAATTGGTAATTCGGTCGGGGTCGTGTTGCCGAAGGAATTACTTGCCCAACTCAAGGTCGGACTTGGGGACACATTGTTCTGTAGCGAAGTGCCCGACGGCGTGAAGATGACCGCCTATGATGAGAGCGTCGCTGAGGACTTGAATTTGGCCGAGGAGATTATGCGCTCGCGTCGTAATGTCTTGAGGGCCTTAGCCAAATGACCGACCCGAAATGGGTATCGGTTCAGGTTGCCCTCTCGATCCACAGCGCCCAATTGGCTGAGCATGGGGGTGCCGATGGGGTGCGGGACTTGGGTCTCCTAGAATCGGCGATGGCCCGACCTCAACATCTGGCCAGTTTTGGCGCGCCCACCCTCTATGAATTGGCGGCATCCTATGGTTTTGGCATTGCGCGAAACCACCCTTTTGCCGACGGCAACAAACGAACCGCCTTTGTGGTCTGCCTGCTATTTCTGGCCAAGAACGGATTAGATGTTACAGCCACGGATGCGGACTGTATTCGTGTCTTTTGGGCCCTAGCCGCGGGTGAACTGACCGAAGCGGAGCTTGCCGGTTGGATTATGGCCCATGTCAGCCCTCGCGATTAAACCCTCAACAAGAACGCAGACCCCACCCCATGCAACTTCTCAGTCGCCCCCTCGAAGGCCGTTATGTTCGGCTGGAACCCATTGTGCCTGCGCATGAAGAGGCCCTGAAGGCCTCGATCGATTGTGATCCTGAGGCGTGGGAGATCATGTCGGTCAATGGCTGTGGGGAGGGGTTCGAAACCTTCTGGGCTCAGACCTTGGGCGAAACCCAGCGGGGAGAACGGATCGGCTATGCCATCAGGCGCAAGTCCGATGGCCGCGTTGTGGGGACGACCAGCTTCCTTGCGATCCGCCCGCTGCATGGCGGCGTCGAGATCGGTGCGACCTTCCTCCATCCCGACGCGCGGTCCGGGCCGGTCAATCCTGAAACCAAGCTCCTGCTGCTCGATCATACCTTTGATTGCGGCGCGGTGCGGGTCGAGTTCATGGTCGATGTGCGAAATGCCCGGAGTCAAGCCGCCGTTGCCAAGCTCGGCGCACAAAAAGAGGGCGTCTTGAGGCACCATAAGATTACCTGGACAGGCCATGTCCGCGATACGGCGGTCTTCTCGATCATCAATACCGAATGGACAGCGGTGAAGGCGCGTCTGGAGTTTCGACTGACGGAAACGGTGGCCTAGGACCGCTCGTTCGTCTTGGCTTGACGCCGGGCCTTGAAGAACCCCTTGAGCAGGGCCGAGCTTTCTTCAGCCAAGACCCCGCCCTGAACCTCGGGTCGCCAATGGCAGGTGGCGCTCTCGAAAAAGCGGGGGCCATGAACCACCGCGCCGCCCTTGGCATCCTCTGCCCCAAACACCACCCGTCCGATGCGGGCATGGCTGATGGCACCGGCACACATGGCGCAGGGCTCAAGCGTCACAACCAGCGTTAAACCGGTCAGGCGATAGTTACCAACCTTCTGGGCCGCCGCGCGAAGGGCGAGGATCTCGGCATGGGCGGTTGGGTCCTTCAGGCCAATGGGCTGGTTTCCAGCGCTTGAAATCACCTCTCCCGTGGCAGAATCGACCACAACAGCCCCGACAGGGGTCTCTCCATTGTCTGCTGCGGCTTGCGCACAGGCGAGGGCAATGCGCATGGTGCGCAAATCATGGCTAGTCATACAAAAGACCCAAGCGGTTGGGACGTCCTTGGTCAAGGGCCTCGTGTTCTGGACCCCGAAGACTTTGATGCGGAGGATATGTCCGGCATCGAGGGTGAACGCGTGGCCAAGGCCCTTGCGAGGGCTGGCGTGGCCTCGCGCCGCGAGGTCGAACGCTATATCGAGGCAGGCCGCGTAAGGCTCAACGGGCACGTCCTGACCACCCCGGCGGTGAAGGTCGCTCCCGGTGATATATTGACCGTGGACGGACAGGTCGTCGCTGACGCCGAGCCGACGCGGATGTGGCGCTATCACAAGCCGGTTGATCTGGTCACCACCCACAAGGACCCTCAAGGGCGTCCGACCGTGTTCGAGGCCCTGCCTCCGGAACTGCCGCGCGTGATCTCGGTGGGACGCCTCGATATCAATTCCGAGGGTCTGTTGCTCCTGACCAACGACGGCGCACTCGCTCGGGCTTTGGAACTGCCATCCAGCGGTTGGAACCGGACCTACCGCGCCCGCGCCTATGGTGACACGACGCAAGACAAGCTCGACCGCCTGCTGAAGGGCGTCACTGTCGAGGGCGTCAAATATGGCCCCATCACCGCCAAGCTCGACAAGGTCCGGGAAGGCAAGCGCCATACCAATGTCTGGATCACCGTCACCATCGCCGAAGGTAAGAACCGCGAAGTGCGGCGCGTGCTGGAATCGCTGGGGCTCAAGGTCAATCGCCTGATTCGTCTGTCCTATGGCCCGTTTCAGCTTGGCACCCTCGCGGCAGGCGCCGCCGAAGAGATCGGTCCGCGCGTCATTCGCGAACAACTGTCGGCCTATATCGATCCGGAAAACCTACCCCCGGGGGCCGGTGGCCCGCCGGTCGCGCTGCTGGCTCCAACCCCGGGCGGGGAGGATCATCGCGATCTGCGCCGTGAAGGTCCGCGTCCTGCGCCAATGCCGCGCCGCTCGGTAACCGATTCTATTCCAAGCCATGCCTCGTCTGAGCTGGTGCCGGAAAAGGTTGGACCCCTGAAGAAAAAGCCTGGCTGGGCTAAGGCCAAGCCGAAGAAAAATCCACATAAGGCCGTGCCCGTGAAGGCCGGACGTCCAGAGGCGGCCAAGGCTGCGGTCAAACACTATCGTGCTGGTCCAGCTAAGGGTGCGACTCTCATCGAGCGCAAGCCCGGTCTGGCCAAGACGGGGGCTGATAGGCCCGCTGCAGGCAAGGCTGACAAACCCCGCTCCGATATCGGCAAGTCCGGGTTGGGGAAACCGAGTTTGGGCAAGGCTTTTGTCGCGCGTCCAGGCGGCAAACCGGCCTTCCGTTCCAAGGGGCCCGGTAAGGCTCCAACTGGCCCTCGCCGATAGGGCCGGTTGACACCCTAAAATTCAGATCGAGCCATCAGCAGGATCACAGAATAATAATTCTCGAAGAAATTAATAAATATAAGAACCTCATAAAGTATTGTTTTAGTATTTTAGACCAATTACATAAATAATTATGGCGGATATGACCGAAATAAGTCTTTGATTGACTTATGATCATATTGCCCCAGACTTTTTCTGACGACTAGGTCAAAAGTCGTGGAAAGCGGAGAAGTTGCTATGTTGGACAAACTCTATGCGGTTACCCGTGCCTTGGTCATTGTTGTGGCTATTGCTGGTGCGTTTGTTGTTGTTCCCTACGCTGCTTTATTGCTCATCGCGCTGGGCGTTGTAGGTGGATTTGGTCTCTCCAGTGAGGACACCACGCCCGTTATGATTGCCGCGCTGGTTCTGGCTTATGGTTCCAAGACGGTTGAAGCTATCCCACAGGTTGGCGTGGGTCTTGGCGGTGTTCTCGGCAGCCTCGGCACGGCCTTTATGGCTGCTGCCTTGACGGCCATCGTCATTGCCGTCGCCATGAAGACCAAGTCTGATTGGATTAAATAACGACAGACGAGGGGGGAGGGTGCTGTGATGGCCCCCTTCCTACCCTTGACCTCGCGCAGTTTGTAATTTTTTCCTCGCGCACCGATTGTCGGCCCTCCCAAAAGCCCTATAGTAAATGTCCGGACTTTTGGGGACCTGAACGCCATGAACGCTTCGACTGCAATTATCGCTGACAAAGATGTTTTGATCCTGCCTGACCTGCGCTCCTTATTGCGCGGCGCGAGCGCGGCAGCGGAGACCTTGGTGGCGGAGGCTCGTGCCTCGGTCGCGGCGCTGGTCTCAACCGATGGCAAGATGGATCGCAAGGCGCTTGATCGCGAGCAGCACGCGGTTCACGGCTTTGCGTGGTACGCCACCTATTCCGAGACCTTCCGCGAAGTCGCAA
>Ga0304730_1000698_pt1 | contig 27872 bp, 15 predicted proteins | sample M_130628_MF_Meta_FD_190474 | JGI IMG/M metagenome (GOLD analysis project Ga0304730, IMG submission 190474) | Freshwater microbial communities from Lake Montjoie, Canada to study carbon cycling - M_130628_MF_MetaG (v2) (version 2) | ecosystem: Environmental > Aquatic > Freshwater > Lake | place...
CACGATCCCATCCACCGTGGCAAGCTGGTCAGTCGCTTCCACGTAGCGATCGAGGACCTCGCGCATGGCCCGCGTCTGGGCCGCGATGCGGTCAAGGACCAAGGTCTTCGTCAGATCGAGAAGCGTGCCGTAGGCTTCCTGAATGGCGGGGTCGATCGGCTTGCCGTAATAGGTCGTATCGCCGGCGAGCACCTTGCTGGCGATGCCCTTGCTCGCAAACGACTGCCAATCGCTGGCCTGAAAGGCCGCAAGATCCTTGTCGCGGGCCCCGGTGAACCGCTTGTCCGTGAATGCCGCCGCCTCGATGAAGGCGATCGCAGCATCGATATCGGCAGCGGCCGGCGGCCGCGGCACTGGCAGCCACCCCCAAGCGGCAGGCTCGGCCTCGCGATGCACCGCCGCCAGATCGGAGACGATCCTTTCGAGGAGACTCTCAAGGCCCGTGCCAGTTGTCCCGCCCGCGGCGCGAACGAGGAGATCGGCCATCGTGGCGGCCGGCGAACGGCCATCGTCGTCGCCAACAGCCTGCTCGATCGTGCCATGGATGGCCCGCTGCCGCTGCGATTCAAGCTCCGCATTGGTGCCGATGGTCCAGTTGGCTGGCAGGCCGAGTTCGAAGCGGGCGGCATCGGCGCAGGTGACGAAGAAGCTGTCGAGCGTGCCGACCGCCAATCGGTCGAGCGACGCCATCACCTTCACCAGCAGCTCGCGAAAGAACGCTGCGTCGGCTGCGTGCCTTGCGATGGCCGTCCCCAGTTCGGCCGTCGCTGCCGGCGTGACCGGATCGGCCGCCGAGGCGAGTCGGTGCAGCACACGGGCGAGGATTTCACCCGCTGCCTTCCGGGCAAAGGTCGCGGCGAAGACGTCCGACACCTCGGCGCCATCGGCGAGCAGCCGGATCATCCGCGTGGTGAGCGCGTGAGTCTTGCCGGTGCCGGCGCTGGCCCGCACGCTGACGAATGGATCGGGGCCACCGGCCGGCCTCTTCTTCGTCGCGGGCATGCTCATGACTCCTCCTCGCCATCATCCTCGACGATGGCCGCTGTCTGGCAGATCGCGTCGAATTCCGGAAACGAACGCTCAGCACCCTCCGTCGGCGGCCAGAAGACGCCCGCCCGGACTTGCCGCACCACGTGGCGAGCCGTCTCGTCCGCGGCTTCATAGTCGGCAGCAGTCCACGCGGCCGTCTTGATGCCGATGTCCTCGACGCGGGCCGGTATGTTGAAGTAGCCGACGTCCACGAGGTTGTGGTCGCCGATGCCCGGCACTTCGCCGAGCAGGTGGCGGTAGAGCGGGAGTTGCAGGTCGACCCAGTCATCGCCACTGCGATGGCTCTGCTCGGGAGTCTTGCTTCGCGCGGAGGTCTTGTAGTCGAGCACCTGCCAGCGGCCTGAGTCAGGATGGTGGTCGATGCGATCGATGCGAGCCGAGAGCCTTATCGGAGTGCCATCGACATCGAGCAGAGCGTCTTTCACATGGTGCTCGCTGAGGTGGATTCTCCAGCCTTCCGCCATTCGGCGCGCCTGCGCGTGGGCAAAGCCACGGAGCCTTCGCCGGGCCAGCTCCGCCTGCACCGCCACCGCCGGCACCGCGCCGGGTCCATACCGAAGCCGCACGAGCGTGTCGAGGATGCGGGAGAGCTGTTCCTCGAGCAGATCGCCGTCGGTGCACGACACGAGCTCGTCGTGTTTGGCGAAGCGATCGAGGCATTCGTGGATCAGCGTGCCAAAGTCGGCGGGCCCGAGTTCGCGGGCCTCGTCGGAGACGGGAGCAAGCCGGAGCCGATGCCGCAGCCAGTAGCGGTAGGGGCAGGCGAGGTAATCGCGGAACTCCGTCACCCGCATCGAAGCCACATCGATGGCACCCTCCGGAGGCCTGGGCACCACGAGCCTCGCAGAACCAGATGACGCCGCCGGCGCGACAACGGCCGGCTCTTGGGCCGCGAACAATGCCTGCGCGGCAGCCACGACTTCGGCCGGCTCGCGCCGGAAGAGCAACCGGCTGGGAACGGCCGGCGATCCATCCGACCCACGCCGCGGCGCGAGCACGAGCAGGTCGCTGCGGCAGCAGGCGGCCAACGACAGAATCCACGCATCGCGAGCGGCGATCCGCGTTGCATCCTCGAGCGAGAGCGCCTTCCGCAGCGTCTCCGGCAGGAGCGGATCACGGGATTGGCCGGAGGGGAGGCAGCCCTCCACGGCAGACGTGATGACGAGTGCGGCCGCATCGTCGAGCGGTACCTCGAGCCAGCCGACGATGTCGATCGCGTCGGCAAGGGGTACGGGGGGCACGAGTTCCGTCGCCCAGTTGGCAAGGAGGAGCCGCGCAAGCCCCTCCGGGCCGGCTGCCACGGCGAGCGAATCGGGAATCGTCGCCATCTGGGCAAGCTGTTCACCGAGCGAACGCAGGCTGCGAGCCACCACGCGGTCGTCAGGAGCATCGCGGTCGATCATTGTGCCTTGCAGCGTTGCGGCGACGCACTGCCGCACGGCTTCGGCCCAGGCAGCGGCCAGCACGCAGTTCTGCGGCTCGGTCTTTGCTTTCTTCTTGGACCTCCCCGCGGTCTTCTTCGCCGCAGACTGACCGAGCTTCGCGGAGGCCTGCCGGAGCGGCGCGAGCCATTCGTCGATGCTCGCGAGCATCGCGAGAAACTGGGCGTTGGACTGCTGGTCTTCCGGACGTTCGGCCGCCCTCGCGAGGTGTTCGCGGTCGATCGTCATCGGCAGATGGCGGGAGGCAACATCGTCGGCGACCGCGGCCGGCATTGCGATGCCGGTCTGTTTTCTGATCAGTTCGACGACGCCCGGCGACCGCGCGAGCGTGGCGATCGCCGCAAACTCCTCGCGGGCCAGCGTGTCAAACACCGCCGAGAGCATCTGCCACGGCGTCGATCGCTTGACCGTGCGGCCTGTGCCGTAGCGGCCCGTGCTGCCGACCGCGGCGAGCTTCTGCTCGATCGCGGGCGCGACCTTGTCGTCGGGTACGGCGATCGTGATCTCGTCGGCGGCGAACCGTCCGCCGAGGCCCTGCAGCCAGTCGACGATCGCGTCGGCCTGGGAATCGCTGTCATCGACGAGCCTGATCGTTGCAAGCGGCACGGGGATATGCCGCGCCGCCCAGGCCTCCGGCACGATGCAGCCGAAGGCATCGAAGCAGGCGGAAAACTCCTCGTCGCTCAGGTCGGGGGGCGCGGCGACGAGGGCATCGATCGTGGCGGGCGCCTGTTCGAGCATCTGCCGCTGCAGCGGATCGACATCGACCGTGGCGAGCAGCACGACACGCTTCGTGCCGCTGACTTCATGCCGTTTGATCGCCTCGCGGCGGGCGGTCTGTCGGTCCCAGAGCCCCTCGGCGTCGATCCGATCGAGATAGTCGCGCTCGATGCGCGAGAGTGACTCCCACCGCGCGTGATCGCCGAAACCGGGGAGCAATTCGTCGGCCTTTTCAGCGCACTCGTGGAAGCCGAGTCCGATCGATGCCAGTTCGCGATGGGCGGAAGCGAGCGATCGTGCCACGTCGACGAGCCGGCCTCGCGCCTCCCCCACACCGGGAGCGACCCGTTCGCGGTCGGCTTCCTTGGCACCGGCGATCGCCGCCACCCAGGCGAAGATTTCGACAGAGTCATCGGCGAGCGGCCGGGCAGGCTTATAGAGGAGCTCCGGGAGTTTTCCGAGCGTCACCGTCTGCGGCGGCACGAGATCGAGCGATTTGGCGGCAGCGAGATCGAGAAGAATCTCGAGCAGCCGATGCCCCGCCCGCCGACCCGGGACAACCACCATCACGTCGCCGAGATCAGCGGCCGTGGCGGCAGCGGCCGGCTTGCAGGCATGCGTGAGCAGCCACTCTGCGGCCGCGGCCAGCACCCCCTTCGAGGCGTCGAGCCGATGCAGCGAGCAGCGGACGGGTGAGAGCGATGCCATGGCCAAGGATCCTTCCTCCAGCGGGGGAGGAGGAGTATACGCAACCGAGTCCCCTGCGGGCGGCACTCAGCCAGCCGAAATCCCGCCGGTCCTGCTGCAGGCAGCGCTTTTTACGGTGACACGCGTCGCTCGGGCCAGATGCTGGGAACCGGGGCGAGGTCGTCCTTCGGCGTCGGCCCCCGCGGGCCGGCCTTCGTCGGATCGATCGGCTGCCATCCGATCACCACGACGGGCGAATCAGCGGCGAGCGTGAAGTCGCCCGCGGCCGGGTCTGCAAACCTCGGATCGGCCACGAGCGAGCCCGCGTCCTGGCCTGCCTGCTGCCAGCCTACAAGGTCGCCGCCCTCCGGAAATCGCACGGGCCCCGCGGCATTCCAATAACAGTTGTCGCGGAGTTCGACGCCTTTCAGCCAATCGCCATGCATCAGCGGCGCGTTCGAATCCCACCAGACCACGTTCCGAGTGAATGTGAAGCTCGTGTGGTCCTCCACCCTCGACCGCTGCAGCTGCCAGTCGCGGGCCGCGGCGAAGACGTTGTTCTCGACAAGATTGTCACGGCCGTAATGCTGGTGAAAGCCTCCCGACGATGTGCGATAGACGAGGTTGCCCCGCATCACGATGCCGGTGGAGCCCTCGTCTGTATAAAGGCCCCAGCCGCCGTAGTCGTGACTGGCGATGTCGTGGATCACATTGTCCTCCACCACGGTGCCGGGCGACACGCCGAGCGTGTAGACGCCCCCCATGTCGGAGAGCACGCCATATCCAAGATGGTGAATGCGGTTGGAGGCGATGCGAATGTGGTGCGTGCGGCTCTCTCCGTAGCCCCAGATCCAGCCGACCGACACGCCGGTGTAGGTAAAGTCGTGGATGTCGCAGTGCTCGACGGTGCAGTGGGTGGCGTGGCCGATCCACACGCCCACCGCCGCCGAGTGGATCCGGCCACCGTGGCGGATCGTGGTGTCGCGAATCGCGATCCGCTCGACGGCCCTCGGCATGGCAGCCGCTTCGCCCCATGACCCAGCGCCGCCGCCCGTGCCGATCAGCACTCCGCCGCCACCGAGATCGGCGAGGTCGCACCTCTCCACAGTGCAGTCGGAACAGCCCCCGCCAAACTCGATCGCGTAGCGGCCAACGTGCCGCACGCGACAGTCCACGAAGGCCACGTGCCGCACGGCCGTCGCCGACATCGCCCCTCCGACATTGATATCGGCCTGTGGAAACGACTGCCCTGCTGGATCGAGTGTCCAGTTTCCGTGGGCGAACGTGAGCCCCTCGAACCGCACATGCTCCACCATGCGGCCGCTGGCGGGATCTCCCTCGAGCCGCACGAGCCGGTCGAGACGCGGCGCGACCACCTCTGCGGCTTCAGGCGTCTCTCCTGGCCGCGGACAGTATGTAAGGATGCCGTGCTTCCGGTCGAGGTACCACGATCCCGGCTCTCCGACCGCCTCGCCGACATTCTCGACCAAGAAGCGGTTGCCTGCCGGAAACCCGCTCCAGTCGCTCGGCGCCATCGTTCTGCCAGTGAATCGCACGGTGCCGCCCGCGGCCTGCGGCTCACCGCCAGCCCCCTCCAACGGCCCGATCGCGGCGATCCGCATCCGCGACATCGCCCAGCGGTGCACGGCCACCACCTCCACGTCGCCGATGTTGGTCCAGTCGGAACGGATGTCTCCGTCAGAAAACCCGAAGCCATCGTGTCCCTTGCCCGCGGCGGCAGGTGAGGGCGGCAACGTGGCGGCGATCGTGTACCAGCCGGCGGCGGGCAGAACCGGACGGAACCGCCGTTGCCCATTCACAAACAGCTGCGCGAATCGCCACTCGCCGGCTGCCACCGCCGGCAGACGGGCCATCCAATGGCCGCGGCCGTCGGCCGACGGCTCCCAGCCCCGGATCACTCGGCCGCCACTGATCACGGGGCGAGCGGCTGCGGCAGCCCGAATCACGGTCGGCGCTGCAGCCGTGCCAGAGTCTTCGAGCCGAAGCATCAGAGTGTCGGCCAGTTCGTGTTGCCCATCGGCGACCTCGACCACGATTGGCGTCTGACGATCAGCCGCAGCCGCGCGGATCTCCCGCACGCGATCGAGTGCCCGCCGCAGCGATGCCACCGGCCGCTCTGGCGAACCGTCCGCGGCGTCGCTGCCATCGACCGCAACATGCACGTCGGCCGAGAAGGCAGACAATGGCCAGTCTCCAGCGACGATCAGGGCCACGGCCACAAAGATGAATCGGCGGGCCAGCGATAGCCTCATTGGCCTCCCCCTCAAGGAAAGCCGGGCGTTTTCTTCGCCCTCCCCAAGCGCCGGTTCTGCGCACGGTCGCCAGGCTTCACCGGGCGGCGGATTCTGACTGGGGGGCATGGCGTGGTGTGGCATGGCGAGGCATCATATCTGATCACCTTGTCTTCCTCTGTATCTCGTCTTCATCTGCAGGTGACTCGGCTCCGGGGGTATTTTTCATCATGTCGTCGTATTCCTGTGGAGGCCGACCTCTCACCGACGTCGCCCGCCTGATCGCGTGTGTGTTCGCGATCATGATCTGGCAAACACCGCCGGTTTCGATCGCTCGTGCAGAGGCTCCCCTTCCGGGTTCACCGTCGACTGCTCCCACCCCCACCAGGCCAAACATTCTGCTGATTGTCGCCGACGATCTCGGCTGGGCCGATGTCGGCTGGCATCAGGGTTTTGGCAAGACGCCTGCCATGGACAGGCTCGTGGCGGAGGGCGTGGAACTCGACCGTCACTACGTGCAGCCCGTCTGCACGCCCACGCGGACGGCCCTCATGAGCGGCCGGTATCCGGGCCGGTTTGGACCGCAGGCACTCAAGCCAAGCAACCTCCGGGCAATGTCCCCGGACACCCTCACGCTCCCGTCGGCCCTCCAGTCGCTCGGCTACGAGACATCGCAGTGTGGCAAATGGCATCTGGGGGCGAAGCCTGAGTGGGGGCCCAACGCCTTCGGCTTCGAACATGCCTACGGCACGCTCACCGGTGCGGCCGATCCCTGGACGCACTTCTACCGGCGCGGTGAGTTTCTCGACACGTGGCATCGCGACGGCAGATTTTTTCAGGAGAAGGGCAACGCCACCGAACTGATGGCAGCAGAAGCGGTCAGCCGAATCCGAGGCGGCCGGATGAGTCCTGAAGGCAGGCGGGTGCCCTGGTTTGTGTATGTGCCGTTTCATGCTGTGCACACGCCGGTCGATGCGCCCGACGAATACAAGCGACTCTATGACGGCGTTGTCTTCGATGCCGATCCCGAGAAGCAGAACTCGCGGCTGCGACTGGCGGCGATGGTCTCGCAGCTCGACGCCAAGATCGGCGAACTGGTCGCCGCGGTCGAGGCGACGGGCCAGCGGGGCAACACGCTGGTCATCTTCAGTAGCGACAATGGCGGGCTCGAGCACGCCGGCAACCCCTACGTCGGCGACGTGCCCACCTCGCCGCTCAACAGCGAGAATGCCCCGCTGCGGGGCCAGAAGAATCAGCTCTACGAAGGCGGGATTCGGGTCTGCGCCTTTGCCAATTGGCCGGGTGTGCTTGCGGCCGGAAAATCCCCGGCCGTCATGCACGCCGTGGACTGGTTTCCCACGCTCGCCGGCATCGTGGGATTCGAGCCTCCCGCGACGGCCCACTGGGACGGGGTCGATCGCTGGCCAGCCCTCTGCGGCAAGGCGGCGACGACCCGACCACGTCCAATCTATATAGCCCACAGCAAGGGCGCAGCGATCATCGGCGATGACTGGAAGCTGATCGACCGCACGGATCGAAAGCAGGTGGAACTCTTCCATTTGGCCACCGACCCATATGAGCAGGTCGATCTGGCAGCAGACCGCCCCGATCAGGTCAGCCGGCTGAAGCAGCTGCTCGCCGCGGAAAAGCTACTGGAGGTGGCAGAAATTCCGGCAGATCTTGTCGGTGTCGCAGACAGCGGTCCCCAGTGATTTGGAGCGGTTGCAGGGTGTGGATTCCCCCTTTGGTCCCTCACCTCGACGGACATTTGGCGGCCGGGGAGACACCAGTGGCGGCGGCGATGGTGGCCCCAGCCTGCCATGGCGGACCGTCTCAGCCCCAACTCGGCAACCAGCACAAACGCTGCGTCAGCCTCCGAAACATCGCGTTTTCAGCCGATTTCGCCAGCTGGGCGGCCCTCCCAAGCCACCACGAAGATCACTCCTGCCCGACAGGTCAGCCACAGCCCAATGAGGAAAGTTTCGCCCTCCGTCGCATCCTTATATTTTTGAACCAATTTACTTGACGTCTCGTATCGATATAGGCTACGATACACGCGTTGGTGGGGCAGGCGACCTATTTTCCTTTTTTCCTTCGATCTCCTGATCACCAACGGGTTCTGGTCGATAGCGTTTTCTATCTTTTCATTCCGCCTTCGGGCGACATTCAGTAAGGAGTACTCGTCATGACCACTCGTTCGTCTCTCCGCCGCGGCGGTTTCACGCTTGTGGAACTTCTCGTGGTGATTGCCATCATCGGTACCCTCGTCGGGCTGCTGCTGCCAGCCGTTCAGTCGGCTCGTGAAGCCGCTCGCAAGAGTGCCTGCATCAACAACGCCAAGCAGCTTGCCCTTGGATGCTTGAACTTTGAAGGGGCTCAAAAGTGCTTCCCGGGCGGCGGCACTTCGGTTTCGACCTATGACGTTGACAACATGGCGGGCTGGGAAACATTGTTCTGGAACAGCAAGCTCTACCAAGTGCAACTCGGATCCAATACTCGCTGCCGCGTGTTCTTGCAGGGCAACGGCAAGGGTGGCGTCCAGACTCAGACCGGGAGTGCGTTCTACGGTGCCGCTCCGTTCATGGAGCTGACCAACGAGTTCAACAACATCAGCTTCGATGCCTCGATGCCGGTGTTTGGTTGCCCGACACGTGGTGGCAGTGGGGCGGAGACGGTCGGAAACGGTTCCGGTTCGTACCCGGTGATCGACACTGTGTTCAACGGTTCCACCACGACCAGCCCGACTGGGCACGTTGGAGCATCCGGCGGCACGTTTGAGAGCTTCTATCAGAACGGTACCGGCCAGAAGATCTACCTGTCTTCCCAGACGGGCGGTGCAGCCAGGACGAAGGTCATGGTCAGCAGCTATGCCACGAACCAGCTGATCACCCCTGACCATGGTATCAACGGCAATAAGAACATTGCGGATCTTCCGGTAGTCGGCGATCGCATCGTCTTGTCGTCCGCCACGGACGTCAATAACGGCTTCCCGTTCTACAAGCCCGGCTTCGCTAAGTACGGTAACAACGATTCGTCGAGTCCGGCTCGTATGCAGGACATCACTGACGGCACGTCTTCCACGATGCTGCTCGGTGAGATCTCGATGGACACCCGTATGTACAACACCGGCTCTCTTCCCTACCGCGATGGTGCATTCGCCGGTGGCGGTGAGATTTCCCGGTGTCTCAGCAGCGGTGGTGTTCCGAACTCCCAGACGATCTTCCAGGATCAGAAGTGCGATGCGATCGGCTGGGGCAACTTCCGTGGCTACTGGGGCACGCCGCATCCGGGCGGTGCCACGCTTGCCATGTGTGATGGCTCGGTCGTCTCGGTTCCGGTCGGTGTTGCGATCACGGCCCTCGTGAATCCCGCCGACAATCTCCCGGTGCCGGACGGCATCCTGAACCGCTGATTGGTGTAACAACAGACCCGCCCCGGCGGCAGCCGCCGCCGGGGCGGGTTTTTATTTTGTTGGGCTGTCCAATTGTCGATGATTTCGCGTTTCGTACATTGAGTCTTTCCCGCCTTCCATTCATCCCCTCCTAGCCACAAGGATCCCGTGCATGTATCGGAATCTGTTTCGTAGTCTTCTGCTCGTCGCTGCCTGCGTGCTCGTCGTCGGTTGTTCCGGCAACAAGGGCGAGGTTTCTGTGTCGGGCCACCTGACCCGCGGCGGAAAGCCCTGCGAGGGAGTGGCTGTCAACTTTGTTCCCGACGACATGATGTCGCAGGCCTATATCGGTGGTACCAGGGCCGACGGCGGTTTTGACATGGTGTCGATGAAGGGAACGAAGGGTGTGCTACCGGGCGTCTACAGCGTTCAAATCACCATCCCGCTTGATGCGCCGGGCGGTGCCTTGGTGAATCAGAAGATGCAGGGCAGAGATTCGGTCTGGCGGGTCAGCGTCACCGACAAGGGATTCGCCGACCTGCAACTCGATATGGACAAGGAAAAGCTCGAGTGAGTCGGGCGGCACCCGGAAGGAATCAGATCCGACGGCTGCTTGCGGCCGTCATGCTGCTGCCGGTCGGCGGCGTGCTCGAGACGTGTCGCGGAATCACATGTGGCGTGATCCTCGGCTTGACTGTCTTGTGCACGTCGCCGGCGGCGGTGGCCGTCGCGGAGGAAGCCGATCCGGTCGAGATCCAGTCTGACCGCTTCCGCGTCGCTGTCACGCCTGCGAAGGGCGGCAGCATTCTGGCCATGGCCGTGAAGCGAAACGGGGAGTGGATTGACGTCACGCCCGACGCCCGCCTTCCGGAAACGCAGATGCGGGCGGCGAGTTGGCTGATGCTGCCCTATTCCAATCGAATCCGGGACGGCAAATTTACGTTTGAGGGACGCGAATACACTCTCGCAAACGCCAAAAACCATGCCATCCATGGTGATGTGCGGAACCGCCCCTGGAAGGTCGTCGAGCGGACTCCGCAGCGGCTTGTGCTCGAATTCGATTCCGCCACGGTGGCCGATTTCAATTGGCCCTGGCCGATCCTGGCACGAGTCGAGATCGAGGTCGAGGGTGACCAGCTTGTTCAGCGGCTGAAACTCGAGAACCGCGGCGACACGACGATGCCGGCTGGCTTCGGCTGGCATCCCTACTTCCGACGGTGGCTCTCGCGAGACGGGGAGCCGGTTGAATTGCAGTTTCGCGTGACCCGGATCCATCCCGACGGGAGTGCCGATGGCCTGCCCAGCAGCAACGCCGATGGCCTGCCAGATGGGCCGAGCCTGCCGTTGCCAGCGGAACTCGACTTCTCCAAGTCTCGGCCGCTCGGTGATCTGCGGCTCGATGCCTGCTTCGGCGGGTTTGATGGCCGGGCGGAGATCGGCTGGCCCGAGAGCGGCGTGCGGCTCTTTATGGAATGCTCCCCCAACGTCACCCACCTCGTCTGCTTCGCCCCGGCCGACCGCCCGCTCGTGGCCGTCGAGCCGGTGGCCAATGCCACTGACGGGGTCAACCTGCTGGCGACCGGAGCCGAGCACAGCGGCGTGATTCCGCTCCCGGCTGGGGAAACGCTCGACGCATCATTCACGATCCGGGCCGTCGTCGACTGACGCTGCCCCGACAATCATATTGCTCGTAAGCCACCTTCCAGGTTGAGGGCGGTTTACCTTCGGGCAGCGGGGATTTGGAGCACGCTTTTATGGAGATTTTATGCGGCTGACGACCCGGCTCCCGGCAATCGCCCTCGCCACGGCACTGCCGCTGCTCACCGCCCAGGGAGCAGAGCCTGCTCCCTCCTGGCACCAGTGGCGGGGACCGGCACGGGACGGCCTCGTCGCCGGAGCGGCCTGGCCCGATGGCCTGGAACCGAGGCGGCTGGAAAAACTCTGGCGTGTGGAACTAGGCCCCGGCTACTCCGGGCCCGTGATCGCCGGTGACGCGGTCTTTGTCACGGAGACACGCGACAAGAAAACAGAGCATGTCCGCGGCCTCGATCGCCAGACCGGCCGCGAGCTCTGGCAGGCCAGCTGGGAGGGCGCGATGACCGTGCCCTTCTTTGCCGCCTCCAACGGCTCGTGGATCAGGGCCACTCCAGCGGTGGCCGACGGGCGGATCTATGTCGCCGGGATGCGCGATCTGCTGGTCTGCCTCGATGCAGCCACCGGCAAGGAGATCTGGCGGGTCGATTTCATGACGGCCTTTGAAAGCCCCCTGCCCTCCTTCGGCTTCGTCTCGAGTCCGCTGCTGCTGGGCGACGCGGTCTATGTGCAGGCCGGGGGCGGATTCGTGAAGCTCGACAAAGCAACGGGCAAGGTGGTTTGGCGGGTGATGACCGATGGCGGCGGGATGAATGGCAGCGCCTTTTCCTCCCCCTTCTTCACCTCGCTGGGAGGCGTGCCCCAGATCCTGGTGCAGGGACGGGAGGAACTCGCCGGCATCGATCCCGAGACCGGCACGATTCTCTGGAAGACGCCCGTGGAGGCCTTCCGAGGGATGAACATCGTCACCCCCAGCGTCAGCGACGGGAAAATCTTCACCACCAGCTACGGTGGCGGCTCGTTCCTCTTTGCGTTGGACGCCGCCGCCGAGAAGCCGACCGCGACAAGTGTCTGGCGAAACAAGATCCAGGGCTATATGTCGACGCCGATCATCCGGGATGGCCACGCCTACGTGCATCTGAAGAATCAGCGGTTTGCCTGTCTCGACCTCACCACGGGCAACGAGGACTGGATCACCACGCCATTTGGCCGTTACTGGAGCATGGTGGCCCAGGGCGACCGGATCCTCGCCCTCGACGAAACCGGCGACCTACGGCTCATCCGGGCCACGCCGGAGGAGTATGTCCAGCTCGGGGAGGCGAAGGTGGCGGAGACTGAGAGCTGGGCGCACGTCGCCGTCTCAGACGCGCCGGGAGGCGGCACGGAAATCCACGTCCGCGATCTGTCGGGCATCACGGCCTATCGCTGGAAATAGCGGCAGCAACAGCCTCCCGCGACGGCCATTCAGGACCGCCATCTGGTAAAACCCGTTGATGGCACTCGACCGACCACGCCCGTCGCTCATCAGCTTTTTGCACGTGGCCGTGCTCGTCACCACCGCCACCGCGGCGGGCCACGCCGCCGAATTCCGCGCGGCCAGCGGCACGATCACCGTTCCCGATGGGTTCACGGTCGAGGTCGCAGCCGCCGTGCCCTTGGTCGAGCGACCGGTGACGATCGACTTCGACGAGCAGGGCCGGCTCTACGTCACGGAATCGAGCGGCACGAACATCCCCGTCATCGAGCAGGCGAAGAATCCCAGCCACCGGGTGTTTCGCCTCGAGGACACCGACGGCGACGGCGTCTTCGACTCCCGAACAGAGTATGCCGAGGGGCTGATGATGCCGGAGGGCTCGCTCTGGTACCGGGGCTCCCTCTACGTCGCCGCCCCGCCGGCAATCTGGAAGTTCACCGACGCCGACGATGACGGCGTCGCCGAGTCTCGCGAGGTCTGGTTCGACGGTAAGACGCTGACCCCGTGCGCCAACGATCTCCACGGCCCCTACCTCGGCCGAGATGGCCGCATCTACTGGTGCAAGGGAGCCTCCGCCGAGCAGACCTACGACCTTCCCGGCCGCCCCGGCTGGAAGACCCGCGCCTCCCACATCTTCCGTGCTCGCGACGATGCCAGCGGCATCGAGCCGGTGCTCACCGGCGGCATGGACAACCCCGTCGACGTCGTCTTCACGCCGGAAGGGGAACGGATCATGTCGTGCACCTTCCTTGTCCATCCCGGCGGAGGCGAGCGTGACGGCCTGATCCACGCACTCTACGGCGGCGTCTACGGCAAGAATGCAGGCGTGCTCGAAGGCCACGCCCGCACTGGCGAACTCCTGCCTCCTCTTGCGCATCTCGGCCCCGCCGCGGCCTGTGGGCTCCATCGCCATTCCGGGTTTGGCCTCGGGGAGGATTTCACAGGCGATCTATTCACCACGGCCTTCAACCTGCAGACGGTGTTTCGCAGCGAGCTCACCCCCTCGGGCGCCACCTTCACCAGCACCAACACTCCCTTCCTCCAGGCTGACTGGGTCGACTTTCATCCCACCGACTGCCTCGAGGATGCCGATGGCTCGCTCCTCGTCGTCGACACCGGCGGCTGGTACAAGCTCTGCTGCCCGACGTCGCAGCTCGAAAAGCCGGCAGTCCTCGGCGGGATCTACCGTGTCCGCCGCGCCGGTGCAAAGCCGGTCGCCGACCCGCGTGGTCGCGCGCTCGACTGGAGCGGAATGGCGCCCGAAAGGCTCGCCACGCTCTTGGCCGATCCGCGGCCAGCGGTGGTCGCTCAGGCCACCGACCGGCTGGCGAGGATCGGGGCTGCCGCCGTTCCGGCCATCGTCGCAAGGCTGCAGCAGGAGACGAACGCCGCCTCTCGGCAAACCGCAGTCTGGGCGCTCACTCGAATCGACGGCGAGCCGGCCCGGGCAGCCATTCGGTCTCGGCTGACAGATCGCGATCCCGGCGTCCGCCAGGCGGCCTGTCATGTTGCCGGGCTGCACCGCGATGCCGCCGCCCTCGAAGCCCTCGCGGCAATCGTGCAGAAAGACGATCCGCCGGTTGCCCGCGCCGCCGCCGAGGCCCTCGGGCGGCTTGGTCTTCGGGAGGCCTGTGCACCGCTGCTCGCCGCAGCGTCGAGAAAGGTCGATCGGGCCCTCGATCATTCCATCACCTACGCCCTCATCGAGACGGCCGAACCAGCTCCACTCCAAAACGCCCTCAGCTCCGGCAGCCCCGCCGCCCGCCGCGCGGCACTGATGGCCCTCGACCAGATGGTCCTGATGGCACCGATGGCCCAACTGGCCGATCGTTTTCCGCAGCCGCTACTCGATCGCGACACAGCGATAGCACTCTGCGATGCCGACGACCCCGACCTCCGCGCCACAGCGTGGTGGGTGGCGTCACGGCATCCCGACTGGTCGACGCCGCTCGCTGGGAAGGTGGCTACGCAACTGGCACGGATGCAGACGGCGGCCCCGGCGGAGAGGGACCAGATCCGCGATCTCCTCGCGGCACTTGCCGGCAACGATGCCGTGGCCGGGGCGGTCGCTGAAGGTCTTAGCCAACCGCACGAGCAGGCCAGTGCGCTGGCGGTGATGCGGTCGGCTCGCCTCAAGCAGACGCCACCATCCTGGTTCGATGCCCTCCGTCGATTCCTGGCGACACCGGTCGATCCGGCGTCGGCGTCTGGAGCAATCGCCGCCGACACGGTGACCATTCTTGCCGGTCTTCACCTTTCGAAGGACCAACGCGAATCGCTCCGCCCGGTGGCCATCAGCGCATTCGCACAGCCACCAAACGCGCCGGGCACCCTGCCAGAGCGTCCCCGCCTCCAACTTCTCGGCCTGCTTGGCGATGCCACAGGCGTGCTCTCCGATCCAGACATCGGCCGCCTTCTCCAGATTGCCACGCAGGGAGACTCTCCTGTTGACCGTTCGGCCGCCGCGAGCATCCTCGCTGCCGCGTCGCTTGGCGAGCCGGGCTGGTTGCTGGTGGCCGGCAGCTTTGGCAGCCTCGGTGCCCAGGAAATTTCAATCCTTCTGCCGGCCCTTGTCAGCCAGGGGGGCACGGCACTTGTGGCGGGGATCGAAGCACTTGCCTCCAGCGAAGCGGGAGGCCTCGTCCGCCGCGATCTGCTCGAGACCGCCGTCAAGGCACTGCCACAGGCCGACGCCGCCACCGGCACGGCGCTACTCGCCAAGACCGACGCGCAGGCAGCCGTTGAGCGGGAGTCCTTTGAAAAACTCTTCCAGTCGCTGCCCGAGGGCGATCCCGTCCGCGGCCACGCCGTCTTTGCCGGCAAGACCGGCTCCTGCACCTCCTGCCATGCGATGGCCTACGTCGGGGGCAAGATCGGCCCCGATCTCTCGCACATCGGCAAGATCCGCACACCCCGCGACCTGCTCGAGGCGATCGTCCGACCGAGTGCCAGCTTCGTCCGCAGTTATGAACCGTCGGTCGTGATCACCGACGACGGACGGTCGTTCCAGGGCGTCATTCGCGACGAGGCGGGCGACCTGCTTGCGATACAGACGACCGCCACGAATGTCGAGCGGGTGCCGCGCGATCTGATCGAATCGATCGAACCAGGACGGGTCTCGATCATGCCGCAGGGCTACGACCGCCTGCTGTCGCCCCAGGAACTGGCCGACCTCGTGGCATTTCTCCACCGCGCGAAATAAAAGCGGCTTTCACCGGCCCCGGCGGCTTGGGCCGTTTGATTGATACCGCGCAAACCCTATCCGTTCGCCGGTCCCTGACCAGCCGCTTCAAGCTGGAGCTCGGAGAGCGCGTTGGAGGCGGCCCGCTGCTCTGCCTCTTTCTTGTTGCGGCCCCATGCCGGCGGATACTTCCGCAGGCCGACCTGGGCCGACACATGAAAACTCTTGCTGTGGTCGGGCCCCGCCTCCTCAACCACCTCGTAGGTGGGCGTCACTCCATAATCTCGCTGCGACAACTGCTGCAGGAGCGATTTGTGGTTCAGCCCCTGCTCCCCGGAGGCCACCTTCACGATCTCTGGCTCCAGCATTCGCGTGACCAGGGCCCGCACCGGCTCGAGACCGCCGTCGAGATACATCGCGGCCACCAGCGACTCAAACAGATCTGACAGCACCGACGCCGGAACCGGCCGATTCAGCGCCAGCCCCTTCCCGACGATCAGGAAGTCGATGAGTTGCAGCCGCTCCGTGATCCGTCCGCAGGTCTCCCTGCTCACCACGACCGACTTGATGCGGGTGAGATCCCCTTCCAATGAATCGGGGAAGAGCCGGTAGAGCGTCTCGCAGACGATGAACCCCAGGATCGCGTCGCCGAGGAATTCCAGTCGCTCGTTCGACGCCAGTCGATGCTGGGCCCCGGAGGCATGCGTGAACGCGGCAACGAGCAGGGAGGAGTCGCGAAACTCGTAGTGGATCCGCCGCTGGCATTCGGCAATGTCGACGATGCCCTCCGGCCTGTCGCCCCGGTCGGGTCGGGACTGTCCGCTCCGCTGCGTGTCCTTGCGTTGCTGATCGCTTCGATTCATGCCTTCTGACGCCCTTGAACACGTTCCTGCCGCCGGCCAAAGGTACGCCTCCCCACGGCCGCCTGTCAACGCAATCCTCCGAACAAACCCCGGGAAACCCCCGTAAAAACAGCGGGCCCGGAGGTTCGACGAACCGTCACATTACCGGCCGCGTAGAGATAATTCAGACACGCGATGACGCCGGTGCCGGCTAAGGCAGCCGGCACGGATGCGTTTGCGGCCGTGAGTCGTCCCCCCAGAGACGCTGCGGCCTCCACTCGATCGGTCTCGGTGCCTACACTCACCTGAAATCCACTCCAAAAACAACGTCTGGCAAGACAGCTGGTCAAGAAGGCCGGGTACGAACGCCAGACAAGAAAGGTCGAACCCTCCCTATGAACCAGATGACCATCAACACACTTGCGACGGTACCCGCCATTGCTTCCAGCCAGCAGCAACCGCGGGCATATCTCCACGCTGGCCTCCGCCTCGGACTGGTGCCCCTCGCGGTCATGCTCTCCACGCTGCTCGGCATCTCCGTCGATGCCCGCGGCGAAGAGACCGCCGCTACGGCCGAGGCGATGATGCACGCCAATTCTCTTTCCAAGGCGTTCCGACATGCCGCAGAGAATGCCACTCCGAGCGTTGTGGTGGTCCGCAGCGAAACGAAGGCCAAGAAGGTGTCCTCCAACAGCAATCAGCGGCAGGGACAACGGCGAGGCCAACGGCAGGAACAAGGCGGCGAAAACCCGTTCAAGGGGACGCCGTTCGAAGATTTCTTCAAGGACGGCATGCCGGAGGGTTTTGAGTTCAACAACCCCGAGGGGGGCCAGACGCCGCCACGGTCGGGCGTGGGCTCGGGTGTGATCGTCGACAAGGAGGGCCTCGTGCTCACCAACAACCACGTGGTTGCGGGGGCCGACACGGTGACGGTCGAACTCCCCGACGGTCGCGAGTTCAAGGCGACGGAGATCAAGACCGATCCTGACAGCGACCTCGCCGTCGTGAAGCTGGAAGATGCTCACGACCTGCCGGTGGCGAAGCTCGGCGATTCCGACAAGCTCGACATCGGCGACTGGGTCATCGCGATCGGCAATCCGTTCGAACTCGAAACGACCGTCAGCGCCGGCATCATCAGCGGCAAGGGCCGCGAACTCGGCAGCATCCGCCGGGCGAAGTTCCTGCAGACCGACGCGGCCATCAACCCCGGCAACTCGGGCGGACCGCTCGTCAACCTCGCCGGCGAGGTGATCGGCATCAACACGGCGATCGCCTCCAACACCGGCGCCTATCAGGGGATCGGCTTCGCGATTCCGATCAACCTCGCCAAGTGGGTGAGCGGCCAGCTCATCGCCAAGGGCTCGGTGGAGCGTGGCTATCTCGGCGTCTCGATCGGACCGCTCAGCAACGAAATGGCGCGGAAGCTCGGCGTGGAAAGCCGCAAGGGCGTGCTTGTCACCGAGGTGATGGATGGCACACCGGCCGCCGATGCAGGCGTGCAGGATCTCGACGTCATCACCGCGTTCGATGACCAGGCAGTGGACGGTCCGCGGTCGCTGCAGGAGGTGGTCGAGAAATCGGCGATCGGCAAGCCGCACACGCTCACCGTGCTGCGCGACGGTAAGACGATGACGCTCTCGATCTCAGTGAAGCCGCTGCCCGACAAGATGGCGAAGTCCGATGGCTCGGGCAGCCGGAAGCTGTCGGCCACCAACGAAGAGACCTTCTACTCGGAGGCGTTTGGCATCGAGGTCCGCAACAAGGACTCACTGCCGGAAAATGTCTACGAGAGTTTCGATGGCGTCGTCGTCGATCGCGTCGACAACGACGGCGTGGCGGCCGAGGCCGGCATCGGACCGGGAGTGCTGGTCCGGAAGGTCGGCAAGACGCCCGTGTCGACGATTGCCGAATTCGCCGAGGCGATCGAGAAGGAGTCGCCCGAAGAGGGCGTGGTGCTGCAGGTGCGTACGCCCCGCGGCAACAGCGTCATCCTGCTGAAGAAAGGCCTCTGATTCACCCCATCGCAGTCCGTGGTAGAGTGGTCGCATGACAACGCTCGGCGTCAACATCGATCACGTGGCCACGATCCGGCAGGCCCGCCGCACCGTCGAACCCGATCCGGTCTGGGCGGCGGCGCTTGCCGAACTCGGCGGCGCTGACGCCATCACGGTTCACCTCCGGGAGGACCGTCGCCACATTCAGGATCGCGACCTCGAGGTGCTGAGATCCACCGTCCAGGTGAAGCTCAACCTCGAGGCCGCGATCGCTCCTGCCATGATCGATATCGCCTGCCGGGTGCGGCCCGATCAGGTGACGCTTGTGCCTGAGAAACGGGAGGAAGTGACCACGGAGGGAGGCCTCGATATCGTCACTCACCGGACGGCGACGGCGGAGGCGGTCCGCCGGCTCCGCGAGGCGGGCATCGCCGTGTCACTCTTCCTTGACCCCTGCCCCCGGCAGATTGACGTGGCGGCTCAACTCGGTGTCGCAGCAGTCGAACTCCACACCGGCTGCTATGCCAACGCCACGACCGACGGCGACCGTCAGGCACAGCTCGTGGAACTGGCCCGAGCCGGCGAACTGATCCGGCAGGCAAAGCTCGCCCTCAACGCCGGCCACGGCCTCACCTACCGCAACGTCACCCCGGTGGCCCGTCTCGAAGGCATGGGCGAGCTCAACATCGGCCATTCGATCGTGTCACGGGCCGTGCTCGTCGGCTTCACGCAGGCCGTCCGCGAGATGAAGGCACTTCTGTAATCGCCAAGCCCTGTCCACCTCACGGGCCTCCATCATGACCTTCACTCGCGCTTCTTCCCTGCTCGCACTCGTTCTCGTCCTCTTCGCCACGTCGGCGCGGGCCGACGTACGAGTACCGTCGATCTTCGGCGATCACATGGTGCTGCAGCAGGAGCAGCCGGTTCGCATCTGGGGCTGGGCCGAGAAAGGGGATCGGTCACCGTGTCGCTCGGAGGCGACACGCAGACGGCCACCACGGCCGACTCCGGCCGTTGGCAGGTTGAACTGCCGCCAAGGAAGGCCAGCAATGCGCCGGCAACACTCCGAATTCAGGGAAAGAATACCGTTGTCATCAACGATGTGCTCGTCGGTGAGGTCTGGCTTTGCTCTGGCCAGTCCAACATGGAGTGGACGGTAGCGGCGTCCGCAGACGCTCAGGCCTGGATTGCAGCCGCACAGCATCCCCTCATTCGTCACATCAAGGTGCCGCTGGTCCAATCGAACACGCCACGAGACGACTTTCAATCGACCTGGCAGGTCTGTTCGCCCGAGACGGCCGGCACCTTCACGGCCTGCGGCTATTTTCTCGCCCGCCGACTCCAGCAAGAGTTGGGAGTTCCCGTCGGTCTCGTGAATGCCTCCTGGGGAGGAACGCGGGTTGAACCCTGGACGCCCCCGGTTGGTTTCCAGAGCGTCGGCGCCCTGCAGGATATCTACCAATCAGTCATTGGTCGCACGCCGGGCACTCCGCAATACCGCGATCGACTCTCGGCCCACATCAAGGCACTCGATGCCTGGGTGGCCGAGGCAAAGTCACGCGTTGATTCGACCGAGCCCGTGACGCCGAGTCCTGCCTACCCGCCGGAACTCGCTCCGTTCACGGGCACCCAAGACCCGACCATGCTCTACAACGGCATGATTCATCCGATCGTCGGCTTTCCGATCCGCGGTGCCATCTGGTACCAGGGGGAATCGAATCACGGCGAGGGCATGCTCTATCTCGAGAAGAAACGAGCGTTGATCAACGGCTGGCGTACGCTCTGGGGGCAGGGCGACTTTCCGTTCTATTACGTTCAAATCGCGCCGTTTCGATACGGCAACGAAGATCCCGAGATCCTCGCACAGTTCTGGGAGGCACAGGCGGCGTGTCAGTCCATCCCCAAGACGGGCATGGTTGTCATCAACGACATCGCCACCATCGGCGACATCCACCCGCCCAACAAGCAGGACGTCGGATTCCGTCTGGCATCGCTCGCCCTCAAGAATGACTACGGACAGACCGATCGGGTGGCAAACAGCCCGGAGGTTGCCAGACTCGAACCTCTCGGAAATCGGCTGAAGATTCACTTCAAGAACACCGGCGGTGGGCTGAAGACTCGCAACGACAAGGCCCCCACCCACTTCGAAGTCATCGGCGTTGGGTCCAACGGGTTCAAGCCCGCCACGGCGACCATCGAAGGGGATGCCGTGGTGCTCACATCCGATGCGGTCACTGCGCCGCTCGCATTTCGGTTTGCCTGGCACATGCTCGCCGAGCCCAATCTCGTCGGTGGCACCGGCCTGCCGGTCGGCGGCTGTCGCGGCGGTGACATGCCCGAGTTTTTCAGTACGGTTCCAACCGCCAAAGAGTACACGCTCGTCTACGACCTGGACCTGCGAAAACTCGGCCGCGACATTGCATACGACGTCGACAAGAGCGCTGGCGTGACCGGCTTCGACCGCGTTGGCTACCTGCTCGAATTGACCAAAGCCGGTGGCACCACACAAAGCGTCTTCGTCTCGATGAATGCCTTCACAGACGACGTCAGGAAGATCGGCATCCCGACGGTCGCATCACAGGCCCGCTTCCAACAGCCGGTCACATCAATCGATGTGTTCAGCAATGTCGATGGAGTCACCTCGGGCACCGACATCGCCACAGGCAACATCGAGTTTTGGCCCGACAACTACGGGATGGCCAACGCCGCGAATGTGGCGGACGCCTCAACCACCCTCTTTGACTACGGAGACGAGATCGCCTATCCGACCGACGGATATGGCTCCATGCAGGTCCACAACTTCGGGAACAAGCAGACCCTGTTCGCGATCAACCATTGGACCGCAGCCGCCGGAGCTGATCTCGGCATCGGAAATGGCCCAGAGAAAACGCCCGACTGGACGTTCACCGGAAATGCAGGGACCTACACGACCAAAAGGTTGAGAGTTTTTGTTCGTCCCATCAGCAAGTGAGCCGCCTGTCGCGTCTTCCACCTGAGGGAACGCACCGTTTGAATAAAAGCCCCCGGCGGAAGCCGGGGGACTCCGAGTAAAGCAGCGACTGGCTGTTCACTGGCTCGCGAAGGCAGACGGATCTTCGAGCACGAAGAGGTGGCCGTGGTCAGCGGTCACGATCACGATCGAGTCATTCCAGGCGTCGTGCCGCTCGATCCACTTCACCACCGCCTGAAACGCCGCGTCGCCGCTCTTCACCGCGCCGATGGCAGCGTCGATGTCGTTGGCATGCGATGCCCAATCGACGTCCCCCGCTTCTACCATCAGCCAGAACTTGCCCCGGCTCTCCAGCACGTCGAGCGCCGCGCGGGTCATGTCAGCCAGCGTCGGATTCTCCGAGAGGTCGGCCTGCGAGTAGGGCTTGATGGGGCAGTATTTCTTGCGGAGCCGGTCAGCCGTCGCCGCCTGCTCGGGTCGGCAGCCGACGGGATCAAAGTCGCCGTCCGCCGTCTGATAGGGCAGGTTGCCCTCTGTCACCCCAAAGAGGCCGAAGAGCCGGAGGTTCCGCCGGATGGCGTCTTCCGCAGCCCCGGCCAAAACCTCGTCACCGGCCTGGCCGAAGGTCCGCACGGCCACGCGGTAGCGGCCGCCCTGACGGGCATCGATCGCGGCGAGTGTCGAGTCAGCCACATACTTCCCGCCCGGCTCGAAGTTTGCCCCCTGATCCTTGTCAGTCTCCTTGGTCCCGCGCACGCCGAAGCCCGCGCCGATCAAGACGTCGAGCCCGGGCAGAGGCTCCGTGCGATGCGCGATCGACGGCTGGCCAAGCATGTCGCGAGCGATGTCCTGATAGTCGTCCCGGGAGACGTTGTTGGCGTAGCTGCAGGCCGGTGTGGCATGCGACACAGGCACGCTGGTCACCGCCCCCACGGCGTAGCCGCGGGCCTGCAGCGTGCGGGCGATCGGCTCGATCTGCCGGCCGTCCACGTCGACATTGATGGCATCGTTGTAGGTCTTGCGGCCAGTGCACAGCGAGGTGGCTGAGGCAGCCGAATCGGTGACGGCGTGCGGCCGGCTGCGATCGCGACCGATCAGATAGCGGAGATCGGGAAGCGAAGCCCAGGGAGTCTGGCCGCCGCGGCGCGGGTCGTACCCACCCGCGAGTTCACCACCGGGATTTTTCACGGCCTGCGCATCGACGTCGACTTTGGTGCCGTCGTTGGCAGGGCTCGTCACACAGAAGCCAAAGTCGGTCGGAGCGCCGCGGTAGTCCTGGAATGAAAAACCGGTGCCGCGGCCGGCGTCGTAGGCCACCCTGCCCCGCGCCGCGATTGCGGCCGTTCGGGTCATCGTCCAGTCGAGCCCGTCAAACACCACCAGCACGATGTATTTCTTGCCGGCGTCGGCCGCCAGCATCTGGATTCGGTGGATGTCGGTCTGATCGAAGTAGGCCGCGTCTGGATTGAGCGTGTCGTCGGGGAGTCGGCCGTAGAGGCTCGTCAGCCGATCGGCATCACGGTAGAGGCTGTTCGGCCCAGCCACGACGTCGAGCATCGTGCCAAAGGAATAGACCGGAATGAGTCGGTTGGAGTGATTTGACCATGAGATGTAGCGGTCGGCCTGATCGCCCCAGTGCCCCCACGAGGCTTTTCCAGTCGCCTCGGCCTCGGCCTCCATCACCCGCACCGGATCAGCGGCCGACAGAGAGGCTACCGCCGTCTCGGGCTGCTGGCCGTTGCCTGTGGCCGACACCCATACAACAACCATTGCAAGCGCAGGAACCGCGCACCACTGCCTCCAGACTGCGCCAGTCGTCCCCAGGATGTCGATCGCTCCGCTTCTCATGAATTTCATGATAACCGCAGCAGACTTGGTTCTCACCCCATCCCATTTTTTCGGGAGGGCCCGGCGCACGATTTGCACACCTGGTCCCACTTTCCAGTTTCCGCTTTCTTCTAGCGATCGCGTCCAACTTGTACATTGGCGGACAATCCGCCCGCGGCTTCCCCACTCCTATGACAAAGAAAAGGCTCCCCGGTGGCCAACGACGACCTCCTGCGCCGAGATGTCCGACTGCTGGGCGACATGCTGGGATCGGTGATCATCGAATTGGCCGGCCAGGAGGCTTTTGCTCTGGTTGAGGAGGTTCGGGGGCTCGCCCGGGACCGCCGCGCCGGCCGGCACGATGCCGAACGGGCACTGGCCGCCCGGATCGAGTCGCTCGACACGTCGCAGGCGGAGAGTGTCGCCCGGGCCTTCAGCATCTACTTCGACCTGGTCAACATCGCAGAGGATCGGCAACGGGTTCGGGTGCTCCGCGAGCGGGAACAGGAGCGGTCGCCACAGCCGATCGGCGAATCGCTGGCAGCCGGCATCGCCGAACTCAAGTCTCGCGGCCTGTCAGCCGCCGAGGTCCAGCAGGCGCTCGACCGGCTCTCGATCGAGCTCGTCTTCACGGCCCACCCCAGCGAGGCCAAACGCCGGTCGATCCGAGCGAAGCTGCGACGGATGCGGCACAGCCTGCAGGAACTCGACCGCGCCGATCTGCTGCCCCGCGAACGGTCTGCCCATCAGAGCGACCTGCACAGCGAACTCGATGTGCTCTGGCAGACGGAGTTTCTGCGGCCCACGCGGCCGACCGTGCTCGACGAAGTGGAGCGCGGATTATCGATCATGCCCCGGCTCTGGGAGGCGGTGCCGCAGGTCCATGCCTCGCTCCGCCGCGGCCTCGCCGAATGCTATCCCGGCGAGTCGTTCCGCATCCGGCCGTTTCTCACCTTCGGATCGTGGATGGGCGGAGACCGCGACGGGAATCCATTCGTCACCGCCGACGTCACGGAGCGGACGCTCCTGCGGCTGCGGTCGGCGGCGATCGACCGCCATCTCGATTGGTGCATTCAGTTGCATGACCTGCTCACGATCTCGCTGCACGCCGCCCGCGGCGCCCACCCGCTCGTCGAACGGCTGGCCACGCTCGCCGCCGCCTGGCCCGACCTGGCCACCGCACTCGAGCCACTCGCCCCCCACGAGATCTACCGCCGGTGGGTTCGCATGATCCGCTTCCGGCTGGAGCGTTCCCGCACCGCCAGCCTGAATGAGCCTGCGGCGGCAGCCGCGTATGCATCGGGGAGCGAACTCGAGGCCGACGTCGCCCTGCTCGTCGAATGTCTCGGCGAGGACCACGGTCTCGCGGATCATTCACCCGCCACGCACTGGCTCGATCTGGTGCGGACCTTCGGCCTCCACATGACGCGGCTCGACGTCCGGCAGGACGCGCGGGCCTACGGCGACATCATGGGGGAAATCCTCGCCGCTACCGGTTGTGTGGCCGATGCTGCGACATTTTCCGACCTCGACGAGCAGGCACGCCGAGCCTTGCTGGTCAGCTCCATGCCCGTGGCGGAATCACCGGCGTCGGCCGCTGCCCGTGACATCGCGGTGGACGGCCTCGTCCCGCTCGCCAGCGACACGCTTCGCCTCTTCGAGGTACTCCACCGGGCGATTGCCCGCTTCGGCCCTGAGTGCCTTGGGGCTGCGATCATCAGCCTCACCCGCAGCCCGGCCGACGTGCTTGCGGTGCTCTGGCTGTGGCGGTGGGCCCGCATGCGGGCCGCCTCCCGCGGTGAAGCGGTAGCGGCAAGCGACATCGACATCTCGCCGCTCTTCGAGAAGATCAATGATCTCGCGCATGCTCACGACACGCTCGCCGCGATCCTCGACGAGCCCTGCTACCGTGACCATCTGGCCGGCCGGGGCCATCGTCAGATCGTGATGGTCGGCTATTCCGACAGCACGAAAGACGGCGGCTATCTCGCGGCCTGTTACGGACTCCAGACGGCGCAGGGCAACCTGCATGCGGCTGCCAAGGCCAGAGGCGTGAGCCTGACATTCTTCCACGGCCGGGGCGGTTCGCTCGGTCGGGGCGGTGGGCCGGCTGCCCGTGGCATCCTCTCGCTCCCACCGGAAACGCTCGACGGCAGCCTCCGGCTCACCGAGCAGGGGGAGGTGCTCGCCGAGCGATACGACGACACCGAGGTCGCCTGCCGCCATCTCGAGCAGGTGTCGTGGGCCACATTGGTGGCATCGAGCGTCCGCCGCAGCGAACCGCGTCGGGAGTGGACCGACGTTGCCGCCCGGATGTCCAAGCGGTCGTGGACCGTCTACCGCGAGCTCGTCGACCAGCCAGGCTTCATTCGCTATTTCTCCGAGACGACGCCGATTGACGACATCGAGACGCTGCCGATCGCGTCGCGGCCCTCCCGCCGTCGCGGCGAACGCTCGCTCGACGACCTCCGCGCGATCCCGTGGGTGTTTGCCTGGACGCAGAGTCGCTGCATGATCCCTGCCTGGTACGGCCTCGGCACGGCGCTCGTCGAGGTGAAATACGACGACCGCCATGCCTGGCAGAACGTCTGCGACATGTACCGGCAATGGCCGTTCTTCCAGGCCACGATCGACAACGCCACGCTGGCGCTGGCGAAGGCCGACATGTACATCGCGCAGCGCTACTCCGAACTCGTCGATGATGCCGACATCCGCCGCCCGATCTGGCAACGGATCGCCGCGGAACGCGACCGCACCCGACAGGCGATTCTCGACATCGTCGGCGGCGGGGAGCTTCTCGCGACCACCCCCTGGTTCCAGCGGTCTATTGAAGCACGCAATCCATACATCGATCCTTTGAATCTGATCCAGATCGAATTCATGCGTCGCCGCCGCGAGCAACCCGACGACGAATCGCTCCGCGATCTCCTGCGGCTCTGCGTGCAGGGCATCGCATCCGGCATGCGCACCACCGGCTAAGAACGGAGCATTTGAATGACTACCGCCGCCGAACTCGTCGTGAAAACACGACATTCCCTACATCGACCAGAGCTTCGGCTTTCAGGCGGCGGGCGTGGAACTCAATCTCAAGTACATCGATCCGAGCTACCTGATCCGCAGCGTGCGGGCCAACCCCTACGACAGCGTCTATTGCCTCCGACTCGCACAGAACGCCGTTCATGCGGCCATGGCTGGGCGGACGGAGATGGTGGTGGGCCGCTGGCATGGCCGGTTCGTGCACATCCCGATCCCGCTGGCGGTCAGTCACCGCAACCAGGTGGCCCCCGATGGCGACCTCTGGCTGTCGGTGCTCGAGGCCACCGGCCAGCCCAGCCTGTTCAGCGAGAGCGTTCAGACCTAAGGACGGTCTGCTTGCCGGTGTGGCGAACATTGGGGATGCTTATGTGCGGCAGGGCACTCCGCCCTCGCCGTCCATGCTCCCCCAGAGTTGAACCATGCCGTCTTTTCATGCCCGTAGGCCGCGATCGTTCTCCTCTGCTGTCGTCATTGGACTGACGGCGATCACAGCCGCTGCGATGAGCCTGCTCACAGCCCAGATGGTCAGTGCCGCCGACTGGCCCGAGTGGCGGGGCCCCGGCGCCCAAGGGCATGCCGTCGAGGCCCACGACCTGCCGATCACCTGGAGCGAAACCGAAAACATCGCCTGGAAGACACCGCTCCCCGGCCGTGGCTGGTCATCGCCTGTGATTGCCGGCAGCCAGATCTGGATGACCACGGCGATCGAGACGGAGATCAGCGAGGAAGAGAAGCAGAAACGCGTCGAGGGTCTTGCGGGTGGGCAGTCGCTCAATGTCTCCGGCCCGGTGTCGCTGCACGCCGTCTGCGTCGACCGGGATTCCGGAAAACTCCTGCACGACATCGAGTTGATGGTCATCTTCGATCCACAGCCGATCCATTCTCTCAACTCCTACGCCTCTCCGTCGCCGATCCTCGTTGATGGCCGGCTCTACTGCCACTTCGGTGATTTCGGCACCGCGGCCGTCGACACCCGGGAAGCGAAGGTGATCTGGAAAAAACGCGACCAGCGACTCAACCACGAGAACGGCCCCGGCAGCACCCCCCTGCTCTGGCACGACAAACTCATCTTCCACTGCGACGGCAGCGACAAGCAGTCGATCGTCGCCCTCGACACCGCCACCGGTGCGCTGGCCTGGAAGACCGAACGGAGCGGTGAACTCCGCAGCGATCCACAGCTCAAAAAGGCCTACGGCACTCCCCTGATGCTCACGCTCGACGGCCAGGAAGTGCTCGTCTCGCCCGCAGCCGACTGGATCTACGGCTACGATCCAGCCACGGGCCGTGAGCTCTGGAAGATGAGCTACGGCGTGCTCGGTTTTTCGATCGTCCCACGGCCGGTCACGGCCCACGGGCTGCTCTACATCAGCACGAGCTTCATGCAGCCCGAACTGCTCGCCCTCAAGCTCGGCGCCGCCCAGACGGTGCCTGAG
>Ga0304730_1000699_pt1 | contig 27866 bp, 26 predicted proteins | sample M_130628_MF_Meta_FD_190474 | JGI IMG/M metagenome (GOLD analysis project Ga0304730, IMG submission 190474) | Freshwater microbial communities from Lake Montjoie, Canada to study carbon cycling - M_130628_MF_MetaG (v2) (version 2) | ecosystem: Environmental > Aquatic > Freshwater > Lake | place...
TCAGTGGCCAAGAAAATTTGTTAACCCCAGCTGAGGTTGCCGCCCTTTTTCGGGTGGATCCAAAGACTGTTACCAGATGGGCAAAGGCTGGCAAGTTAACCTCAATTAGAACACTCGGCGGACACCGCAGGTATAAAGAGTCTGAGGTTAAAGCGCTGCTAAAAACTATTACGCCAAATACAACATCTAATCAGGTGGGTGGGAATTAAATGAGTGAAGAGACTTCTAAAAAAGAGAGTAATGATCCAAAGGCAAAGATGTTAGCTGCGCTCGCCAAAAAACAAAAAGGTGGCAATAGTGGCAAAGCTGGTGGGCCAAGTTCTGGTTCTAAAATCGGAGCCGGCCAAACTGGTGGAGCAGCCCCAAAGATGCATAGGCGAAAAGCAGGCTCGGCATAAAGATTTGTGATTTAAAATGATTATCACCCAATTACAGTACTTCTTATTATTTGTAACATCCTATGCACTAGTCGGTGTATTAACACCTGTAATGCGAAAAATTGCGTTATCAAAAGATATTTTAGACCGTCCTAACTCCGCTCATAAATCTCACTCGCAGCCAACTCCCTATTTAGGGGGGGTTGCAATAATTTTAGGTGTTGTAACAATTACATATGGTTCACTCTTAGTTTCTGACTTATACTTTAAGAATTTTTGGCTAGCAGCTTCACTACTTGGCCCAGCTGTTGCGATGGGATTAATCGGGTTATGGGATGACGTTAAACAACTCCCACCACTTCCTAGATTTATCGGTCAGACGATTGCTGGTGTAGTCGTAGCGGTAGTGCTGATTTCAAGTGATAATCTTGGAAATCCAACAGGATCGACACCTTTAGATGTTTTAATATCAATATTATGGGTAGTTGGAATATGCAATGCAATTAATTTCTTCGACAACTTAGACGGTGGAGCTGCAGGCACCTCAGCAATTACAGCAATTGCCTTATTTTTTATTGCAGTAAATGGTGGCCAAATATTAATAGCTTCATTTTCAATTGTATTAGCTGGCGCTACAATAGGGTTTCTAATTTGGAATAGATCACCAGCAAAAATCTATATGGGAGATGCCGGTGCGCTATTTTTAGGAGTCCTTCTTGCCACTTTAACAATTAGGTTAAATCCTGACACTAATTCGATTATTGCCTCATTTTCAATACCAGTTTTATTACTGGCTGTTCCCATACTTGATACAAGCGTTGCCGTAATCTCAAGATTGCGAAGAAAAATTTCACTCTTTCAAGGCGGAAAAGATCATCTATCTCATAGATTAATTAGATTTGGAATATCTAGAAAAAAATCAGCAGTAAGTCTTTGGTTACTATCAGGATTTTTTGCATTATTCGCAGTAATTATTTCAACTAATATGTTCAATCAAGATATAAATCTAGTTATCGCAGCCCTAACTATTTGGCTCTTACTTTTTGCTAGTTTCATCAAAACTAAAGATTCATAAAGCTAAATCAAAAATCTAATCAATACCAATATGGTGGCTGAGGCCGGGATCGAACCGGCGACCTAACGATTTTCAGTCGTTCGCTCATACCAACTGAGCTACTCAGCCAATCAAACTTATTTACTTCAGTTAAGAAATAAATAAATCGCGACCCAGACGGGACTTGAACCCGCGACCTCCGCCGTGACAGGGCGGCGCGCTAACCAACTGCGCTACTGGGCCAGCTTTAAAGGGAAAGAAATTTCTTCCTTATCCCTTTGCGTCCCCAACGGGATTTGAACCCGTGTTAACGCCGTGAAAGGGCGACGTCCTAGGCCACTAGACGATGGGGACTAAGTGGAAGGGTAAGGGTAGCGGGTCATTTAAGTTGGGCAAAACTAATAAATAAAATAGGCGCAATATCTTCTCCCAGATAGATAGTGCAACAATTACCTACCATGGCCACCATCTCAAACTGCACAACATCTGTAATACAGGATGCTGCCGCATCACTGATAGCTGGAAATCTTGTCGCATTTCCAACAGAGACTGTCTATGGCTTAGGCGCTGATGCCACAAACGAGAAGGCAGTTGCCAGAATCTATGAGGTTAAGGGCAGGCCTACTGATCATCCATTAATCGTTCATATTTCATCTGCTGCGCACTTAGATAAATGGGCAAGTGATATTCCAGAGTATGCAATCAAGCTTGCTAGATCTTTTTGGCCAGGGCCAATGACTTTAATCCTGCCTAGAACAGAGCTTGCAAAAGATTTTATTACCGGTGGCCAAAACAATGTTGGCATTCGAGTACCAGTAAACACAGTAGCCCTAACATTACTAAAAGCATTTGAAGCACAAGGTGGTTTGGGTATTGCAGCTCCTAGTGCAAATAGATTTGGCAAAGTATCTCCCACCACGGCGCAAGCTGTCTCTGATGAGTTATCAAATTACTTAACAACAGATGATCTAATTTTAGATGGAGGATCATGCGAAGTTGGCGTTGAATCTACAATAATTGATTGTACACGAAGTACTCCTATCATCTTAAGACCAGGCGCTATTACTGGCACAATGATTGATGACTTACTGGATTCTAGAATTGATGTAAATATAAAAATGGGAACTGATCAAATTAAAGCATCAGGTTTATTGGAATCACACTATTCGCCAGTTGCAAACGTGTATCTTTCCGGCACTCCAGCTGTAGGTGATGGATTCATTGCACTAAGTAGTTTTCCGACGCCACCCGGCGTCATCAGACTTATATCTCCTGTAAACAATGAGGAGTATGCAAGGAATTTGTATCATGGACTGCGTCTTGCGGATAGCAAAAAATTAGCTAATGTGTTTGCGATTCCACCATTAGGCGAAGATATTGCAGTTGCAATATGTGATAGGTTAAAAAAAGCAAGTTTAAATAGTCAAAAGTTTTGATACGAAAATTTTGTTGTATTTCTGGTTAAAATATAAGTTGCTAAATTTAAAAACGCCTAATACTAAATTCAAAACAAGAGCATAAAGAGATGTGTTATTACTATTCATTAAGTCCATTTCTAATTTCAGGATACTTTGAAATAATACTTTTAAAATCTCCCAGGGCGATATCTTCCGAACCTTTGAGGTAAATTAAAAAATCAGCGTCAGCGATCATCGAAAGCCTATGTGCTGAAACAATAAGAGTTGTTTCACTTTTTTGAAAAGTTTTAAGTGAATTCGAGATTAATGATTGTGTAACTTCATCCAGAGCGCTTGTAGCTTCATCCAGTAAAAGTAACTTAGGATTGGTATATAGTGCCCTAGCAATACCGAGCCTTTGTCGTTCACCACCACTAAAATTATTACCATTCTCGCCTGTTAATTCATCTAAACCACCTGGAAGTAGACTGACAAAACTAGATGCCTGTGCAGTCTGCAATGATCTCCAAACTAACTCATCATTAATAGCCTCAGGCTCAAATCCAAGAGCAACATTTTCCCGAATTGTTCCTTCGTGTAAATATATTTCTTGCGGTACATACGCGATCGCGCCTGGATAAATAGAAATTGCTTGGCGTGGGTCATACCCAGAAACTTTAATTGATCCGGATTCCGGTTCAAGTAATCCTAGTAAAAGATCAATCAATGTAGATTTTCCAGCACCTGATGCACCAATTATTGCGATTTTACTTCCTGGCGGAATAGTAACTGAAAAATTCTTAATAATTTTGGTACTTGAATTAGAATAGGAAAAACTCAAGTTAGATATTTCCACACTTGCCGTGAAATTTGAAATTTTCTGACTTAAGGATGAATCTAAAGGGGTAGAAATATCCCCTAATCCAAGACTTGTCAATACTTCTAACGTCGAGGTTGATTTAGCTAAGCCAGTCCTAATCAATAAGAAACTTTGTTGTGCTCTCAAAATAGAGGGCGCTACTCTCGAACCTGCAGCTAAAAAAATTGCTAACATTGTGATGGCCTTATTTGCGTCATATAACAAGAGCTCTAAGAAGGCAACCAACATAGAACCAACGATAATTACAGATTCAATCGCATACTTAGAAATATAAGGCAGTATTTCTATTTTTGCCGTAGTCGTTGAGTAGGAGGATCGAATTCTATTTACACGCGTTAAATAAAAATCCTCGCAGTTTCTTACAATTATTTCTCTATAGGAAAGAATGGCTTCTCTTATGTAGGAATCACTTTTGATGATTGCATCTGCAGCATGAGCACCTAATCTACTAACGCTTGATTGCAGATATTTACCAAGTATTAATATAAGTATACCGAAAATTATGCTACTAAATAATGCAACGATAGGATCTAAAACCAATAAACCAACAAAAATCACCAATAATATGGATAGATCAGCTATCAGTATTGTTGAAGTCGCCAAAACATTCATAGTAAGGGCTTCCGTACCTCTAGTAAGTAAATAAACATATTCCGAAGTATTGCTTCTGTTTAGAATATTTACAGGTTTTGTAAAAATACTTCTCAAGAGCTTAGTAGTAGTTTCTGAACTCTTATTACTAAAGAAAATGAACACTTTTCTTGTAATTAGTATAGAAAGGATAGTTCGACCTATTAGGAAGAATAGAGCCATTATCGATAGCATAAGTACTTGCAAATTAAATGTGAGGTTTGAATATATCGGTATTTGACCTAAGATTTCGGGTTGTCTCAAACCTCTCAAATTTGATGTAGAAATAGCAACAATAATGCCAATTAAACCAACGCCCACGAGGTCTAGCAAAGACAGAGACATTTGGAGCGCCGCGTAGTATTTTAATTTTCTTTTTTCATTTTTACTCAATATCATCAAAATTTCCCGATAGCGTATCCAAAAAGTAGGAGCTTTAATAATTTGCACAGTTAAACCAAAAAGCCAAAATATTTTTGTAGTGAATTTTTATAATCTGAGTCTGGCATTTTCACTATTAAAGAAATTAATTCAGATTTTGAGATTAAACCAGTTTGATATGCCGCTTCGTGAGGTGAGCCAATCAAATTTCCTTGTCTTGTTTGTATAAGCTTAATGAATTGTGATGCATTTGATAGATTGTCTACCGTTCCTGCATCAGTCCAATAGATTCCTCTGCCTAAGAATTTTACATTTAGACTATTTTTATTGTGAAATTTTTCAAGTAATGATGTAATTTCTATTTCGCCTCTCACGGAAGGTGAAATATCTGTAATGAGCTCAGGCAGATCGATTGATAAATAATAAAGACCAGTAATAGCTAAATTACTATCCGGTTCAGATGGTTTTTCTTTAATCGACGTTATTGTCTCATTAGAATCAATGGTAATAATTCCAAAATCTTGTGGATTTGACACTTCTTGTGTCCATATTGTCGTCATAGAAGGATTTATAGCTTCTGAAATGGCTCGACCTAGTCCAAGCCCATAAAAGATATTATCTCCAAGGATAACGAGTATGGGTTCGTAATCCCTAAAACTTGAAAGAGCAACATTTATTCCATCCGTAATTCCACGTGGCAAATCTTGAATTTTATACTCGAGCATTATTCCGAATTCTGTTCCATCACCCAATAAATTTTTAATTCCTTCAACGCCCTGAGTTGTAGAAACGATACAAATGTCTTTCGCCCCAGCCAGAATCAAGGTTGTTAATGGATAGTAGATCATTGGTTTGTCATAAACAGGAATTAAATGCTTATTCATAGATTTGGTTGTTGGAAACAGTCGACTTCCGAATCCGCCTGCCAAGATCACTCCACGCATTGACTAAGTGTACCCTCAGAGAATGAAGCGTGTGTTAATAACTGGCGGTGCCGGATTCATCGGGTCAAATCTTGCTCGATATCTTTTAGAAGTTCACGCTGTCAGAAATCAAGAAATTCAAGTTACAGTTTTTGACTCACTAACTTATGCTGGTTCATTAGACAACCTCAAATTTGATGATTTAGGCCAATCGTGCATTTTTATAAAGGCTGATGTTCGAGATTTGGATCAAGCAAGAAAACAAGTTTCTCAGAGCGACGAGGTCTACCACTTAGCAGCGGAATCACATGTCGATCGCTCTATAGTAAATCCAAATTTATTTGTTGAAACCAACGTTATAGGCACTTCAAATCTTCTATTAGCTGCTACTGAATTCAAGGTAAGAATGGTTTTGGTTTCTACGGATGAAGTTTATGGAAGCATCTCGCACGGTAGTTCAGATGAAAGTGCTCAGTTGAATCCATCGTCTCCATATAGTGCATCGAAAGCTAGCGCAGATTTACTCGCACTTGCATTTTATAAAACTTACGGAACAAACGTGGTAATCACAAGGTGTGCAAATAATTTTGGGTTAAATCAGTTTCCTGAAAAACTAATTCCTCTAACTATTAGAAATGTTAGTAAAGGTTTGCCAATTCCCGTGTATGGAGATGGTAAAAATATCAGAGAGTGGATACACGTAAAAGATCATTGTGCCGGACTCTCACTAGTAATGGAAAAAGGAAAAACTGGCGAAATCTATAATTTTGGTTCTGGAAATGAATTAGAAAACATTGATTTAGTAAAGACTATTTTGAACTATATGGGCAAGGGGAATGATTACATCCATTTTGTAGATGATCGCCTTGGGCATGATCAGAGATATTCATTGGATTCCTCCAAAGTGATGTCAACTTTGAATTGGAGCCCAACCTTGAAATTAGAAGATTGTCTTGAAGAATTAGTTCGAGCTTACTCTGTGTAATCTATCAATCTGCGCCGATACTTTTTTCCAGGTTAGCGCAGAGAAAAATCGATCTGAACTGCTTGCTGGAAAAATCAATTTAGAATAGTGAGCAATAATTCGTAACGCATGACGAGATAAGCCGATTTTTGTTGAAATTGAAACCAGTTTTTTTAAACGTATTTTTTCTAATCCGTAATTTGTACTGTTTTCTAAAGGAAAAACTATTTTATGATAGTTTTTTAAGAAGGCCTGATATACGAGATCTTTGTCTATTCCATTTTCATCCTGACATATCTTTGCGAAACTGTGAAGCAACTCATCCGCCGAATTATATGTTACATCGGCCACGAAATCGGAGGAATGCTTCGTCCAAGAACTTGGACCATAAACAGTTCTTATCATAAGAGGAGCATCCACAAAACCGTGCTTGCCTTTACTTAAGGACTTAACGGTCGGGTAATACTCTGAAAAAGGATGCGGAAGCCTATATTTAAATATATCTGCCCATATTTCTGAGAACACATCTGTTCTATGCACTACATACCAAATGTATGTATAATTTTTTTCAATAGTATTTAATGCCAATTCCAAGTTTTTATAACTTATTTCAATAGTTTGATTTGCAGGATATGGGCGAGTCATATATCCATGAATGTGTCGAGCAAAGAATAAAGGACCTCCTACAGAAGACAGATCTAAGTTTGACTGCATTAATTTACATGCTCGAAGTACACCGTCCTTTAGAATGAAATCGCCTTGATCAAGATTTACTACGAAATCTGTTTCAACTAATTGCGAACTTTTAGACATTTTTTTATAAAAATTTTTGATGCTATTGTCGTATGCAAATCTAAAATATCGAATATTTGATGCTTTAATGCCATCAAATAATCTTTGATTTTCGTCCCTAAGACTCCCATCAGCAAAAATGTATTCAAAGTCGTCAAAAATTGAATGCTTTAGAAGATCAATTGTTCGCTGATGGTTGTCTTTTAATGGAACTATCACAGTACAAATTTTTTTCATGTATTTACTTCTTCGTTGTAAAATTATTTAGTATTCCCAACCTTTTTGCTTCGATCAAATCTGGGAAGGACCTATCTCTCAAAGATTCAATCCAATTGTTCTTAGGCCAAGCGCTTTCAAGCTCCGCTGTGGCGCATGAGATACCAGCTTCATTTGTTTCTCCGTAATACCGATCACTCGAATAGTGCATGTAGGCGTTTTCACTCAAAACCCCGAAACCATGAGCGATTCCAGGAGAAACTAAAAGTTGATTTATTTCGCCTGAGTCATATTTCAGATCATAACTAGCGAATTTACCAAAAGTTGCTGAGCCTATACGTATATCCAACAAAATATCGATTACGTTACCTGAAACCAAAGTGATTAATTGCCATTGGTTTTCCTGAACATGCATACCTCGCCTGACCATTTTTTTTGACTGACTTAAGTTTTGTTGCTTAAAGTTTACTGACATTAATTCAATTTCGTTGAGCCGTAAAATTTCGCTGAAGAATCCACGATTATCATAATATTGATTTGTTGATCGACTCCAAATTCCCGTGATATCTGAGTGAGGTTTAAAATCTAACATTCTGAATCCCACTCAATATTTTTAGCGTGCTTGCTATGTCTTCTTGGATACTTCCTTGGTAATTAAATCCAGTACTCTGAAACTTTACTTTTGAAACTTCGTAAGAAAATTGATTCATTATTGGGCTGTCTACATAATCAATTTGAGCAGGCCTTCCACCTAATTCTTCAATGATCAGAATAACACCTTCTAAAGTTATATTATCTGTTAAAACATTATATATTTCACTATTAAAGATATCTTTAGTAATTACATGTTGAATAGCTCTTACAGCATCGGACAGAGCCAAATACGGACGGTATTGATTTATTGCAGTCCTCCAAACACTAAGTGGTTTATCTAACATATACTCAAAACAAAATTTATTTACAGCTGTGTGAAAGCGCATTCCAGGCGATACACCGTGAATAGTTCCAAATCTAAGAATAACTCCAGACAAACCTTTGGTTATCGACTCTTTAATTAAAGCTTCCTCTGCTAATTTGCAGTCTGCGTATGGGCTTTTAGGATTTAGATCAAGAGAATTCTCATCCACTAAAGATAGTTGGGACCCATAGACACTAGTACTAGATGGTAGTACTAGCTTGATTCCCTGTGACTTACATAGATTAACTACGGATTGCGTACCACCTAGGTTGTTTGCAAACAACTCTTGTTTCTTGTCGACTGAACCCGATGCATCTGTCATAGCAGCCAAGTGGATTAAATGGGTTGAGCCCTCGATTAACTTCAAATCAATGTTGTTCAACAATTCTACAGATTTATCTATGAATGTTACTTTCGGATTTTGACTTAAGTTAAAGAGGCTACTGAATCTTTGTGTTAATAGGGAGTCAATAACTACTATTTCTTCAACTCCGAGCGGAGCTAAGTTTGATCTAATTAAAGCAGAACCGATATGACCTAATCCACCCGTTACCGTAATTTTCATAAAGTTTTTTTCTTTTTCTTAAACAATGAGAAGTCCCTTACGTATTCATTTTCATCGTATTCTTCGCTTGAAATCACTAACAGAATTGAATCTAATTTGAATTTTTGGATAGCCCATATTCCCTGAGGAATTCTTAAACCATAATCCTTTGGTCGTAAAACCTTTTTTAACGAATCGATACCATCCAACATTTCAACCTCAATCAGTCCTGTAAGGCAAAAAAGATACTGAGTAGCGCGTAAGTGCGCGTGCTGTCCTCTATGCGTATTTGCAGAGCCCCCCACTACAAAAATGTTCTTAAACTTAATTTTTGACCTTAGATCCCCAAATGACTCTAAATAATCATTATTTTTTTCAATTATTCGCGCAGAAACTTCTTCAATATCTTTTATAGAAGTATTTTGAAAACTAAGACGCATCTTTGATTCCCTTAATCACCCTAAATACGTCTCTCTTCTTTATACCAGGGTACAAGGGTAGAGAAAGTATTTCATTTGCGATTTTTTCGGTTACTGCTAATTTTTCATGTGAATACTTCATAAATGATGGGTTCAAATGAATTGGTACTTTATAGTGGATTCCAGGAAATATATTAGCGTTGTTTAGTTTTTCAATTACTTTATCACGATTTTTGATTCTAATCACATATAAGTGAAAGCTATGTTGACTATTAGGAGAAGTATCTGGGATTTTGATATTTAAACTGCCCAAATTGTCAGAGTAAATCTTTGCTATCTCATTTCGTTCAAGCAGTGTTTTATTTAAGTATTTCATTTTCACGTTCAAGATTGCTGCTTGAATTTCATCTAATCGAGACTGTTTTGATTCAATTATTGATACTCGTGCTTTATTCCAGCCATATTGACGAAGCATTTTGATTTTTTCGAGTAATTCTTTGTTGTTTGTTGAAATAGCCCCTGCGTCTCCTATGCCGCCAAGATTCTTGGTTGGATAAAAACTAAAGCAAGACAGAATTCCAAAACTTCCAGTCGGCTTATAGTTGTACGTAGCCCCCAAGGATTGTGCGCAATCTTCTATGAGGTGAATTTTTTTCCGCCCTGCGATTTCAGCAATTCGGCTTATTTCACAGGGACGGCCGTATAAATGCACCATTATGATTGCTTTTGTTTTTGTTGAAATTTTCTTTTCTAAATCTATTAGATCAATGTTTAAGCTATCTTCATCGATGTCAACAAAAACAGGAGTGGCTCCTGCAGATACGACAGCAGAGGCGGTAGCCGTTGCTGTATGAGATGGGAGAATAACTTCATCATTTTTTTTGATGTCCAAGGCTCTGAGCGACAGTATGAGTGCGTCGGTGCCAGAATTAACTCCGATAGAGTATTCGTTGCCCAAGTAGTTGGATAAATTAAGTTCAAATTTTTCAACTTCCGGTCCAAGAATATAGTTACCCGAATCAATTACTCTAGTTACTGCTTTACGAATTTCCCTTAAATGCTTTTTATTTTCTGGAAGAGGGTTCGCACACAGAATAATTTTATTTTTCATTTACTATGCCAACTTCAGGAACAAATTTGATCCATTTTACGCCCTTTTTAGTTAACCCCAACTCTTTGCTTAATATTTCCACTTCGTGGTTCCAGGCGAAAAGTACAAGATAATCCGGTGGATCAAGCCGCATTTGTTCATGTGAAATTACGGGTATGTATGTCCCTGGGCACAACTTTCCTATTTTTTCAGGAGTTGAATCTGAAATATACTCAATTAATTCCTCAGTAATTCCGCAATAATTTAAAACCGTCGTGCTCTTTGAAGTGGCGGCATACCCTGCGACTCTACTTCCTTCTAATTTCAATCGATGTAAGAGAGATTTAAATTCAACTTTTCTGGAAGCGCAATTGATTGCAAATTTCAAGTAAGTTTCGATTTGATTAATCCCGAACTCTATTTCTTTTCGTAGATTTTCTTTTGCGCGAAGCGATATTGAATTTTGTCCTATGTGCTGTATGACATAGCGCATTGATCCGCCATGAGTATTCTGTGCGATCGCATCGACAACTTCAAGACCGTGCCTTCTAAACAACGCCTGGATGGAACTAATACTAAAAATATACACATGCTCATCATAAATTTGGTCGTATGAAGTTTTTTCTAACATACTTAATAAGTATGGTTCTTCAAAAATAAATTGACCTTTTTCTGCAAGTAATTTTTTTATACCTTTTGCGAAGTCATTTAAATCTGGGATATGACAGATAACATTAGCTGCAAAGATACGATCAGCTTTCTTGTAACTCTTAAGCACATCGAATGCCACATTTTCAGAAAAAAATAACACCTCCGAATTGATGCCTTTTTCATTTGCAATTTTTACAACATTTGAAGATGGGTCGATACCCAAGTGTTTAACGCCTTTTTTTGCCACAGAATTCAAGAGTGTTCCATCATTACTCCCAATTTCAACGACGAAGAAATCTTCGAATTCTTCTTTCTTGATTGAAAGGTGTTCCTCTACCATTTCTTCGAAATGCTTCGTCATGGATTTTGAGAGACCTGTAAAAAATGGATACTCACTATGGAACATCATTTCAGGTTCAGGATGTTCTGTTATTTGAAACATTAAGCATGCCGGACAGAACGCTGCGATCATTTCAAAGCGGTAATTATCTTCGATTTTCGAATCGACAAAGTGATTCGCAATAGGCATTTGACCAAAGTTTATTACTTCAAGGGTTGGATTATTGCATAACCGACATTTATTGTTTTGCATTGTCTGAGTCAACCATACTTCAGTATATTTGTTGAAAAATTTTATATATTTCTCATTACTTCTGTGGCAATGTAACGTCCAAAGGGGATTGAGCTGGTCCATCCTGGGGAAACCGCGTTAAGAACATGAGTACAGTTCAGTCTAGTTTGTACAATAAAGTCTTGGACAAGTTCGCCTGATCCAAGATTGACTAATTGAGATCTAATCCCGGGTTGTAATTTATCCCATTTTAGAACATTTTTACTTTGAGGCACTAAAATTTCGGCTTCCTCAACTAATTTCTTGATTTTAAGTTTAGAAAGTTCCGATTTAAAGATCTTTCCTATATCGTGGGCGTCGCCAGAAACAAGAGATTTCACACCTTTAATTATTTGCAATATGTCTGGATAAGACCACCCTTTTAAAAGCGAATATTGCTCTCGTCCAAATACGGGCATCGCGGTTGGACCTAGCTTAACTCTGCCATTTAATGTGAGAGTTAAATGGACCCCTAAGAATGGGTTTACCGTATGAGGGACCGGATAAACAAGTCTCTTTAAGGGAAGGTTGCTGATCGATGTTGCTTTGTAGGATCCAATAAAAGGGATCATTGCAAATTCTAAACCTACATTCAAACCTCTTGAAATTTTGTCTGAGTGTGCTCCTGCGGCATTGATAAAAAATTTAGCACTATAAGTTTCCGCAGAATCGTAAACTTCTCCACCTTTTTCTTTTAGGTGAACCCTAGAATTAAAATAAATCTTACCTCCAAGTAACGTGTAGATTTTTTTTAGTGCGTCAGAAAATGCCATCGGGTCTGCAAGACTAGTTTTCGGAGACCATAGAAAACTATTGTACGTTTTCGCCAGTGGTTCATACTTGTGTAAAATTTCACCAGACAGTAGTTCTACTTCGACATTATTGTCAATTCCTCTTTGGTATAAATCTGCCAGTCTTGAATCTTCGTCAGCGTTTCGCGAAACTACAACTTTTCCAACTTCTTTGAAAGGAACATCAAATTTTCTAGCGATTTTCCTAAATTCTAAATTTCCTTCCCTACAGAATGACGCTTTAAGTGATTCTGGAGAGTAGTAAAAGCCAGCATGAACTACCCCTGAGTTTCGACCGCTGGCATGCAATGCTAATTTTTCTTCTTTTTCAGCTATAACGACCTTCAAATTCTGGTTGGTTTCAAGAAGTGCAATTCCAACCGACATACCGATTACGCCACCACCGATTATTAGCACATCGCAAGAAATCTTTGTCATTATCTGGCGAGACTAGGCTTTGTATGCAAATTCCGAAAAAGTTTCGACAACTTTCTGTATCTGATTACTTTGGAGATTCAATGCTGAGGGCAAACAAACGCCATGTTCTGACAAATTTAGAGCAACTATTTGGTTGCTATCTTTCTGAGTAATGTAATTTGTGAAAGCTGGCAACTTAGTCAATGGATAGAAAAATGGTCTTGAAGGAATTCCCCGACTTTCAAATTCTTTCATAATTATGTCCCGTGTTAAACCTGAGTCGAAGTTTGTTACTAAAACTGTTGACCAAACGGAATTATAAATTCCAGTAGGTTCGGGATTAAGGCTTACAAAATCAAATGATTTCAGTAACTCCGAGTACTCATTCCAAATACTCCTTTTTTTATTAACTAACTCGTCTATCCTTAAGAATTGAGCATATCCAAGCGAGGCGGCTAAATTCGATGGCATATACTTATACGCAACTTCAGTGTTGTAATATGTACCTGGGGATCTTCCATGATCACGTAAGAATTTGGCTCGATTATAGACATCTTTATCATCCAATAATAAAATGCCACCTTCTCCCGTGGTAATAGTTTTAGTCCGGTGAAAACTAAAGACAGAGGCATCGCCAAAAGAACCCGCACGTCTATTTTTGTACTTAGAGCCGAGTGCCTCTGCTGCGTCTTCTAGAAGTAATAAATTATTTGTTCTGCAATATTCTTCAATGGAATCATAATCAGGCATATTTCCGTACAAATCTACTGAAATAACCGCACGAGTTTTGGGAGTCTTTCGAGCGTCCATCGAATCTACAGTTAAGCACCAACTTTCTTTGCTAACATCCGCAAATACGGGATGTGCGCCTAAATATACTATAGGGGCGGCACTGGCAACCCATGTAACGTCAGGAACGATCACTTCATCATTTGCACTTACCCCGATCGCAGTTAAATACAAATGAATAGCTGATGTGCAATTCGGGGTCATTAATGCAAATTTTCGGTTGTGATATTTGGCAAACTCACTTTCAAATAATTCAACATACCTGTAGGCCTCTTTGCCGTACCAACCGTTTTGTAACGCATCTACCACGATTTTTATGTCAGCTTCAGTAACCTGAGGCCCAGCCATAAAAATCTCATCCATAGAATTCATTTACCTCCAGACTAAATGTGTATGCCAACCGATGAATAGTATTATACTCGATTATATAGAGTAGACTTTAAGTCCTTCAGATATAGGAGACTGGACAATGTCAAAACCAGGAGTCCTTATCTGGGGTGGAAAGTGCCAGGCACACATTCTCCATGAAATGATTATAGAACTTGAACTTGGCGTTCCGAGAATTATTTTTGATTTCTCGCTTAACTCTCCTGAGTTTTCATCAAATGCTACCTTCGTTAACGAAATTGTAAGTTTAAAATCTTTGATAGATGGTGTTGATAAATTTGTTATTGGGATTGGAAGTTGTCATGGATTTGCTAGAAATGAAACTGGGAATACTCTTGAAAAAAAATTGGGCTACTTGAATGTTATTAGCAGAAATTCAATTATCGACACAAGTGTTAGGTTCGGTATGGGGCTTCAAGTTATGCCTGGAACAATAGTTCATAAATTTGTAACTTTGGGAAAGAACGTGATTTTGAATACGAGCTCCACAATTGATCATAACTGTACAATTGGCGATGGAGTGCACATTATGGGTTCGGCAGCAATTGCAGGAAATGTAACTATTGGAGATTTTGCAACCATTGGGACAAATGCCACTATTTTACCTAACCTTAAAATTGGAACGGGTGCTTATATAGGTGCGGGCGCCGTTGTCACGCGGGATGTGGAACCTAACAGCGTTTATGTGGGTGTACCAGCGAGAAAAGTCAAAGAAAACGTGCTAGAAATTAATAGAAATATTTTGAGAGAATTCAATTCGCACCTATGAAAGTCTTGCATGGACGCTTTATTATTAGGTTATTTCTAACTGGATTCATAAAAATCGCCCTCAAACTTTTACCCGCAACTTACTCAATGAGTCCCCCACATCGTTCACGCGATCATTACAAATATCACGATGACCAGACGCAACTAACAAAATTAATTGATGCTAAAAATAATTATAAAAATGTGGAACTTTGGTATTCAAAACTCTCTAGGAAGCAATCTATTCAAAGAACTAACATTTTGCCAATTTTTTTGGCGGCGCTCAGTGCCCCCCCCAGGCGCGTTTACAAGCTCTTGGACGTTGGAGGGGGGCTAGGTCAGACTGATTTGGCTCTACTTGCGTGCAATAAATTAGAAATTGATATGACTATTTTTGAGTTAGATCCAATTGTAAAGGTTGGTAAATTATTACAAAAAAATAATGTGAAGTATGTTTCAAATTTTCCTACAAAGAAATTTGATATTGTTCACCTTGGAAGCAGTTTGCAATATTTCTACAATTTTAAGGGTTTGATACGACAAATAATCGATACTGAACCAACTTATATTGTTATTGTTGATACGACAGTGAGCCAATTGCCAACATTTGAAGCTTTTCAATTAAATTTGCCTTTTACAAAAATTTTAAGATGGATTTTTAATATAGATGATTTAAATGAATTAATGCACGGATATACTTTAATTCATCAGTCTTATAACTATGCGCCGCAGCACAAATTTAAGTCTAGTAGAGCCAAGAATGTTAATCTATTTCATGGTAATTTTATCTATATGCGTCTACAGAGCAGATAAAATACCTCTAAATACTTGTATAATATTTTGATGTCCAGTGGTTCACAGCACTCGTTCGAAGTCGATCTTCAGGAACTTATCGTTGCCTGGAAGAGTTCTCCCGCCTTCAGTATAAAAATAGATAGTTACTTTCCGGCTTATGCAAAGCTTTTTGGTCACCTAAGAGGTACTAATTGTATTTTCATCGAATGTGGTGTCCTCGGTGGTGGTTCTTTATTTATGTGGAAAAGATGGCTCGGCGACAAAGCCCGAATTGTCGGCGTAGACCTGAATCCAGAAGCTTTAAAATGGAAAAATCACGGGTTCGAAATATTTATTGGAGACCAAGGTGACCCAAATTTTTGGAGCGAACTTTTTAGAACTGTAGGAACCTTTGATGCACTTCTTGATGATGGAGGTCATCAATCATTTCAACAAATAGTAACTCTAAATTCGGCGCTAACAGCCGCGGAGAGGGATTGTGTGATAGCAATCGAAGATACGGCTACAAGCTATTTCCACGATTTCAAAAAACATGGCAAATATACTTTTCTTTCTTATGCAAAATCATCGACAGATTTACTGCTTAAGAAAATCTTGAATACTAGCCCTGGAAGAATTTCAAAAATATCAAATCCAAAAGAACTAGATATTTTCCAAAAAGTGCAAAGTGTGGAATTTTTTGCTGGAATAGTGGCTTACAATGTCGTTGCTAATATGCCAACAACTTCTAATTTGATTAAAAATATGGATTCGACGGATATTACAGACTTCAGGTATCGAGGCAAAAAATCAACTCGGGTTCTTTGGCCGACACTTTTTAAGAGTAAGGCAATAACCATAAGAGGTGGCGCAACACTGCTTCGAAGCATGAAAATGTTTTTGCAGTCAAAAAAGATTCTTAAATAGATAAGAATTCCCTAATTTATTTCCTGTAAATGCAATAACCTTACGTCATGCGCATATTGGTGACTGGAGGTTCGGGTTTTATTGGCTCTCACCTAACCGACCGCTTGCTGGTAGACGGGCATTCAGTAGTGATTATTGATGATTCTTCTACTGGTAAATTAGCTAATTTGCAAAAGCATACAAATAATCCTGCCCTTACCTTATTGAATGGATCAATTCTTGATGAAGATCTCCTTAGATCGGTCGTACCAAAAATTGAATATATCTTTCACTTTGCAGCAGCTGTTGGAGTTTTTAATATTATAAACAATCCGCTTTCTAGTCTTGTTACAAATATTCGTGGTACTGAAAATATTTTAGAAGCAGCGCTAAAGAAAAATACTCCAGTTTTTCTATCTAGCAGCAGTGAGGTTTATGGAAAAAATGCTTCTGACTCTTTGAAAGAATCTGATGATAGAATTTTAGGATCACCAACAACATTGCGCTGGTCATACAGTGAAGCGAAAGCTATTGATGAGACTCTTGCTTTTGCGTATTGGACTGAAAAGAAACTTCCAACAAGAATTGTTCGCTTCTTTAATACTGTGGGTCCACGTCAGGTTGGAGCATATGGAATGGTGATTCCTCGCTTTGTATCAATGGCGCTCAAGAATGAACCAATCACAATTTATGGAAATGGAGCACAAACACGTTGTTTTGGACATGTTTATGATGTGGTTGATGCAGTTATTTCAGTTGCTTTCTCTGACAAAACCATAGGAAAAGTAATAAATATTGGAAATAATTTCGAAATTTCAATGAACGATCTTGCGAAGATGATAATTAAAGAAACAGGCTCTAAGAGTGAAATCAAATACATTCCCTATTCAGAAGCTTACGGCGAGGGATTTGAAGACATGGAGCGCAGGGTTCCTAATATTGATTTGATTAAGTCTCTGACAGGTTGGCAACCAAAACGCGATTTAACCCAAATCATTAAGGATGTTGCTGAAGACCTTAGCTGTTAGAGATTTTCGATTCCATTTTGGCCTGAGAAGGAATTAGTACAGTCAAGTATCGGGGTTCCAATTCCTTGTAGGTTAGCAATCGGCAGCCCTGGTTGATTCACTGCCACAATAGCAACGTCAAAATTCTGCAAATCAGTTGTCGGATTGGTGTTTTCCCATAAAGTGACGAGTGGATCGATCCACTCAACTACATGCCCAAGGTGAGTTAAGTATTCACGCAAATGGGAAACAGGTGTTTCGCGAACGTCAGAGACGCCTGCCTTATAAGCGACTCCAAGAAGTAGAATTCGAACCTTTTTTTTATTTGATTTAACTAACTTTAACGCTCGATCCGCCACATATTTATGCATTTCTGAATTCATTTTTTCTGCAAGTTCAACCATCGGCGACGTTAAATTGTTTTGCTTTGCCCACCAAGTTAAGTAGAGGGGGTCTACAGGGATGCAGTGGCCACCAACGCCGACGCCAGGTCTAAATGGCATAAATCCATATGGTTTGGACGCGGCTGCTGTTACTACTTTGTTTACATCTATACCGGCAGGACCACACAGCTTGGTGAATTCATTAATCAGTCCAATGTTGACTAATCTAAAAGTATTCTCAAGTAACTTTGCTGCTTCTGCAATTTCTGGAGTTTCTGCAGAAATAACTGCATCACAAATAGAACCATAAAAATCTAAAGCTTTTTCGTGGGATTCTTTATCGATTCCACTTACAAGTCTTGGGGTATTTTTTTGATTCCATACCAGGTCGCCAGGATTTACTCTTTCCGGCGCAGTTGCGAAAAACAACTGTATTGTTCCAGTAGATCGATTTTTTTTAACAATTGGAATAACTTCGTTGCGCAAAGTTCCAGGGTAAGAAGTTGATTCACTAACTAACAAGGCGCCATTCTTTAAGAAAGGGGCAACTGAGTTTGTGGCACCACGCAGTGCTGATAAATCTGGCTCTTTCTTTTCATCTAAAGGAGTTGGCACACATATGATTACAACGTCTGCATTAGAAATATCTTCAAAATTACTGGATGCTCTATAACTACCACTTTTTAAGGCGTTAGCGAGGGTTTCATTGCTTATATCTTCGACTGGACTCTGGCCTAGATTAAGGTTTTCAACTCGTGACGCAGAGTTATCTAATCCAATAACTGTCCAACCTGATTCAACTGCTGCCATTGCTAACGGAAGTCCTACATAGCCTTGACCTATGATTGCTAAGGATTTCTGAGATACGCTAGCCATTGTAAAATCATACAAGTCTGGGAGTATTGATGCGTCAATATCGTGAAAGCAGTTCAGATAAACGCATAAAAGTAATGCGGATAATCGCTCGCATGAATATAGGTGGACCTGCTGTTCAAGTAAGTGGCTTAATGCGGGGGCTTTCTTCAACTGATTTCAATCATCGTCTATACACCGGGTATTGCGCTGAAGATGAATCTGACTATATTAAAGATCAAGCTCCTGATGTTCAAGCAATCCAACTCGATGGCCTTGGTAGAAAAGTAAACCCACGAGCGGATTTCTTAATTTTGTTTAGACTTATAAAAGAAATTCGAGAATTTAAACCAGACATAATTCACACCCATACTGCTAAAGCTGGTGTCGTAGGACGTCTCGCGTCTATTTTATCCTTTCATCCGTCAAAGCGGGTTCATACATTTCATGGTCACTTGCTTTCGGGGTATTTTGATCCGTTAGTTACAAAATTAGTAATTTTGATTGAAAGAATTCTTGCTTTAAAAACTAATATTCTGGTTTCAGTAGGGGGAAAAGTTCGAGATGAATTGCTCGCAAAAAAGATAGGTAAACTCTCAAAGTATCGAATTTTCCCACCGGGTCTGGCCCTCAAAGAACTGGTCTCCCGTGAAAGTGCTTTGAAAATTCTGGGATTGGAATCCGACTTCGTTTACATTTCGTTTATTGGCCGAGTTACTCAAATAAAAAGGCCAGATAGATTGCTTGACATGGTCGAGATAGTTACAAAACAGAATAAGAACGTGAAATTCTTGGTTGCAGGTGGAGGAGATTTGTTAGAAGAGTGCAAGAAGTCTGCATACGAGAGAAGCCTTCCAGTTCTTTTCCTTGAATGGCGCTCAGATATAGAAAATATATTGTCTATCTCCGACATCGTTGTACTCACTAGCGATAATGAAGGAACACCTATCTCCTTGATTCAAGCAGGATTGGCAGGAAAACCAACCGTATCCACAAACGTCGGTTCGGTTAAAGAAATTGTTCTAGATGGCAAATCAGGATTGATCACCGAATTAACTCCTGAGTCTCTTGCCATAGCAGTAAGTTCTTTGGTTGACGATGATGTGCTGAGAAAGAATTTTGGTTCGGCAGCAAGTGTGCACACACACGCGAATTATGGTGTGGATCGGTTAGTTAAAGATCACTCACGACTTTATAAAGAACTTATTTCTAATCCGAAACCTTAGGTCCATTTGCGATGGTTGATCCTTCAACACGAAGCCAATCAATTGTTTCTTTTAATGCTTCCTTAAATTGATACGGGGTCACATTCGGAAACAATGACTTGATTAACTCTGGAGAGTTTTGAGATTCCTTTACATCTCCTTTGCGAATTGGGAGATTATTAACCTTTAAATCTGGGAATTCTTCTCTCAGAATGTTTACAACCTCGGAAAGAAAAATTCGATTTCCGTAAGCCAAATTAACTGCGCCTAGTGTGGTGATTTTGTGTTCCATGGCGGAAACAGCGACATCTACTACAGTTTTTACATACGTAAAATCTCTAGATTGAGTGCCATCACCGTATAAATCCACAGGCTTTTCTTGCATTGCTAGCCAAATCCATTTTGGAATTACGGCTGCATACTCATGATCAGGACGTTGACGAGGCCCGAAAACATTAAAAAATCTTAAAATTGTTACAGGTAATTCATATGATGATCTGTATGCCTCGACATAACTTTCTGCAGAAAGTTTGCTTGCTGCATACGGAGTCATTGGCCCCAACCACATTTTTTCTTCTTTTGGTAGCTGCATATTTCTTCCATATACAGAAGAGGATGAACTAAATATTACGTGGGCACCGGATTCTCGGGCAGCTTCAAGTACATTCAAAGTTCCTGTGGCATTCACTTCATGAGTTGCGACTGGATTCTTTATCGAGCGCGGAACCGAACCTCTGGCACCAAGATGAAATATTGTTTCGACATCCTTTAAAGCTTTCTTTAATTTGGTAGTGTCATTGATTGAAAACTCTCTAAATTCACAGTTTTTACTATCAATATTTGCAAGCAGGCCAGAGGAAAGATCATCAATAATGGTGACATCAAACCCTTTTTTAATTAATGATTCTGCGAGATTTGAACCGATAAATCCAGCACCACCAGTAATCGCGACTTTTTTCATTTCTCATCTTTCAGGTCAATTTAAGTTGACTATACATCTTTATCTGCATTATGGACATTATGCCAATGACGCACCCGGGGTACTATTTTTCAGTTGAATTTAATATCAGTTTCAAAATTAGTATTAAATAGAATAGGATAGTTGAACTGGATTTTACTCATGGACGAAGTAAGTTGAGCAAATGAGGCAATTCCAAGTTGGGGCCTTTAGCTCAGTCGGTAGAGCAACAGACTTTTAATCTGTGGGTCGTCGGTTCGATCCCGACAGGGCCCACAACGATATGATTAGGTAATAGGAGTGGATAATGTCCGATTTGTCCTATCTCCGCTACAAACACCCACCCAATCCGTAGAGGTGAATAGAGGCGGCGACGGCTGACTCTGTAATACAAAACCGGTTATGCAAGGGGCAAAACAAAATGGCATTTAAGGCCAAGAAATCCAAGGCAGTTGAGTCTTCAACTCCTGCTTCCTGGAGCGTTGCCCAATTTTCATCCTTCTACACACAAAACCGATCTGAGCTTATTGCCCATGCTAATCGGATTGTTAAAGATAAGGCAAAGGCTGAAGAGATCACCCAAGAGGCGCTAGTTAAGTTCATGCTTGCTGCTCCTGAATTATCAAGTAATGATCACGCTCTTTCTTATTTACACCGCACAATTGAAAACCTATGTATTGATCTATTCCGTGCTGAAAACAGACGACCAAATCTTGTTGCCCTAGATGATGCCTCAGCTGAGGTTGAATCATCTTGGCAAGTATCTGGGGACCACTCACTAGCAATATCTGCAGCGGAGGATGCTGCAATTATTCGTCAAGCACTTTCCTTACTATCTCCAGCAGAGCGTGCTGCTCTGGTTATGTGGGAGGTTGAAGGTCGTTCAACTGCTGAAATTGCTAAAGAGCTTGGTATCAAAGAATCTGCTGTTCGTCACACAGTCTCTCGTGCTCGTGCTTCTTTACGTAAGGTTCTATCTGAGCTTGTTATTGATGAGGCGCGCGGCCTAACTGCATTAGATCTTCTTTCTACAACCTATAAGAAGGCAGCAGAGCTTGCTGGTAAATCATCAAAGATTGCACTTACCTTTATTCTTGTTTTAACAGCATTCCTTGGGCTTAACTCCCTAACAGGGAACGAGCCAAACACCTCAATTACAACAACCTCATCTCAGCTTTCAAACAATCAGGATCTACCTGTAGTGGTAACACCAACGACTCCTGAGGTAGTAATTGAAAAGGTAATTATCACTCCTCTTAATAACACCATCACAGCTGATCAATACGCAGATCACATGAGCCTCTCTCTTGCCCAATTAGAGACAGTGACATTGATGCTGCAAACACTTGATCAAGTAGATGGGGAGAACAACTAAGTTTCCGACTTCATTTGGCATTACACGTGTGTGCCAGGGAAGACGGAATTAGAAGATCGAAAGATCTTCGAGCCGAGATAGGGAAATTCCCTAACTTGACTAACGAAAGGAAACAAATGTCTACAAAGACAATGAAACAACGTATTGCACTAGTTGCAGCGTCGGCGCTTACAGCAGGGTTTTTATCTGTTGTATCTGCTCCTGTAGCAAATGCATATACAAATACTGACTATACGGCTGGAACCGTTGGAGGCCTATTATCTGTGGCATCTGGAAGCTCAGCTATCTGTTCAGCTAATGCCTTTGATGGTACTTCACTGAGCTTAGGTGCTGATACTGGTGGAACTGATGCAGATGACTTAGTTAGCTTGACAATTCCAGTTGGCTCTAAGATTAAGATGGCAGCAGCGGCAACTACTGACATAGTTTATGCCTCAGGCGTAGGAATCTTCCTTGAGGATTTAACTGCCACTACTGTCTCTGTAAATGGAACAAAGTTTACCTCTGCTAACCAGATTGATAACTTCTTCATTGTTGGTAATGCAGTCGGTACAGGCTACGTAAAGAGCTACGGTGCCGGTACAACTGTTCTATCTTCAATCACTGTATCTGTTGTTGCTTCATGCGCAAGTGCTGCAACATGGTCAGATTCAACCAGCCTAGTTGAAACTTCAACTGCTTCTGATACTACTCCAGATGGTGAAGCAGGTTCTACCTACACATATGTTGATGAAGATACTGCATACATAAGCTTGCTGCCTAAGAATGCATTTGGTGCAGCTCTTCCAGTTGGAACTTGGGTTGTATCAGCAACTGGTGCAGTTAATGTTGGAATTGGCCTTGCTGCTGACCCAACTGTTGGTGCAACACCAGTAGCTTCTGTAACTGGCGATGGCGCAGATGTGTTTGTTTCAGTTGCACAAAAGACATCTGGAACAGCGGTAGATACTGTTGTTACTATTTCATATAATGGTGCAACTGTTTACAGCCGATCACTTAAATTCACAGGTGATCTAGCAACTATCACAGTTTCAGGTGTTGACGTACAAGATATTGTCGCTAACAACTTGACTGGAATTTATGATGTAGTTGCTAAAGATGCTGCTGGAAACTTCCTAGCAAAGGTTGTATCTGGTGATAGTACTAAGTACGGAAGCATTGTTACATCAGTAACTGGCGGAACTACTAATACATCCGGATCTGCAACAGTAGCTGCAACATCATGGACATGTAACTCTAAGTCAGGTAATCAGACTGTACGCGTTAAGTCAACAAATAACGCTGGTACAACTATCTACTCAAATGACTTTGAGGCACGTTGCGGTGGAGCTGCTTATACATACACAGCTTCATTAGATAAGGCTTCATACATTGCAGGCGACATTGCAACCTTAACAATTACTGCTAAGGATGCATCTGGATTTGCCCCATTTAAGAATGAAACTGTTGATCAAGCTGCTGGAGTTCCTTCAATCGCAGGATCTCAAATGACAGCAATCAACACTCCTGTTGCAGCAGATACATTTAACTCACCAGTTGGCTCTAAGGTATATACATTTACCGTTGGTTCAACAGCTGGTAAGTACAATATGGCGGTAAATCTAGGTTACTCAGGTAACTCAGCTATATCAGTTCCATACACTGTTGCAGGTAACGGTGACGTATCTAATGCTGACGTTCTGAAGTCGATCGTTGCTTTAATTGCATCAATCAACAAGCAGATCCAAGCATTACAAAAGTTAATTCTTAAAAGATAATTAACTTATAAAAGAATAATCAGCCCCCTCGATTTGTAATCGAGGGGGCTGATTTCTTGTGATTAAGAATTAACAAAGAAATTAGAATTTAAAATCTAATGGCCTCAATCTTTTGCTTTCTAGATTAAACATTTCAGACTGCCTTTTGTCACCTAGGTCTTCGTAAATTATAGCTAGAGTTTTCCATCCATCTGCTCGATTTGGGAAGTCTTGGATCGTGTATCTCGCGACATTTATGGCCTCTTCGACTTGACCAGAATAAATTAAAATTTCTACAAAAGCAATTCTAATTTCAGTCGATGGTATATTTTTTGAAAAAAGAGAAGCCTGTTTTACGTACTCAATCGATTTGCTGCTATTTGGATTTTTAGCCACGAGCTTAAGCCGATCAAAAATCAAAAAATTTTGATAGACGTGATTGTAAATAATTACAGTTGATAAACTCATTACTAAAATTGTGCAATAAAATGTAAAATTTGTCACTCTATTTTTATTTCTAGTCGTTTTTGATATAAAATTTGTCTGAATAGGAATATTGATTTCGTTATAAGATAATTTTAAGAGAAAAGCAGCAAAAATCCAACCCCATAAGTCTACGGACAAGTTATCTATTGAAACTAATTGCTTCATAACAAAAATTACCCACAGACTAAAAAGTGAACCATGTAAAACTATATCTTTATTTTTCCTGAATCCTAATAACCCTTTATACGTTATAAAAAGTATAAGAACAAAATAACTAAAAAATAATGGAATACCGCCATTTACTAATGCCCCAATAACTGAATTATGTGGATCTAAACTATATTCCTCTGGTTGCAGTCCTAATTCAATATTTAATTGTGGATCTCGATATCTAGGTTCCCAATCTCCAAATGATCTTAACCCAACACCAAATAACCAATTGTCTTGAAAAATTTGGTATCCGGATTTCCATAAGTATAATCTGTAACGGAAAGTTCGATTTTCTAAAATCCATAAAATTATTTTTGGTCCGAAAATAGATACAAATACAAGAAAACCAAATATACCGAAGTAAACAAACTTTAAACCTATATTTTTTCTTATCCAACTAGAATACAATAAGCTAAAAAACAGTACCATAGCAATTCCGAGGCTTAAGTAAATTATCCCTTGACTGTCACCTATTCTAAGTATAGTTAAAAAGTGGCAGACAAAATTAATAATAAAAAATGTCTTACTCGCATTGTTTTTTACCATTAAGAATAAATAAAGCGTAATTATGGCTGATAAACTTAAGAAAAAAGTAGAAAAATTTTTGTTATTAAATGTCAAATTATAAGGTTCGGTTTGCTGTGAAAGAAAATTATTTGGGTATTTAATTGAGTTGTAATTTCCGACTAGGGATAAACCCAACCCAACCATTGATGTAAATTTAAAGGTAATTATTATAATATCTCTAGAATTGGTTAGATAAAAAGTCACAATAAAGTAAAGACCAGTAACCAACGTATAAATTAATCCCGTGTATCTACCGTTAGCTCCAAAAAAAACAATATTGAATTTTTGACCAGAATTTAACGCGACTAAAATCGTAATAGCTAAAAATAAAACCATTGGCCATAAATACATTGCATTACTCATAAATACACGTATTTGATTTTGTAGTAAAATTAAAAACAATAAACAAGTAAGTCCTATTACACAAGCTAGTAATTTTAGAAGGGGAAAACCTTGCATAATTGATTTGGTGTATATCAAGGTTGAGATAATTGGAGTAGCTATGAAAATAAATTTAGAAAGCTTAAGAAATTTAATGAGAATCTCCATTTCGTAAGGGATCTAATAGATTTTTACTCTAACATATTAAGGTTCAATTTTCAATGTGTAGTATCGAGAAAGTAACGATGACGAATTTTTACCTCGGTTTTCGAATAATAGATTATTACTCTCCTGTTATTTTTATCCACAATAACTTTACGCCCCGCTTCTCCCGTGAAATACTTTTTTAACTAGGATGCGTGTCCATTGCAATTAAATACCGAATCGGTGATTACCTTACATACCATGCTTTTACCTAAATCAAAGAGAGAACTCCAACGTGGAAAGATCGAAAGGCAAGAACAGTAATGCTTAAGCATCACTCAACAATGTATGAGAGAGTAAGTGCGCAGGAGCGCGGAGTTGATTGGCATAAAGAGAATAATTTATTAGATGAAACCCATGCAATCCATGGTGGCGGTCTGCCTTTGATTACAAAAGGTGATGGTTTTGTTGGCGTGCTACTTATTAGCAGTTTGCCGCAGGTGGAAGATCATCTACTAGGTGTTGAAGTATTAACTGAGTTTCTATCTCGTAAGGGTGAACTACTGTGAGTAATCAAGTTTGGGTATGTGGTGAGGTAGTAATTGATTTAATTCCAGATGGCACTGAGCGCAAAGCTGTTGTTGGTGGTGGACCAGCGAACACTGCAAAGGCATTATCAAAGCTTGGAATCACAACACAATTCATTGATGGCATATCAACTGATAAGTATGGCCAGATGGCACTTGGTGAGTTACAAAAAGATGGTGTGCTACTAGATTTTGTTAAGTTCTCAGATAAGCCAACCTGCCTTGCTATTGTTTCTTTAAATTCAAAGGGTGGCGCCACATATGAGTTTGTAATAGATGACACCGCCACCTTTGATTTCTCACACTCATGGCTGCCTGACGCTGCTGATAAAAAACCATCTCTTCTTCACATTGGCACACTAGTCACAGCTATAGAGCCTGCAGCATCAGTTTTATTTGAATGGGCAAAGAAGGTTGCACTAGTTGCGCCAATTGTCTTTGATCCAAATATAAGACCTGCAGTGATGAGTGATAGAAATGAGTATGTTAAGCAGGTTGAGCGGTGGGTATCAATCTCTAATGCAGTTAAGGTTAGTGATGATGATATTTACTGGCTATATCCAGGGCAAGATCTAGATAAGGTAACAAAGAGGTGGCTAGGCATGGGCCCAGAGCTAGTAGTTGTTACATTCGGTGATAAAGGATTAGCAGGATATCGAGAAAATTCTAAAATAAGTGTTGATGCAAAGAAGGTTGTTGTGGCAGACACGGTGGGAGCTGGCGACACAGTTGGGGCCATCTTGGTTGAGGCAATAATTGAAGATGGTTTAGATAAGTTAACTGGGGAACGTCTTTCCTTGATGTTAGATCGAGCAGCCAGGGCTGCTGCAATTACTGTCTCAAGATCTGGCGCCCTGCCACCTGGCAGGGATGAGATTTAAATAAGATGCTTCATATTGATGGAGATCAAATATCAATTGGAATTGATCTAGATCAAGGCGGCCGCCTTGCCTCACTGCAGTGGCGGGATATGCAGTTTGCAGTTGCCTTCAATGGTGATGTTTTGCGTTGGGGTTGGTATGGGATGGCGCCATGGGCCGGGCGCATAAAAGATGGTTTAGTTAAAGACAGTAAGGGTGTGAGCCATCAACTGCCGACAACTTTTATGCCACCACATGCAATTCATGGCTTTGGCTTTTTCTCATCTTGGCAGGATTTAAGTGATGGTAAACAATTACTTGAGTTTCCTACTCCTTATAACGGTGCGTTAGTAATACAACACTTTGAGATATTAGATGACGCCCTACGTTGGTCACTTGAGTATGAAGCAAATGGATG